>OGEQ01002722.1_pt1 | contig 11286 bp, 9 predicted proteins | sample 1570731 | NCBI WGS metagenome assembly OGEQ01 (sample SAMEA2582132, study PRJEB24529) | metagenome | biome: Human gut stool | place: China | collected 2011 | reverse complement strand
GATATCATTTCTTTATAATCTTCTGTATATTTTTTACCTCTACCCATAGTAGAAACACTTCCTTTCTCTAACTAAATATTATTTTATCTAGTTCGATAAAATGTGTCCACTATTTTATACTAACACCAATATAGATGAAGTACCTAATTATAGAATAGAGAATAATGCAAGGGTTGAAGCTTATAGGGTGGAACCAGGAGACTTAATAATTTCAAGTAGAGGAGCAACAAAGGTTGCTATTATACCAGAAAATAGTGAAAATTTATTAATTTCACAAAATTTCATAGGTTTAAGGCTTAATAATGAAAATGATCCAGAGTATATTAAGGAACTTCTACTAAGTCCTATAGGAAGATACTTTATAGATAGAATTAAAACAGGAACTGTGGTTCAGGTTATTAATCAAAAAGATTTTGATGAAATGCCTTTAGTATGTTTTAATCATGAGAAACAAAAAAAGATTATGAAAGAGTATAAAGAAGAAGAAAAGGAACTTAATAAAAAAATAGAAGAACTTAAAAGAAAACTTGAGAATATGAAACTTAATTTATATGAAAAAATGAAGATTAAAGATGGCTTTGAAATACTATAAGCTATATGAGAAAGGAGATTTCCTTTCTCATAATCTAAAAAATATTGAGATTTTACATTTAAGTTAGGATTTTCGTATAGTAAATAGAAATAAGAAATAAGAGATTGGTTAAAGAAGTGTATTTATAATGAGAGTGTTATTTTGTAATGTAGCGTGGATGAAATATTATGATGGAATAAGTGAGGATGATAAACCGATTAATGGTGGTAAGTTTATATATGAAAATGAAGATGGAGCAGAAATATATAATTTTACCTTATATAGTGATGATAATTTTCATGGTTTTGTATCAACTAAATCAAATAGAGGAAGACAGAATCAATTGCATATAGAGAGATTTGAAGGAGTTAGTGAAGATGATGAGGAAGCAGATAATGTTTTAGTCATTTGGGTAGCTAAAGATCCTGCAAGAGGTAAGAGCTACATAGTTGGTTGGTACAAAAATGCTACTGTTTTCAGAAATTATTATTATGATGAAGATTTATGTCCTAAAAACATATATGCAAATGCAAAAGATTGTGTACTATTACCAATGAATAAAAGACAAAAGATAGTACCAAGAGCAGGAAGAGATGGGTATTTATATGGTTTTGGAAGGGCTAATGTATGGTTTGGTAAAAAGGGAGATGAAAAAGCTAATGAATATATTAAAAATATGGTAGAATATATAAACACTTATGATGGAGAAAGCTTAATTTAAATGTAATTTATATTGAATATATTATATTAAATATTTAAAGAATAATTAATTGTATAAATTTAAGATAGAGAGGTGTTGAGTTATGGATAAATTATATGTTGATTTTATAAATGAAATAACTAAAGAAGAATTATATGAAGGATTGTTGGCTTATGGGTTGTTTTCAGATAAACTTCCACCGTTTTTATCATCTAAAGGATTTTATGACTATTGTAAAAATTTAAACCATGAATTTAAAGCAGGGGAAAAACAATATATATATTATGAGAGTATAAGAAATATTAATTTTCCTAGACCACTAGGAATTCCAAATCCAATGGCATATCAAAAACTTTGTAAATGTTTATCAGAAAAATGGGATAAAATACAAGAGCATTTTAAAAAGATGACTGAGAATCAATTATATAAAGTTAGTAGGATACATATTAGAAAATTAAATAATTCAAGGAAATTATTTGAGATGAGTTATAATAATTGGATGAGTGATGGAACACCTGAATTAGATTTATTAATTGGAAAACGTTATATGGTAAAAGCAGATATATCTAATTGTTTTCCAAGCATATATACACATTCATTACCATGGGCATTAGTAGGTAAAGAGACTGCTAAGAAGAATAGAAACGGGAAAAAATGGTTTAATAAAATAGACCGTTGTGCTCAAAATATAAAGAATGGTGAAACACATGGTTTGATAATAGGTCCACATACGTCTAATTTGCTTTCAGAAATAATTCTATGTTTTATAGATAATAAATTAAATAAGTGGGATTATATTAGAAATATTGATGACTTTACTTGTTATGTTGAAACATATGATAAAGCACAAGAATTTTTGGTTGAACTAAGCAAAGAGCTTAGAGAGTTTGATTTAGTACTCAATCATAAAAAAACAGAAATAATAGAATTGCCAATAGAATCAAAAGAACTGTGGATAAATAAACTTAATTCAGCATCATTGTTACTAAAAGGGCGCAAAGTAAATTATAATGAAGCAAGATTATATTTAGATTTGACTATTGATTTATTTAAATGTAATAAAATGAATTCTGCTATTTTAAATTATGCTATTAAAGTCTTAGGAAGTTTTGAGTTAACATATAATGCTAAACAATATTGTTTAAAAACAATTTTTCATTGGACATTAATTTATCCATATTTAGTTATTATTTTAGAAAAAAATGTATTTAATGTATTTTCAGCAGATATTTCTCAAATTAATGAAATTTCACAGAGAATTTTTAAAAATGGATTAGAAAATAGAAATTATGAAGCAGTTAGCTATGCTATATATTTTGCTATAAAATATAAATTTGAACTCAGTGATATATGTGCTTATGATGCAATAAAAAGTGATCATTGTATTTATAAACTTCTTACTTATATATACTTTGCGAAAAATAATGATAATAAATCAAAAGAATTATTAGAAGATCATGCTAAAAACTTAAAGAGTAATGATGAGGACTTTAATAGAAATTGGTTATTTGTGTATGAGGTTTTGCCAGTTGATTGTTTTGAAGATGAATGGAAAGCAATAAAGAGAAATAATGTTTCATTTATTAACATATAAATACATTGAAAATAATCTAATTTAGGATATGACTAAATTATTTTTAATATTAATCTATTCTTGATATAATATGTATATAAATAGTAGATTAACAAAATTTTGTTTTAAATAGATTAGAAGGAAGAGAGTTTTTTTATAATGACTTATCAAAGTGAACATGAATTAGAAGAATTATTAATCAATCAATTAGTTGAGCAAGGCTATGCAATAGTTAATATACCTGATGAAGCTGCTTTAGAGAAGAATTTTAGGGAGACTTTATTTGAGTTTAACAGGAAAAAACTAGGTGGTGCGGCTTTTACAGACAAAGAGTTTGAAAGAATACTTATTCATTTAAAGAATAAGAGTATTTTTAATAGTGCTAAGATTTTTAGGGACAAGTTCATCCTTGAGAGAGAGAATGGAACTAAGGTTTACATAGAGTTTTTTGATGGAAAGGATTATCACAACAACATATTCCAAGTTTCTAATCAGATAACTATGGAAGGTAAATATGTTAATAGGTATGATGTTACTATACTTATTAATGGCTTACCTATGGTTCAGATTGAGTTAAAGAGAAGGGGCAAGGACTTTAATGAGGCTTTCAATCAAATAGCGAGATATAGAAAACATTCTTTAAAGGGTTTATTTAGATATATCCAATGTTTTGTTATTAGTAATGGTGTTGACACTAAATATTATTCTAATAGCGATAAGGAAATTAAGCGTGAGTTTACTTTTTTCTGGAGTGATGAAAAGAATAAGAGAGTAACTAACCTTAGAGAATTTGCTGAATCTTTTTTAGATAGAAATATGTTAAATAAGATCATAGCTAGGTACATGATTATTAATGAGAGTGAAAAAAATCTTATGGTTATGAGACCTTATCAGATATATGCAGTTGAAGCTTTAATGAAGAGGGCTAATGAAACTAACAACAATGGGTTTATTTGGCATACTACAGGTTCTGGAAAGACCTTAACTTCTTTTAAGGCAAGTCAGCTTTTAGCAGATGAGGACAATGTTAAGAAGGTATTTTTCTTAATAGATAGAAAAGATTTAGACAGCCAAACTGTTGAGGAGTTTAATAAGTTTGAGAAGGATTGTGTTGATACAACTGATAATGTTAGAACTTTAATAAAACAAATAGAGGATGTAAACACAAGGCTTATTGTAACTACCATACAAAAGTTAGCTAGGCTTTTAAAATCAGAGAAATATGCACATAGAATGGACAAGTATAGAGATGAGAAAGTTATCTTTATAATAGATGAGTGTCATAGATCTCAATTTGGAGAGATGCACACAGCTATAAATAAGCATTTTACAAAGGCTCAATACTTTGGATTTACAGGAACACCAAGACTTCCAGAGAATAGAAGTCAGGATGGAAGAACTACAGCGGATATTTTTGATAAATGCTTACATAATTATTTAATAAAAGATGCTATTAATGATGGCAATGTACTTGGATTTTCTGTGGAGTATATTAAAACCTTTGATGGTGAGGTTAATGAGTATGATGATGAATATATAAAGGCTATAGACAAAGAAGAAGTCTTTATGAATGATGAACGTATAGAGAATATAGCTAAGGATATAATAGCTAATCATGATAAAAAGACAGCAGGAAGAAAGTTTTGTTCACTTTTTACAGTTCAAAAGATTCCAATGCTTGTTAAGTATTATGATGCTTTTAAAGCTTTAGAACATGATTTAAAAATAGCAGCAATTTTTACCTATGATGATAATGAAAATTTAGATGGTAAGTGTGAACATTCAAGGGAGAGTCTTGAAAGAATTATAAGTGATTATAACAAGATGTTTAAGGATGAGGATATAGACTTTTCAACAGATACTTTTAAGGAGTATTCAAAGCATCTATCAAAAAAGATTAAAAATGCAGAGGTTGATATAGTTATAGTTGTAAATATGTTTTTAACAGGGTTTGATAGTAAACCACTTAATACTCTTTATGTGGATAAGAATTTAAAATATCATGGACTTATACAAGCATATTCAAGAACTAACAGAATATTAGATAGTACAAAACAGCATGGTAATATAGTTTGCTACAGAAATTTAAAAAAGGAAACTGATGAAGCTATATGTTTATTTTCACAAACTGATAGTACAGATGTGGTTTTAATGGAAAGCTTTGATCATTATTTAAAGCTTTTTCAGGAAAGGCTAGATAGATTATATGAAGTTGCACCAACAATAGAATCTATTGACTCTATGCAGGATGAAAATGAAAAGAAAGATTTTGTAGAGGCTTTTAGGGAATTAACAAAGCAATTAACTAAGCTTAAAACCTTTGTTGAGTTTGAGTTTAATGAAAAAAAGATAGGAATATCAGCTCAGAAATATGAAGATTATAAGAGTAAATATTTTACTATATATGAAAGTGTTAAGAAAGATGGAAAAACCTCTATATTAGTAGATATAGACTTTTGCATAGAGCTTATGCAAACAGATAAGATAAATGTTAACTATATACTAAACTTAATAAGAACTATAGATTTTGAGACAGAAGAGAAAACTAAGAAGGATATAGAGAAAATTAAAAGGTTATTAGATAATGCTGATAATGAAAATTTAAGACTTAAGTCAGAATTACTTAGAGAGTTTTTAGATCAGGTTGTACCTAATATTACAAAAAATGACTCAGTAGATGAAGCCTTTAATGAATTTTTAGAAGACAAGAGAGTAGATGAAATAGAATACTTTTCAAAGGAAGTTGAGATAGATAAGTTTAAGGTTAAGGAATATGTTTCAGAATATGAGTATTCAGGAAGAATTGATGGTTCTGAAATAAAGGATAATTTAAGTGGTGGTCTTTTAAAGAAGAAGAGACTTGCAGAAAAAATAAAAACTTTCATAATAAATCATGTTACCAAGTTTAATTTTTAAGTGTTATAATAATGTGAAAGTAAAAAGATTTAGAAATGTTATATGGAAAGTAGGGAAGACATAATGAGTACATCTGAAATACAAAAGGAACAACAAAGTAATTTACAAAGTAATTTATGGAATATAGCAAATGATTTAAGAGGGAATATGGATGCTAGTGAGTTTAAAAACTACATACTAGGACTTATATTCTATAGATATCTTTCAGAAAATGTGGAAAGCAGAGCTAATAAGCTTTTAGAAGAGGATGGAGTTAGCTATGAAGAGGCTTGGGAAGATGAGGAGCTTAGAGAAGCTCTTAAGGAAGAGTTAGTAAATGATATAGGATATTTTATTGAGCCTAAGTTCTTATTTGATAAGCTTTTAGCTAAGATAGAAACTGGTGATTTTGATATAGAAATCTTAGAGGAAGCTATAAATAATATAACTGAATCTACTTTAGGACAAGAGAGTGAAGAGGAGTTTGACCATCTTTTTGATGATATGGACTTAAAATCAACTAAGCTTGGTAAGGATGTTAAGAGTAGAAGTGAGCTTATAGCTAAAGTTATGGGAAAAATAGCTCAAATAGATTTTAGATTTGATAACAGTGAAATAGATATACTTGGAGATGCTTATGAGTATCTTATAGGACAGTTTGCAGCTAATGCAGGTAAGAAGGCGGGAGAGTTCTATACTCCTCAGCAGGTTTCAAAAATATTAGCTAAAATAGTTACAATGGGAAAAACTGACCTTAAAAATGTATATGATCCAACCTGTGGATCAGGTTCATTATTACTTCGTGTTTCTAGAGAAGCAAAGGTTAGAATGTTCTATGGACAAGAGAAGACTTCAACAACATATAACTTAGCAAGAATGAATATGCTTCTTCATGGAGTTAAATATAGTGATTTCAATATTAAAAATGATGATACTTTAGAGAATCCACAACATGGAGATTTAAAGTTTGAAGCAATAGTTGCAAACCCTCCATATTCAGCAAAATGGAGTGGGGATGATAAGTTCTTAGATGATGAAAGATTTTCAGCTTACGGGAAATTAGCTCCAAAATCTAAGGCAGACTTTGCATTTATTCAACATATGATACATCACTTAGAGGATAATGGAACAATGGCAGTTGTGCTTCCTCATGGAGTATTATTTAGAGGGGCAGCAGAGGGAGTTATAAGAAAGCATCTTATAGAACAAAGAAATGTTTTAGATGCAGTAATTGGACTTCCGGCAAACATATTCTTTGGAACATCAATTCCAACAGTAATACTTGTATTTAAAAAGAATAGAAAAAATGCAGATAATATAATGTTTATAGATGCATCAAATGAATTTGAAAAAGGTAAAAACCAAAATGTCTTAAGAGATAGGGATGTAGAAAAGATAGTAGAAACATACAAAAAGAGAGAAAATGTAGATAAATATGCATATGTAGCTACTATGGAAGAAATAAAAGAAAATGACTACAACTTAAATATACCAAGATATGTAGATACCTTTGAGGAAGAAGAAGAGATAGATATAATAGAAGTTCAAAAAAACATAAAAGAACTAGATAAAGAAATAGAAGAACTAAAGAAAAGTCTAGAAGCAGACTTAAAAGAATTAGGTCTTTAGGAGGTACAAGGATGAGTAGAAATGTACCAAATTTAAGATTTAAAGGCTTTGAAGATGAGTGGAAAGAGAAGAAGTTAATAAATTTTCTTTCAGAAAGCAGAATACCTGGTAGTAATGGAAGTAAAGCTAAGAAGTTAACAGTAAAGTTATGGGCTAAGGGAGTAGTACCTAAAAAAGAGATTTATGAAGGTAGTGATAATACAAAGTATTATACTAGAAAAGCTGGGCAATTAATTTATGGAAAATTAGATTTCTTAAATTGTGCTTTTGGAATTGTGCCTGACCATTTAGATGGATATGAGTCAACAGTAGATGCTCCGGCATTTGATATAAAAAATATAAATCCATATTTTTTATTTAGTAAAATAATTCAAAAAAACTTTTATAAGAGAAATGGAGATATTGCCGATGGAAGTAGAAAAGCTAAAAGAATACACTCAGATGTTTTCTTGAATATGTCAATAAAAGTTCCATCATTACAAGAACAAGAAAAAATAGCAAATTTCTTAAGTAAAGTAGATAGTATAATAGAAAAACAAGAAAAGAAAGTAGAATATTGGAACTCTTATAAAAAAGGAATGATGCAGAAAATATTCTCACAAAAGATAAGATTTAAAGATGAGAATGGGAGAATTTACTCGAAGTGGGAAAAAAAGAAGATATGTCAACTAGGAGAGATTATTACAGGAAATACACCATCTAAAAATAATTTAGATTATTATTATAATGGTGGTGAAAATAAGTTTACTTGGATAACCCCAACTGATATAAAACAACAGAAAAATATATATGAAGGAGCTACTAATCTTACAGAAAAGGGATATGATATATGTAGAAAGCTACCTATAAATACAGTTTTAGTAACTTGTATTGCCAGTATTGGTAAAAATGCTATTTTAAAGAGTTTAGGTAGTTGTAATCAACAAATAAATGCTATTGTGGCAAATAAAGAAAATTATTATGAGTTTATATATTATTTAATGGAGCATAACAGTTATATATTAAAGAGATTTGCTGGTATTACTGCAACACCTATATTGAATAAAACAGATTTTTCAAGATTAACATTTAATGTTCCTGTAATAGAAGAACAAACAAAAATAGCCAATTTCTTATCAAATATAGATAATATAATAGAAAAAGAAAGTAAAAAACTAGAAGAATTGAAACAATGGAAAAAAGGTTTATTACAACAGATGTTTGTATAATAATATTTCTATAGAAAAATTCTCTATACTTATTGAATATAAGTATGGAGAATTTTTTTACGTAAATGAAATGTAATTATATTATATTCATGTTTTAGAGAGAGTTTTAAATAATAAGTTTACAGAAATTAAAGGGAAAGTATTTAATTTAAAAATTTTCTTTAATTATTATAAAATTTGGGTTAACATATAACTATAGAGTAATGATTGGAGGCTATTATGAGTATTAAAGATTATAAAGAGTGTTTATTTAGAACATTAACAGAGGTATATCCTATTTATTTAAAAAAGAAAATTTTAAGAAAGATGTCAGAAGATGATATTATAATTAATAATAAAAGGAAGACTCTTAATGGTCAATTAAATATGATGATGATTAATGTCTCTGATATAGATGGAATAGAAGAAAAATTAAAATATATTTTAGAGTATGATAATGAAAGTTTAGACAAAAAAATTCATAAATATATTGAAGAATTTGAATATGATAAAGAATATAGGCATGCTTGCTTCTTTGAAGTAGAGGGCTATAATGAAGAATTATTACCTTGTATTATAAAGGAAGGTAAAGCAAATATTTTTATAAAAACTGATGAAGCTTATGATTGTATAAATGATAAATTTTTTATACCAACTATAAAGGATACTCAAGATACACTTTATATTAAATTTAATCATAAATTAACTAATAGACAAGGCGAAGAAATAAAATATGTAATTATGGCAATAATACATAAAAAGCATAAATTGCTTGAAATAAGATTTGATAGAGTTGGTGGAGAATATAAAGAACCAGCTAATGATTTTTATGCTTTTATAATAAATAAAACAATAGAGGCTGTAAAAGGATTATTAAATATACAAATTAATAATATTGATTTTAAAGCTATTATAGATTATATGAAGGATGAAAAAGAGGATGTATGTATTTATGCTCAAAAGATGACTAGAAATGGAAGTGTAGCATATTTAGAAGCATTAAATAATAAAGATAAAATAGGAAGTGAAGAATTGGTTATTCCTATTTTAGGTGAATTTAAAGTGTTTGTGAATAATAATGAAGAACTTTTTAATAAATCTAAAGATACTATGGAAATTAAGATGAAACTAGAGAGTTTAATAGATGAAATAGAAGTTACTTCTGATTTACCTAAAGTTAAAATTAACTGGATTAATGAAGGAATAAAATTGGGAATTGATCATGAGTATAAAGGGAATGAATATAGTTTCTTTATGTATTATGACGAGTTGAAGGAAGGAAAGGAGAGAATGGATCATGTTAGAGAGTACCTTATTGAATGTTATAGAGAGCTTAAAGATCAAACATAAGTTAACATCATATCAAGAAAGAAAGTTAACTGATTATATGAGATACTGGAAAGAAGATGATTACATTTATCCTGGAGTTTTAAAGTCAAAGTTAAATATATCAATCAAAGAGTCATATGAAATTCTTGAGTATATTAAATCATTAGGAATATTAGAGAATGTTTTTGAAGTTTATTGTAAAAGTTGTTCTAAAAGTAAGGGACTGTACTTAAAGAGTTTAACTGATATGCCAGAAGATTTAAGCTGTGATTTTTGCAATCATGAGTTTAATGTACTAGAAGATACAATAGTTTTATATAAGGTGAAAAGTAATGGATAATGTAAATATTGAAGTAGATGGAAAGGCAATATCAACACAGGATTATTTAAAACTTATAGTAAACAATTCAATTGATACATTTAAAGAGTTAACACATTGGAAAGAAGATGATTTTGAAAAATATAAACTTTTATTAGAGAACCTTAAGGAATTAAATGGAGCAAAAGATGTTAAAACTACTGCTAAGGGACTAGCCTTAGAAGAGTTAGTTAAGTTTATAATTAAAAAGACTTTTTTTTATAAAGTTCATGGAAATGTTAAAACAGGGACTAATGAAATAGATCAAGTAGTCTGCTTAAGTAATGAAGGAAAGCAGGCGTTAGAACAATTTAGTATTTCAAGAAAATTAATACCTATATATGAAGATTTATTTTTATGTGAGTGTAAAAATTATAAGAGTTCTTTAGGTGTTACTTGGATAGGTAAATTTTATGGATTATTAAATAGTTGTGATTGTAATTTTGGAATATTATTTACTGTTAATGGATTAACTGGAGATGAAGAAACATGGAGTAATTCATTTGGATTAATTAGAATTTTTAATTTAATACAAAAACATAAATTTCAAAATGATAATTTTAATATAATAGAATTTAATCTAGATGATTATGAAAAAATTGCTCATGGTGAAAAATTCTTTGATTTAGTTGATGCAAAAATAAAAGCAATGAAACTTGCTACTACTTATGAGCAATTGCTAGAAGATAATATACATGAAAAACAAAGAGAAGTAAAAGAGCTAATTAGGAGCATATCAATAGAATAATTTAAAAATTATTAAGCTAAATGTGACTATTTGTCTTAAATTAATATTTTTATGGCAATGAGTTTTATGGTTTAATAAATTAGCATAATTATATAAAAACTCTTTATCTTAAAACAGACTATTTAGGATAAAGAGTTTTTTATTTTTTACAGAAATATATTAAGAATTAAGTTTAATCAAAACTAAATCCAAAGGCAGATTTAAGGAGTTAGCCATATCTTCAGCACTTTTTCCTTCATACTCTTTTACCATCTCATCTGATATAAGTAAGTGTGCTGCAAAGATTTTGGCATACC
>OGEQ01002721.1_pt1 | contig 11290 bp, 13 predicted proteins | sample 1570731 | NCBI WGS metagenome assembly OGEQ01 (sample SAMEA2582132, study PRJEB24529) | metagenome | biome: Human gut stool | place: China | collected 2011 | reverse complement strand
GTGGATCGGGCATGGACCATATTCCTTCAGTGCCGCAATATGTGCCGCCGTTCCATATCCTTTGTGCTTTGCAAATCCGTATTCCGGATAAATCTGATCGTACTCCATCATCATCCGGTCCCTGGTCACCTTGGCCAAGATACTGGCTGCAGCGATAGAAACGCTCTTAGCATCCCCCTTGACGATCGGAACCTGCATGATATCTACACCCGGGATGGTCACTGCATCATTTAACAGGATCTCCGGTATCACGTTAAGCTGGCTGATGGCCTGGCGCATGGCTTCGTAAGTGGCCTGCAGGATGTTGATCTCATCGATCACCTGTGGACTGACGATCCCGATGCCGTAAGCCACTGCTTTCTCTTTGATCTCATCAAACAGAAGATCTCTTTTCTTCTCAGAAAGCTTCTTGGAATCGTTTAAATAAAAGATCTGACAATCCTTGGGAAGCACTGCCGCTGCCGCCACCACCGGGCCTGCAAGAGGACCTCTTCCGGCCTCATCAATGCCACAGATATAGGCACAGGCGTCATAAGTATCCTCATACTCCCGCATAGCTTCCAGGCGGGCTAACTCTTTCTCCAGCTTCTCACCGCTCAGTGGCTTCATCTGCCTTCTCCTCCTGCGGCGGGAATTCCAGGGTCATGCGGCCCAGGCGTCCATTCCGGTAGTCATCCAGGAATAAATTCGCCGCTTTTTTGTAATCGTACTCATTACCCTTTAACAGACAGGCTCTGGCTCTGGCGATCTGGCCCAACATCTCGTATGGATCGCCAGGCTCCACATCATACCGTTCTTTTAAAGTCTCTGGATAACGCTCACCCATAAATTTTAATAACTCTGCAGCCAGCTCTTCCTTATTCAGGATCTCATCGTTAATGGAGCCGATAAATGCCAGACGCAGTCCTACTTCCTGATTTTCAAATCTCGGCCATAAAATACCCGGAGTGTCCAGAAGCTCCAGGCTCTTATTCAGACGGATCCACTGGTTTCCTTTGGTAACACCTGGTTTATTGCCAGTTTTGGCACAGGCTTTTCCTGCAAAAGCATTGATAAACGTGGATTTGCCCACATTTGGGATTCCCACTACCATAGCACGAACCGGGCGGCTTAAGATACCGCGTTTCCGGTCACGTTCGATCTTCGCTTTACATGCCTCCTGCACCACACCATTGATCTGTTTTAAACCGGCACCGCTCTTGGAATTGATCTTCACCACATGGAATCCCTGGCTCTTAAACCATGCCGCCCAGGCATCATTCCAGGTCTCACTGGCTAAATCAGATTTATTTAATAAAATTAAACGTGCCTTATTCTTTCCCAGCTCATCAATATCCGGATTCCGGCTGGAAAATGGAATACGGGCGTCCACTACCTCAATGATCAGATCGATCAGCTTGATGTCCTCCTGCATGGCACGCTTCGCCTTGGTCATATGACCTGGATACCACTGTATATTCATAAAATACTCCTACTCTACCAATTTAAAATCAATAAACGGGATCAGTCTCAACCAGACCTTTCCCCGGATCTGTCTCCGTTTCACATTGCCGATTTTCACAAACCTGCTGTCCTCGCTGCTATCCCGGTTATCACCCAGGAGAAAATATTCATCTTCTTCTAATACCACCGGGTTTTCTGCCAGGCCGGCCAAAGACACCTGACCTAATCCTTTATCGGCCTCTAACGGCTTATCATCAATGTAAATCTGTCCATTTTTAATCTGTACGGTCTCTCCCGGCAGTCCGATCACCCGCTTCACATTGGGCTTCTTATCCTCCCGCTCAAAGACCACTACATCAAACCGTTTCGGGCTTCCCAGATCATAGGATAAACGGTTCATCAACACCACGTCTCCGCTTCTTAGCTCCGGCGTCATGGACTGTCCCGTGATCCGGATCTGGGTTCCAAACCCATACACTACAAACCAGGCCAGGGAAATCACCACGATGATGTCCACCAGCCATACGATCATTCTCCGAAGTTTATTTGTCTCTTCCTGATAAAACTCCACCCGCAACCGCTCCTGTCTCTTTCAAGTCGAACCTCCGCCCACCAGTTTTCTCCTGCAGCAGCTGTCCACTCAAACAGTATTCTTCTGCGCCACCACAGCGGAATCCAGAAGTGGAAAAAAGGGACAATAAAATACTTTATTGTCCCTTAACTCACACTCTCTAAAATGAATTATTTCACTAACTCTTTAACCTTAGCAGCTTTACCAACTCTGGTTCTTAAGTAGTTCAGTTTTGCTCTTCTAACTTTACCCTTTCTAACAACCTCGATGTTGTCAACGAATGGGGAATGTACTGGCCATGTCTTCTCTACGCCGATACCGTTAGAATTCTTTCTTACAGTGAAAGTCTCTCTTGCGCCACCGTTCTGTCTCTTAATAACAGTACCCTCGAAAACCTGGATTCTCTCACGGTTACCCTCTTTGATCTTGTTGTATACTTTAACAGTATCACCAACATGGAACTCAGGTACAGATGCCTTTAACTGTGCAGCTTCAATATTCTTAATAATCTCGTTCATTGTGTGAACCTCCTTCATATGTTTGATGTTCTTAATACTCTTATCGTAACAGAGGACCATCTCTTATTTTCACAACTCTGTTATCATATCATGGCAAATAGAAAAAAGCAAGTATTTTTTTGTATTTACACCAATTTTCTGACCCGCCAGGTCATCAATCAGTTGCTGTTCATGCGCTGCGTAACATCACTCACTCTTGCTTTCCTGTTCCGCCAACAGCTCTGCCAGATACTGTTTTTCCTTCTTGGACAGATTAGCATCCGCTAAAAGATCCGGTCTGCGTTCCAACGTCCGTTTGATGGACTGCTGGCGCCGCCAGGTCTCAATATTCTTATGATGTCCGGAAAGCAGCACCTCCGGAACCTTCTTTCCCTCATACACCTCTGGCCGGGTATACTGGGGATACTCTAATAAATTATCGTGGAAAGACTCGATTTCCGCGGAAACGTCATTATTTAACACGCCAGGAACCAGACGGGAAATGCAGTCGATCATCACCATGGCCGGAAGTTCTCCACCCGTCAGCACATAATCGCCTACAGACAGATAGTCCGTCACAATGAGCTCCAGCGCACGCTCGTCGATGCCCTCATAGTGACCACACAGAAAGACCAGATCCTCTTCTTTCGCCAGTTCTTCCGCAATCGACTGGTTAAAGGTCTGTCCCTGTGGCGTCATGTAGAGGACTCTCGGCCGTTTTCCGATCTTCCGGCACAGATCCTCATAGGAATCACAGACCGGTCCAGGCTGCATCACCATACCTGCACCGCCGCCATAAGGAGCATCATCCACATGGTTGTGCTTATCCTTGGAATAGTCACGGATATTGATGGCTTCAATAGAGATCAGTCCCTTTTCCACCGCCCGGCCAATGATACTGGTGTTCAGTCCATCCATGACCATTTCCGGAAATAGGGTCAAAATGTGATAATTCATGGTCGTACTCCTATAAATCCATCAGCCCGTCTAACACATGGACTGTCATTGTCTGCTGTTCTAAATCCACATTCAAAATACACTGCTTGATGGCTGGGAGAAGCAGTTCTTTGCCATCAGTCATTTCCACCACATAAACATCATTGGCACCGGTCTGGAGCACATCCTTTAATGTTCCAAGCTCCTCACCTTCATCTGTCATCACCTTCAGCCCGATCAGATCCACGATAAAGTTCTCGTCCGGTCCTAATGGAACTGCGTCCTCTCTGGTGATCAGAATATCTTTATTCTTATAGATTTCAATATCATTTATATTGTCAAACCCTTTGAATTTCACAATGACCATGTTCTTAAAGAACTTGACCTGCTCAATCTCCATGGGCTTTAATTCTTTTCCAGTATCGATCATGACGTGCTTTAATTTCTTGAACCGCTTTGCATCGTCTGTTGTCGGAAATACCTTTACTTCCCCTCTTACGCCGTGGGTGGAAGTGATCACGCCTACACGCAATGTCTGTTCCATATATTCTCTCTCCGTATATACAAAATCGAATGCTGTCATCCTGCGACAGAATCATACCCGCAGGTTTTATACAGCCTGCGGTTGGTCACATAAGCGACAAAGACCGTCTGCCTAAAAAGGCCGGCGGTCTTGTAAGTAAGTTACTGAATTTCCACAACTACTTTTTTGTCTTCTTTTGAGGCTGCTGCCTTCACAACAGAACGAATGGCTTTTGCGATTCTGCCCTGTTTACCAATAACCTTACCCATGTCAGAAGGAGCCACCTTCAGTTCGATGACGGTCTCCCCATTCTGCTCGGATTCGATGACAGAAACTTCCTCCGGATGTTCCACCAGAGCTTTTGCCATAACTTCAACTAATTCTTTCATATCATCACCTCAGGATTACTGGATACCTGCGATCTTTAACAGCTTGCTAACGGTCTCAGTTGGCTGAGCGCCTGTTGCTAACCACTTCTTAGCTGCTTCCTCATCGAATTTGATTACGCTTGGATCAACGTTTGGATTATAGTAACCAACCTCCTCGATGAACTTACCATCTCTTGGAGATCTGGAATCTGCAACTACAACTCTATAGAAAGGAGCCTTTTTCTGTCCCATTCTTCTTAATCTCATCTTTACTGCCATGTCAATTTCACCTCCTTGTCGTGATTTACCTATAGACAAAAGCATATGCTTTGCTAACTAATTAAAATGGCATCTTAAACTTTCCCATCATACCGCCTAATGCCCCAAGTCCGCCTTTACGTTTGCCGCCGCCCATCATACCTGGCAGCTGCTTCATCATCTTGCGCATCTGGTCAAACTGTTTTACAATGCGGTTGACTTCACTGATGTCCACGCCTGCGCCTCTGGCGATTCTCTGTTTTCTGGATGGATTCAGGATTGCCGGATTGGCACGTTCTTCCTTCGTCATGGAAAGAATGATCGCTTCTACACGGTCCATGGCCGAATCATCTACAGCCATGTCTCCCTTCATCTGCGGCATACCTGGCATCATGCTCATGATGCTTGCCATACCGCCCATCTTTTTAATCTGGCGCATCTGATCCAGGAAATCATTAAAATCAAACTCAGCTTTCTTTAACTTCTGGGTCAGTTCCTTAGCTTTTTCCTGGTCAACTTCCATCTCTGCTTTCTCGATCAGGGAAAGGATATCTCCCATTCCGAGGATTCTGGAAGCCATGCGGTCCGGGTAAAACTGCTCTAAATCAGAAAGCTTTTCACCCATACCAATATATAAAATCGGTTTTCCGGTCACAGCCTTAATGGATAATGCCGCACCACCTCTGGTATCACCGTCCATCTTCGTTAAGATGACGCCATCGATGCCGATCTTATTTTCAAAATTCTCTGCCACATTGACCGCATCCTGTCCGGTCATGGCATCAACAATGAGAAGTGTCTGATGCACCTGAACTTCTCTCTTGATCTCCTGAAGCTCAGCCATCATGTCTTCATCCACATGGAGACGGCCTGCAGTATCTAAGATCACTACATTAAAACCATTCTTCTGTGCATGCTCAATGGCTGCTTTCGCAATGTTGACCGGTTTCTGGTTATCACCCATGGAAAATACCGGAACACCCTGCTTTTCTCCATTGATCTGTAACTGCTGGATCGCTGCCGGACGATACACATCACAGGCAACCAGTAATGGTTTTCTGCCCTTCGCCTTTAGCTTTCCTGCGATCTTGGCGGTGGTTGTGGTCTTACCTGCACCCTGGAGACCTGCCATCATGATCACTGTGATCTCACTGGCCGGCTTTAACTCGATCTCCTTAGTCTCAGAACCCATGAGGGAAATCAGTTCCTCATGAACGATCTTGACCACCATCTGTCCCGGAGTCAGACTGTTTAACACATCCTGTCCAATGGCACGTTCCTGAACGGAGTTCACAAACTGTTTTACCACCTTGAAGCTTACATCAGCTTCTAACAGAGCCATCTTGACTTCTTTCAGGGCAGCCTTAACATCGGCTTCTGACAGTCGGCCCTTGCCACGCAGATTCTTAAATACATTCTGCAGCTTGTCGGATAAGCTTTCAAAAGCCATCGCAATCCTCCTGTTTATGTCTTACAGTTCGATAATCTCGCCTGCGATCTGCTGGATCTTCTGAATCAGCTTCATGTCCTGATTCTTCTGATACTCTCCTGTCAGTTGGCGAATCTCTTCCACCATCCGTCTGGTCTGATGAAATTTCTCAACCAGCTTTAACTTTGACTCATATTCCGCTAATGTCTTGTCACATCGTTTCACCAGGTCATGGACACCCTGACGGCTGATCCCCTGTTCCTCGGCAATCTCGCTTAAAGACATATCGTTAAATACCACATCTTCATAAATCTTTCTCTGATGCGGTGTCAGCAGTTCGCCGTAAAAATCATACAACATTCCTTGTTCTACAATCTTTTCCATCTCATCACCTGTGCTATCATACACGAAAAAGCGCAGGGTGTCAAGTATTTTTTCTTGACACCCTTAATTTTTTTAATTTTTTCTTTTTCGTTCCATATTCAGGCTAGTTCCGGCTTATCTCCGGATCGATCCTGGAAATGATATATCCCTCGACTTCTTCTGCGGTGATACCTAAAGGAATCGCCAGCTCCCGGTACAGATTATCTTTTGCTTTCCGAAAATACCGCTCGTCCACCTCTGTCAGACGCTTGCCGCGAACCATCCTGTCTTTTTTTCTCCGGTACAGGGTCTTGATGATGCCGATCCAGGCTTTACAGTCGCAGGATTTTAAAGCTTCTTTGTATTTCGCCTCCCGCTGCTTCTCGTCACCAATCTGCAGGTCTTTTACATTTCTGATCTCTTCAATCAAACGATCTGCTTCTTCTCTGGTAACAATCCGTCTCATGGGATTTTTATTTTCCTCAACAGGAGTAAGAATCTTTCCTCCCGGGGAAGACACCGGTTCCAGCACATAATAGAGCTTTGCCTGTGTTGCTTCCTTTTGCTTCATGGTTGTGATATCCATAACCTGACAGACTCCTGTGGTTCCATACACGATATACTCGCCTTTTTCAAACACGCCTTTCATCCTTTCTGCATACTTAAAAGAGCATTGTACTGTTATCATGACCTATTTTACCATTTTTATGCAGGAAATGTCAGTATTTTGAAGCAATTTGATGTTTTTCAGCGTTTTGTCTTATGATTCTCATTCTATCTATTGTGCGGGTTTCACAAATCCTCCATGAGAATTTTAGTCAGTTCGTCCATATCAGCGGCAATTTTCCAGGTCCCTGCTGCCTCCAGTTCTTCTCTTGAGCCGTAACCAAACAGCACGCCCACGCAGTCAATGCCCTGTTCTTTCGCTCCAAACACATCATGTTCCCGGTCACCTACCATGACCATCCGGCTGCGATCCACATCCTGGACTCCTGCCTGTTCCATGGTATAGGCAATCACATCGCCCTTTCTCACCCGCACTTCATCCATGCTAGCACCGCCAATGTAGTCAAAATAGGAATCCAGCTGGAAATGCTCTAAAATCTGTCTGGCAAATTTTTCCGGCTTAGAGGTTGCCACATACAGTTTCTTTCCTGACGCTTTTAACTTGCCAAGCATCTCCGGTATTCCCTCATACACCCGGTTTTCAAACAGACCGCCGGCCGCAAAATATTCCCGGTATTTGTAAATGGCCTCTTTGGCCTGTTCCTCTGAAAAATCATAAAATTTCATAAAGCTGTCCTTTAAAGGCGGGCCGATAAATGGAATCAGCCTGGTCAAATCCTCTTCTATAATGTCATAAGCCTTTAATGCATGCTGGACAGAACGGGTGATGCCAAGCATCGGATCCGTCAACGTCCCATCCAGGTCAAAAAAAATGATATTTCTCTCCATTACTATCCCTCTCCGTCATTTTTTGTGATATCTTTCATCATAGAAAAGGATTGAGGAAATGTCAATGAATCATTACTGGTAAACTCTTTGTTTTTCGGGTATAATCATACTATTCACGGACCGACGCTTTCTCTGCACCGGTGCCGGAACACAAAAAGCCTCAGAAAGGACGAATGCTATGATCCACATTAAACAGGACGGAACCGGAGATTTTACTTCTGTCCAGGCAGCTCTTGACAGCCTGCCAGCAGACAACCAGGAACCGGTTACGCTTTTTATCCACAAAGGGATTTACCGGGAACAGATCCACGTGACCGTTCCTTACGTTTCCTTCACAGGAGAATCCGCTGAAGAAACCATCTTAACTTATGGTCTTTATGCCCGGATGCCATCCGATGATATCGGGAAATTAGGGACTTTCCGCACTTACTCCTGCTTTATCGACACCCATGATTTCACAGCCAGCAATCTGACTTTTGAAAATAGTGCCGGGCCAGGCACAAAGGTGGGGCAGGCGCTGGCTCTTTACGTAGACGGAGACCGGATCGCATTCCACGACTGCCGTTTTTTAGGAAACCAGGATACCCTGTTCACAGCGCCTCTGCCGCCAAAAGAGATCGAGCCTAATGGATTTGTAGGGCCAAAGCAGTCTGCACCAAGAATCAATGGACGGCATTTCTACCAGAGATGCTATATCGAAGGAGATATCGATTTTATCTTTGGCGGGGCAACGGCTTATTTTGAAGATTGTGAATTTTTCTCCAAATATACCGGGCAGCCTATCAGCAGTTACGTGACTGCCGCTTCTACTCCAGAAGGCCAGGAATACGGCTATGTGTGCCAGAGCTGCCTTTTCACCAGCAACTGTCCGCCACATTCTGCTTACCTTGGACGGCCATGGCGTGAATATGCCAAAGTTGTTCTCTTAAACTGTCAGATGGAACACCACATCTGCCCAGAAGGCTGGAATGATTGGGGGAAAGAGTCCGCCCATGATACGGTGTTCTTTGCCGAATACAAAAGCTACGGGCCAGGGGCGGCCATGCAGTCGCGGCCGGACTGGTGTCATGTGCTGGATGAACGGGAAGCAAAACATTTCGCCAAAGAACTGGTACTGGGCGGAAATGACGGCTGGAACCCGTAACGCCAATTTCTCCAAACACCAACGAGCCGAAACACACCTTTTCGGTTTTACCTGTTATCACAAAAATGAGCCAGGGACTTTTATAAATTCAAGCCCTGGCTCATTCACTATCTTATTTGAAAAACTCATGCTTCTCATGACTGAACAGAAACGTCAGATGGCGGTCAAACCATCGGATCGCTCCGCTTCTGGAGCCGCCCCGGTACATAAAGTACAGAGCGCCCTGAGAATAATCTTCGCCCTGAAGGGCACGGTCAACGCAGTCAATGGTCTGTCTGGTGACCTTTACTGTATTGATACTGCCGTTGGATACTGGTGAGAACTGTGATTTCTCATATACCACGGATTTGATCGTGTTAGGAAACTCACTGTTCTTCACACGGTTGATGATCACGTTGGCAACCAGAATCTTTCCCTTGTCATCACAGATTCCTGCTTCTGCCTGGACGATCCTTAACAGAACCTGATAATCCTCGTCACTATAGGCGACCACAGCGGCAGCACGTTTTGCTTCTTCCTCTGCTTTTTTCCTGGCAGTTTCTGCTTCCATCAGAATCTGCTTCTTCACTTCTTCAATTTCTGCCTGAGCCGCAATCCGGCTCTCTTCCTGTCTCTGGACATCCTGTGTCAGCATCTGGCCGACAAACCTCTGTCCCTGTCGCCGTGAATCCGTAAGATCAACTTGTATTTTTGCCTCCGTAAGCAATTCAGTCTCTTCAGGTTCTTCTTCCTCCGTGTTTTCCGGCTCGCCGGAATTTGTCTCAGCAAACGCGACCAGCATGTTCTTGCCGCCGCTGCCAAATCCACTGGAGGTCAGTGCTACTACCGTGATCACAGAAGCCGCAGATACAAAGACTGCAGCGCTGCGGTAAGTCCGTTTGGTAACTTTCACCGCTACTGTTTTTACGAACAGAAACACATTCTGAAGAAACGAGTACAATGTTAGCATAGATACCCTCTTTTCTTTCTTCCTCAAAATTAGGCTTCTTTGGGTTTGATCCCCACTTTTGCCTGTATTGTCATGTGACGGTGGAGATTATATAGGAATCTGTCTCCAAAAGTCAATGGATTTCCCCCACTTTTGGCGTTTTTGACACTGGGCATTTTTTGAGTTTTTCCATTCTTATGACATTTGCACGAATTTCTGTCTTATTTTTGTTAAATATTTATATGTCTTTTCATTTCGTTTTTTACGCAAATATTACATTTTTGTTAAATGCGACTGTGTAAAAAAAGAGTCGATTTTTGTCGGCTCTTTTTTATGTAAACCAAATATCTGTTTTTTATATTGCTGCAACGATCTTTCCAGCTGCTGCACAGGCTGCCGCAGTGGCCGGAGATGCCAGGTAAATCTCCACTTTAGAGGTTCCCATACGACCCAAAAAATTCCGGTTATTGGTGGCTACCACCCGTTCTCCATCGCTTAAAATACCGCCTGCACGGCCACAGCAGAGACCACATCCAGGATGGGTAATGATGGCTCCTGCCTCTGCCAGAGTCCTGAATGCGCCACATGCCAGGGCGTCCTCATAGACTTTTCTGCTGGCCGGAGTGACGATCAGTTTTACAAATGGAGCGACCTTTTTCCCTTTCAAAACGGCTGCTGCTGCCTGGATATCTTCCAGACGTCCATTGGTGCAAGAGCCGATAAACACCTGGTCAATGGCGGTTCCCTCTAACTCGCTGACATTGCGGATCTTGTCCACCTGGGATGGGCATGCCATCACCGGAACAAAGTCCTCTGCTTTATATTCTAAAGTGCGGATGTAAGATGCGTCTGGATCTCCCTTTAAATTCTTCTGAAAATCATCCAGCTGGATCTGGCAATACTCGGCTGTTTTCTCATCTGGTGTAAATAACGCACATTTTGCGCCTGCCTCAATGGCCATATTGGACATGGTCATACGACTGGCAACGCTCATATTTTCAACCGTAGAACCGGTAAATTCCAAAGCGCAGTAGGTCGCGCCGTCTGCCCGCAGATCGCCGATGATCCGCAGGATGATGTCCTTTGACATAACGCCCTTCGGAAGCGTTCCTTCTATATTAATATGAATGGTCTCCGGCACTTTCACCCACAAGGTTCCCGTTCCCAGAATCGCCGCCATCTCTGTATAACCGATACCGGTAGAAAATGCGCCCACACAGCCATAGGTCGTGGTGTGGCTGTCAGTTCCAAATACCACATTGCCCGGTTTTACATGACCTGCCTCTGTCATCAGCTGATGGCAGATACCATCGGTCCGATGTACGCGGGTCAGCCCCTGCTCTCTGGCGAAAGCGTCACCTATACGGAAATGTCT
>OGEQ01002719.1_pt1 | contig 11302 bp, 6 predicted proteins | sample 1570731 | NCBI WGS metagenome assembly OGEQ01 (sample SAMEA2582132, study PRJEB24529) | metagenome | biome: Human gut stool | place: China | collected 2011 | reverse complement strand
CCCCGTGACAGAACATCTCGATACGTACCGGTTCTCCGCCCGGCCCCACGATACGATCCCGCAAAATGGCTTCGTGAATACGGGCTACCTGTTCCATATTCAACTCCCGAGCCAGTACCACCACATCGGCAAAACGGGCATAGAATCGCAACGCCTCGGTATTGGAAATATTCAGCTGGGTCGACAAATGCACCTCTACCCCTATCTCGCGGGCATAGGTCATAGCCGCCACATCGCTGGCGATAATAGCCGAGAGCCCGGCCTCCTTCGCCGCATCGATAATACGATGTAACAGAGGTATATCTTCGTCGTAGATAACGGTATTGACCGTCAGATAACTCTTTATGTGATGCTCGTTACAAATACGCACGATCTCGTGTAAATCGTCTATCGTAAAATTATTCGACGAACGGGCTCGCATATTCAGCCCCTCGATACCGAAATATACCGAATCGGCCCCTCCCTGTATGGCCGCCGTCAAAGAATCGTACGAACCCACCGGCGCCATAATTTCAAAATCGCTTCTCTTCATCATAAACAAACCGTTCTATTTCCCGGTGATTATTTTTCGTATTTCGTTCAGTTTATTCAATGCTTCTACCGGTGTAAGGTTATTGATATCGACCTGTAAAATTTCGTCCCGAACCTGTGAAAGCACAGGATCGTCCAGTTGGAAAAAACTCAACTGCATGCCACCTCTCGACGAAGCGATTTCGGCGGTAGGCTTGGCGATACCGTTCTGGCGGTTCTCCGACTCCAACTTGACGATGCTCTGAGGCATACCGGCCAGCTTCGCCACATGGATACCGAAACTGTGCTCACTCCCGCCGCGTACCAATTTCCGCAAGAATATCACCTTGTTGTCGACCTCTTTTACCGAAACGTTATAATTGACAATGCGTTTATAAGTACGTTCCATTTCGTTCAGCTCGTGATAATGGGTAGCGAACAACGTCTTGGCACGAGCTTTGGGGTGTTCGTGTATGTGCTCGACAATAGCCCACGCGATAGATATACCATCGTAAGTTCTTGTTCCCCGGCCCAACTCGTCGAACAGAACCAAACTCCGCTCCGACAGATTGTTGAGAATATCGGCTGCCTCGGTCATCTCGACCATAAAGGTAGATTCGCCGAGCGAGATATTGTCCGATGCCCCTACACGAGTGAAAATCTTGTCCACAATCCCTATCTTAGCGGCCTCGGCCGGAACGAAACTTCCTATCTGAGCCATCAGAACAATCAAAGCGGTCTGGCGCAACAACGCCGATTTACCGGCCATGTTGGGTCCCGTTATCATCATGATTTGCTGCTTGTCGTTGTCGAGCTCGACACTGTTACTGATGTAGGGTTCGCCCGGCGGCAACTGTTTCTCGATAACCGGGTGACGTCCTTCCTTGATGTCGATAACCAGCGAATCGTTTACTTCGGGACGAATATACCGGTTTTCCACGGCCGACTTCACGAACGACAACAAGCAGTCGAGCCGCGCAATGAGATTGGAATCGAGTTGTATGGCAGGAATATACTCCGTCAATGCAAGAATCAAATCATTGAACAACTGCGTTTCCAATGAAAGAATCTTCTCTTCTGCCCCCAAAATCTTCTCCTCGTATTCTTTCAACTCTTGGGTAATATAACGCTCTGCGCTCACCAACGTCTGCTTTCTGATCCAATCGGAAGGAACCTTGTCCTTGTGAGTATTGCGCACTTCGATGTAATACCCGAATACGTTGTTATACCCGATTTTCAAGCTGGGAATACCCGTTTTCTCACTCTCGCGCTGCTGCACGTGCAACAAATAGTCTTTCCCCGAATAGGAAATTTCTCGCAACTCGTCGAGTTCGTCGTTCACCCCCTTGCGGATAATTCCTCCCCGATTCACCAAATTGGGCGCATCGGGATTAATTTCATGTTCGATTCGATCCCTGATGATCGTACAACAATTCAGTTGCTCCCCGATACGTTGCAATACAGGTTCATCGCTCTGCTCGCAAACAGCCTTGATAGGCTCTATCGCCGACAATGCCACTTTCAACTGAACCACCTCGCGAGGCGAAATACGCCCCACCGCTACTTTCGAAATGAGGCGTTCCATATCGCCTATCGTATCGAGTTGCGGATCGATAACCTCCCTAACTTCGGGGTGGCGGAAAAAGAACTCCACTCCGTTCAACCGATCCTCGATAGGCTTCACATCTTTCAACGGAAAGACGACCCACCGTTTGAGCATACGCGCCCCCATTGGGGTGACAGTCCGGTCTATCACGTCGAGCAGGCTTTTTCCCCCTTCGTTCATCGGAGAAAGCAATTCGAGACTCCGTACCGTGAATTTATCCAATCGCACATATCGCTCCTCCTCGATACGAGACAGCGATGTAATGTGCGAAATCTGCGTATGCTGCGTAATATCCAAATAATGAAGCAGAGACCCCGCGGCGATAATGGCGTTGGGCATATTGTGAATTCCGAAACCTTTGAGATTTTTCGTCTCGAAGTGACGCAATAAGCGATCCGAAGCGGCATCCTCGGTATAAACCCAATCGTCCAACTCGAAAGTAAAAAAACGGGAACCGAAATGCTCCTCGAACAATTTCCGTTTCGTGCGTTCGAACAGCACCTCTTTCGGAGAGAAATTGCCCAACAGCTTGTCCACATAGTCGAAATCTCCCTCGGCGGTCAAGAACTCACCCGTCGATATATCGAGAAAAGCCACACCCACTTTGTTACCTTTCCCGAAATGAACACCCGCCAAGAAATTATTCTCTCGGTGATCGAGAATATTGTCGTTAATCGACACGCCCGGTGTTACCAATTCCGTAATGCCGCGCTTGACCAATTTTTTTGTCAGTTTCGGGTCTTCCAGCTGTTCGCAAATAGCCACCCGTTTTCCGGCACGCACCAATTTGGGAAGGTAAGTATCGAGAGCATGATGGGGAAAACCGGCCAACTCCACATACTGGGCGGCTCCATTTGCCCGGCGAGTCAATGTAATCCCCAATATTTCCGATGCCACCAAAGCATCGTCCGAAAACGTTTCATAAAAGTCCCCCACCCTGAAAAGCAATATCGCATCGGGATGCTTGGCTTTCATCTCGATATACTGTTTCATCAGCGGAGTTTCGACAATTTCCTTGGCCACGATATATTTCTTTTATATTCGTATGAATAATCCTGTTTAAGAGAAACAAAGATAACATTTTCGACCGGAATTGTGAAATTAAAAAAATGTAAGAAACCGTTTTTATTTTTTTCTATTCCTCTCTTCATCGCTGCCACTCCCCCATTCCCCACTCTCCCCTGTGTTTCGAAAAACAAAAAGTCAGCTCTTAAAACGACGAGTAAGATTTATGCTTCTCTATTGAAACAGCTCTCTCCCTCCTCCCGCCAGACCTTGTAACATTCGAAACATTTCACTCCTCCCCTTGCCGTGTCCCGTAGCACTACGGGGTGTTTTACAACGCAAAATATAGCGTAGGACGGAGGAGTTAAAGAAATACCAGCAGTAAAAGAAACAAAGACAAGACTTCTCCCCCCCTGCTCATCGTAGATAAGATGGAACGAATACTCACAGGACAGAAGGACTGAAAAAACAGTAGAGCGATGCCATCGAAAGATTCCTACACTCCCCCCCTGTGTTTTGTTGTCAAACAAAATATAGGGGAGGTGTCCGTAGGACGGAGGGGTTAAAGAATTCACCACCGACAAACTATACTTTCAGGAAAATATTTTTCCGATACAGAAAATAAAGGAAGAACCAGCAACAAGCGACATATCCTGCACGAAGGACGACCACACCGGCAGGCTCACCGGCATATTCTCCCACCCATTGGGACATACCTCCGAACAAAAACTTATTCATGTGAGAAAATCCTACCACCTGCTGTGCCAGATAAATCGTTATCGAATTTAGTCCTATCACTCGGAAAAAGAGAGTCCACGATTTCCACCCTTTCACATCGACGATATAATAGAACAAAGCGAATAACAAGAACGAAAGCCCTCCCACGAAACAGGTAAACGAACTGCTCCAAAGCATTTTGTTAATCGGGAATACGGTATTCCAAACCAGCCCTATGGCGACCAACACAACACCGATTCCCGACAACAGCAAACTCTTTCTCTCTCCGCTTCCCAAGCGGGTGGAACGGACGATTTCTCCCGCATAAATTCCCAATAACGCCGTGACTATCGCCGGAAGCGTGCTCAACAGGCCCTCCGGGTCGAAATTACCGTATATCAATTTCCCCGGCAAACAATGCCGATCGATATATCCGACCAGATTCCCTTCGATAGAAAGAGGAGAAGCCCCCGCAGCATCGGGAGCCGGCACAAAAGCCAACAGCAACCAATAACCCACCAAGATAAAGACAATCAAACCATATTGTACCGACTTTTTCAAACTCATGTAAATGAAAGCCCCGAACATCCACGCCAGCCCGATACGCCCCAAAACGCTTGTCAAGCGTACATCGGGGAAATTCAACTGTAAGAATCCGTTATACAAGAATCCCAGCAAAACGAGGGTGACACCCCGGCAGAGAACCCTCAGGTAAATGTGTTTGTCGCTCGATCCGCTCCCCCTTTGCTTGGCCAATGAAAACGGGAAAGATATACCTGCGATAAACAAGAACAGAGGGAATATCATATCGTGCTGGGTAAACCCGTCCCACGGGACGTGCCGCATGTGCCCCGCTATGACATCGCCCACCGCCGTCGGGTGCAAGGCATTCAAGGCGACTACCAACGGGGCGAAACCCATAATAAAAAGCATATCGAATCCCCGAAGGGTATCCAATGACAACAAACGTGTGTTTTTCTTTGTTTCCATATCCGAATTCTGTTTTTCTGTATAGTATACAAGCGACTCGGCTCGTTTATCCAATGATGCGTTACACTCCCTAATCCGCACCCGCAGCGATCTCGATCGAATGTATGTCTCTGCCTATTTCGACAACAGCTTTTTTATCCGTTCCACATCGTCTTCCCGTTCCGGGGGAATAATTCCCCGTTGATAGAAATCTTCGAAATCCGAGAGAAAGTCCTCTTTTAGCTCTTCCTTGTATCGCAGGTATATCTCTTCCGCCTCGGCATATCGACCTTGAAAAAGAAGGGATGCCGCAAGATTTGTATAAATGGTATGATGAGTAGAATCATATTTTGCTCCCTCACGGGCATACCGTTCAGCTTCTTCAAAATTACCCTGAGCAAGAAATAAGAATGAAAGGTTATTGCATGCTCGTACTAAATACGGCTCGTACACTTGTGGATCCGCTACCGTGAGCCGTTGATAAACCTTCAAGGCAGAGAGATACATCTCCCCACTCTCCTCATAACGTTGGATATTGTAATACAAACAACCTAAGTTATACTGAGTATCTGCCAAATCCGGCTCGTAGACCTGTGGATTCGCCACTGCAAGTCGTCGTCGGATTTCCATGGCGGAAAGATACATCTTCTCGCTCTCCTCATAACGTCGGGTATCGCTGTACAAACAGCCTAAGTTATATTGTGTCCTTGCCAAGCCCGGCTCGTAAACCTGTGGATTAGCCACAGCAAGTCGTCGTCGAATCTCCATGGCAGAAAGATACATCTCCTCGCTTTCCTCATAACGCCGGGTATCGCTGTACAAAATACCTAAATCATTTTGAGTCTCCGCCAAATCCGGCTCGTAGACTTGTGGATTCGCCGCTGCGAGTCGTCTATAAATCTCCACGGCGGAGAGGTGCATCTTCTCGCTATCCTCATAACGTTGGATATCGCTGTACAAAAGACCTAAATTATTTTGAACCATTGCCAAATCCGGTTCGTAAACCTGTGGATTCGCTACGGATAACCGTTGATAAATCTCCACGGCGGAGAGATACATCTCTTCGCTCTCCCCATAACATTGAGTATCGCTGTACAAAAGACCTAAATTATTTTGTGTAGTTGCCAAGCCCAGCTCGTAGGCCTGTGGACTAATGACCTCAAGTCGTTGGTAGATGTCTAAATTTTCTCGATAACGAACTTCCGCCAAATCGTATCGTTTGTTTGTCTGTAAAAAATGACCATACTCAAACAAACTTTTTGCCAACTCTTCCTCCGAAAGGTTGGCTCGGATTAGCTCGATACCCTGCTCATAGGCATGGCAAGCCAATTCGAAGCGACGAGGCTCTGCATAGTCTGTCATCAAAGCCTTTGCCCGCAAAACATACTCCTCGGCCAACGATCGTGTCTTTTGAAGTCCCGCCTCGATAAGCGACCGACCGGAATCGACCAGTAGTTTCCCTTGCTCTATCTCCTTGCGGGCCTGAGCGGCATCGGCGGCGATATCTTTTTCATTCAAAATTTCCACGACCCCTTTGCTGTTCCCTCGCTCGAACATCTCTATCGCCAACCGTTTGCGCTCGCTCACCGGCGTTCCGCTCCCGATCAGCTTGTTGATGGACAGAGCAAGATCGAACAGCTGGCTCTCCAATCGGTTGAGACTTTCCCGTTTCTTGTATAGTTCCGCTTGTTTCTCATCAATTATCGGTTGAAGCTCGGCGACACCGGTCGCTCTCAGTCGGGCGATCTCTGTATTCAATCGGGCAATGGACTCTTTCAACGAAAGGTATTCCGGATTCTCAGCGGCAAAAGAGAGATTGTCCAGTTCGGCTATCTTGTGGCCGTAAAGCGAAACGACTCCGTTCTCTATCTTAAAGTGGTTACCCTCGGTTACGGAAGCGTTGCCCGATACCGATGGAATGATCCGCTCCAACTGCATGACAAAATGCAACTTCATGGCATCGTCGGTGGCATAGTTGCACCAATAATGCCCCACCCGATCGAACAAATCTTCCTTGAATCGTTTCAATGCCTCGTCCTCCATTTCACCTTCTATCAAGGCACGAATATAGACAAATGTCTTGGGGTGACTCTGATTCTTCACATATTCGTCCAAGGCTTGATTGAACTCCTCTATGGTGTATTCTCCCGCTTTGCGGTGAAACATACAGATACAAATATCGCTGGCACGTACTATGCGGTTGTAGTCGTCCTGAGTACGGGTTCCGGTGCAAAATGCCGAAAAATCTTCCCAACGTCTGCACCTTATGCGATATCCCCGAGGCTCGAAAATTTCGTCCAAAGAAGCCACCAACGAATGGAAACTGTTACGGTCGTTTTTCAACTCGTCGCTGGATGCCAAAAATACGGTTATGTTCTTCATATCGTTATATCTGAGTTTCACTATACTTTAATATAGGTCTGCAAGATAAACAATTTCTACCTATCTCCCCAATTCTCCCGGTCGAGATTTCGGTAATTCACCGCTTCGTTGATGTGTTGCACCTGTACCCCTTCGCTACCTTCCAAATCGGCAATGGTACGTGCTACTTTCAAAATACGGTCATAGGCCCGTGCCGACAGGTGGAAACGGGTCATCGCATCTTTCAGCCGTTTCAATCCCGCCTCATCGGGGACAGCGAATCGGTTCAGCAGCCGGGTAGTCATTTGGGCATTGCAATGAATGCCGGGATAGTCGGCGAAGCGTGCGGCTTGAATTTCTCTTGCGGCAATGACTCGTCGACGAATCGACTCGCTCGACTCCGCCGGACAGGTGTCGGAGATTTTCTCGAACGGGACGGGAACGATCTCCACTTGTATGTCTATGCGGTCGAGCAGAGGGCCCGAAATTTTTCCCAAATAACGTTGTATCGTTCCCGGGCTGCATATACACTCTTTCTCCGGGTGGTTATAATATCCGCAAGGACAAGGATTCATCGAAGCGACCAACATCACCCCGGCGGGATATTCTATCGAGTATTTCGCACGTGCTATCGTTATCTTGCGGTCTTCGAGCGGTTGACGCATTACTTCGAGTACTTGACGTGAAAACTCGGGCAACTCGTCGAGAAAAAGCACCCCGTTGTGTGCCAATGAAATTTCACCCGGCTGGGGAAAAGCCCCGCCGCCCACCAACGCTACCGGCGATATGGTATGATGTGGCGCCCGGAACGGCCGTTGCGACAACAGAGAACTACCCCTCTCCATGCGTCCGGCGACCGAATGTATCTTGGTCGTTTCGAGTGCTTCCTGCAATGTGAGAGGCGGTAGTATAGAAGGCAACCGCTTCGCCATCATCGATTTTCCGGCGCCCGGAGGCCCTATGAGTATGATGTTATGTCCGCCGGCCGCTGCTACTTCGAAAGCCCTCTTGACACTCTCCTGACCTTTGACATCGCTGAAATCCAAATCGAAATGGGTATATTCCTTGAAAAATTCCGCACGAGTATCGATCACCGTCGGTTCCAGCTCGATCTCCCCGTTCAGGAAACGAATCACCTCGGTGATATTCTCTACGCCATACACATCGAGATGATTGACTACCGCGGCCTCGCGAACATTGGCTTTGGGAATAATCAACCCCTTAAAGCCCTCCTCCCTTGCCTTGATAGCTATGGGCAACGCCCCCTTGATAGGAAGAATGGAGCCGTCGAGAGACAACTCCCCCATCAACATATACCCGCTCAATTTACCCGTTTCTATCTTCTCGTCGCTCGCCAAAATCCCCACGGCCAAAGGCAAATCATACGCCGCCCCTTCCTTGCGTATATCGGCAGGCGACATGTTCACGATTACCTGTTTCCTCGGAAATCTATAACCGTTATGTTCCACGGCCGAGACAATCCGCTCGTGGCTCTCCTTCACGGCTGCATCGGGCAATCCCACCATAAAGAAACGGATACCCTGCGAACAGTTCACCTCGATAGTCACTACAAGAGCATCGATACCCTGCACGGCTGCGCCAAAAACTTTCACCAACATAGTAATAGATTTTGCAGTAATAGGTTATGGTGTTACTAAACGTTCGATATAAACTCTCGAAGAGTCGGGCGAAAGCCCTCTGGCGACAATCCGCCCCAAAGAATCGGCGACCAACAGATAAGGTATGCTTTGGATATGAAGCTCTTTCACCCCCGGATAAAGATAACCGCCTTTCGCCCACCGACGGGCCCATACGGCCGAATCGGACTCGATTCGCTCCTTCCACACGGCGCTATCCCTATCCAGCGAAATTTCCACGACCCGCACCAACGAATCGTATCGTTCTGCTATCTCCCTTAAAAAGCCGCTGTACCTCTGTGTTCCGGGTGTCTCGGCAGCCCAAAAACAAAGCAAGGTCGCTTGGGCTTCTCGGGGATTCAGCAGTTCGGTCGTATCGGCCACCGTAGTCAATGATAAATAAGGCAATACGGTGTCACTCTTCTGTATGGTTTCAAATTGTCGATACATTTCCAATGCTGTGGCCGGCGGAGCCGACAGTACACGGTCGTCCAACAAACCGATCAACGAATCGCAAAATGCATCGCTCGCCCTTCCCAATACATAATCATCTAACAAAATAGCGCTCACGGGCGAATCTTTATGTTCGCCTACATACTTTGCCACAACGCCTTGCAGCTCCTTGCTCAACTGCTCGTATCGTCGGGTTTTCATTCCCGATGCCGAAATGTTCCTTTCTGCCGACCAAGACTGCAACAACTCTTTATTCTCTTGGTTGAACTTAAACAAGTCCTTATTTAAAGAACTTCCTTTCACTCTCAACCCGAAAGGATCCTGCCCGTCGCCCGACAATTCTATCCGGTCGCCGTTCTGCACATATATCTTGGTCAGGGGCGTTTTATCGAAATAATAAAACTGTATGGGAATAACTGCCGAAGCCGAGTTTTTGAATGTGATAAAACCATTCTGCGGACGGAGAGTATCTACGACAATGCCGTTTTCAAGACTATAAACGGCATAAATAGGGCGTCCTCCTAAATTATTGATAGTTCCCTCCACGACAAACTCGTTATCCTTGCCGCCGCAACCCGACAGCAAAAGGACACAAATACACAGTACCGCACCTATTTTATTCATGCAAAAAACATTTTCATTTCTTGCAAATGTACTGGATTTTACGGGAGGAGCAAAACAATATCCGGGCAAAACAAAGTATAAAACCCGACAACAATGGAAAAACCGGCGAAAAAGAACGACCTTTTTACCTATAAAATAAAGCCGATATAGCATATATTTGCACAATTATCTATATCGGAATGTATCGGATATAGATGCGGTTCGAAATAAAAAAATGAACAAGTTCATTTTTCATTTCTCCCACCATTTGTTATATTTGTATATGAAACGATTGTTTATCTTCCTGCTGATAGTTCTGCTCTGCATTCCGGGTTTTACCCAAATCCGAAACGATGTTCCCCGATACAATCCCGACAGCGTGCGCGAAGAGCTGGACAAAAGACCTTATTTTTCACTATACAAAGACAACTACTTTATCGGGGGTACGACCATCGGGAGCAAACCGACCAATAAAAATTCCGATGTAAAATTCCAACTAAGCATCAGCCAGAGACTTACAAAAAGTAAACTTCCATTCGACACCTACCTCTTTATAACCTATACGCAAAAAGCATTTTGGAATGTCTTTCAAGAATCTCTCCCGATGTACGATCTCAACTTCAATCCCGGCATAGGGCTATCGCATCTGGTCATACATCGAAATAGACTTATCGGACAAGTCTCGCTCCTGATCGAGCATGAATCGAACGGGAAAGACAGCATTTGGTCTCGCAGTTGGAATAAAATCTCGTTTATGGGTGCGCTCGCCGTAGATCGCAATGTAGAACTTCAATTCAAAACATGGATACCTATCATCGACAGCGGGAACAACCGGGATATCCTCAAATACTGCGGTATTTTTCAATTAGCAGGCAGTTACATAAGCGACAATCGTCGGTTCGGGGCTACCGTTATTCTCACCAAGCGGAGCGGCTGGAATTTCAATTTCAACACCGTTATCGAACTGAATGCCCGCTTATTCCCCAACGAAAACCAATATTTCTTTATACAATATTACAACGGTTACGGCGAAGGACTGCTCGACTATAACAAATTCCATTCTCGCCTGAGAGTAGGGTTCGTCATCAAACCCCAGAATTTCAGCAATTACTGATTCCTCCTTCACACATAGCTTTTTCAGTTCAGTAGAAAATCCGTAGGGTAGGCATGAATTTTAGCAATCACTTGCCGACAAACACATTCCGGACTTTTCGGTGAAAGGTTGATTCTTGCTTAAATTTCTGTACAAAGTGTACTACTCCTCCCCTGCCGTGTCCCGTAGTATTACGGGGTACTATGTTAGCCATATAGAGGAGACACCGAAGAAACAATAGTTTCTAAGGAGAAGGGTTGAAAAAGATCATTTGGTTGTAGAGTTCAACCCCTTCGCCCTGCGGGCACTCCCCCTATCTCATCTACGATGAGCAGAGGGAGAGGATTG
>OGEQ01002708.1_pt1 | contig 11347 bp, 8 predicted proteins | sample 1570731 | NCBI WGS metagenome assembly OGEQ01 (sample SAMEA2582132, study PRJEB24529) | metagenome | biome: Human gut stool | place: China | collected 2011 | reverse complement strand
CTGCTCTTGGAATCTTGCGATAACCCATTTTGCATTTTCCTCGCTGGTATTTGGAAGCAGTACATATAGCCCATCTTGCAGCACGCCCAGATAATCGGTCTGGCGAAGCAGCGAACTGAAGGCATGCGCGGTGTCCTCATACGTTCGCGCTGCATCTTCTATCTTTAAAAGAGAACATTCTGTCCATCCTTTACCCTTTGCATCGAAAAACGCATTCACAAGTCTTTCAAAAGCTTCCTGCTCTAAAATATTTGTATCTGCCACATATCGGTTTTCATGCAGCGCTTCCAGATAACGACTTGCACGAACTGCGGCATTTTGCACAAGAGAACCGATAATCATCAATCGGTTCGATTCTGCCAGATTCATCCGTTCCCATGGAATCCCCCACAGCATCATAATAATCTGCATCTGTTCTTCCGCATATACCCCGACCGCCATCAAGGAATACCTGTTGTCCATTGTCCGATTGATATACACGCGGCGTTCCTTCAGTTCTCCATACAGTTCTTTCATATCTGTGTACTTAATGGAATTTCCCATCTTCTTTGCAGTATCAGATGTGAAAGAAAACAGACGCGCATAGTCTCCATTTACTACAGTATAAATTGCATCATCGGGCGTATCCATCAAATGTGACAGCACATGCGCCGCATAGAAAAGCACCTCCTCCGGACCATATTGATCAAGTTCTGACACAATCGCATAAATTTTCCCAAGGCTGTCTTTCTGATTCACAATCTGGCGTTCAAACATATGCTTCATTCGCACATTTCTCTCATTGATATCGATCATATCTCCAAGCTGCCCGTTCAGATAACCAATTTCTTCTTTGTCCTTCTCTTTTATGTAGCGGATTTGATCCCGCATATATCCAACAACCATTCCGAGTATAAACAGCTGAGCCATCCAGACATACGTACCGTAATCCATCAGGACTTCAAATCCACTTCGGTCATACATCTGTCGGAAACAATATCCAACCACGGCAAGCAGCGCTGAAAAAATCGCCTGTTGCTGCCCATATACGATTGCAAACAAAAGCACATATAACAGATAAAAGTCTAATTTATTGTAATACGCACTGGAAACAGCCCTGTTATTCAGCATAAAAAACACTCCAAAGCAAAACAGGTTTTCCAGATACGGGATGAGCAAACGTACAATGTTTTTTATCATTTTCCACGTGCGGCTGCCAATACTTCCCCCGGCATCTTCCTTCTTCAGAAATCTCCTGCTATGTTTCTTCATGTATTTGACTGTTCTTTTTACACCTTCTTCACTTGGAACAAACACTTTGTGTGGAAATTCGCATTTATAACGCTCGGTACTTAATACCCGGCGATATCCCTCTCCCACCGTATTGTCCACCAGTTCCATTCCCGTCCCCGCATACTTTTGAATCTGTCTTGCCAGTTCCATCTGTGTAATGCTTTCTCCTGATGCAATGTTGTAAGTCGCATGTAATAGATTCTCCGCTTTGATAATCTGGTATGTAAACTCTACTGCATCACTCATATACAAAAGAGAAAATACATTTCGACTGTTCGCAGAAATCTTGCCGGTCTTTAGCGCCTCCAGCATCATCTGAAAACAAGGATTCTCTTCCTGTCGTTCTTTCTTTGGTTCCCCGTAGAGGTGGTCAAATCTCAAAACAACCGTGTTGCTCCCACTCGTCTCTCGATAACTACGGCACAATTCCTCTCCCTGCGCCACTGCCATCGTGCGGAAACTTCCTGTTGACAATTTTAGAGCGAACATAAAAAGAACTAACTCGTATTTCTGTTAGTTCATTTCTATACTTATGTATTTTTCATCGCAACACTTCCTACGATATCCGCCACATGTTCACAGGCATCCGCACATTTTTCAAGATATGTGTAAATCTCTCTCCAGGCAATCACATTTCTGACATCCTTCTCTTCCACATGCAATTTTCTCATGCTGGAAATAAACAGATCATCTTCTTTTTCTTCCAATGTATTCAATCGGATAATACTCTGTTTGAGTTCTTTAGAATGTTTGAAATTCTTAAATTCTTTCAACAGATTCCGAAGTTCTTCACAGCATTCAATGACCACATTCAGCATGCTGAAGACTTCCTCGCGCATCTCCTGTACATTGTTGATATAAACACGGATCAACACTTCCTCAATCTTATCTGTCACATCATCAATGTGATGGCTGAGCGCGATGATATCTTCCCTTTCAATCGGAGTAATAAATGCCTTCGCAAGTTTGTCTGTGATCTCGTGTCTGTGCGTATCTGCCTCACGCTCAATTTCATGAACTTCCTCCATACGCTTTGAGATTTCTGCTGGTTGAAAATCCGTCAGTATCTCTTTCAATAAATACGCTTCTTTGCATGCGTATTCCTCACATTTAATAAAATTGTCAAAGTAATAATCATCCTGTTTTTTTGACATTGCCATCTTCCTCCTTTTATCCAAACATGTACATAAATATTTTTGCCATACAAAAACTGATCAATCCACAGCCTGGAAATGTAAAGATCCAGGTTAGCATCATATCCTTTACAACCGAAAAATTAATAGCCGAAAGTCTTTTTACTGCCCCTACTCCCATAATCGCACTTGTCTTTGTGTGCGTTGTCGAAACCGGAACTCCCATCAGGCTCGAATACAGCAGACAGATTGCTCCCGCAAGGTCAGCAGAAAATCCCTGATAACGTTCCAGTTTTACCATATTCATTCCTACGGATTTGATAATCTTCTCTCCTCCTACGCTGGTTCCCACACCCATAACAAGAGCCACACCGGAATTTCCATACCATTTACAGAATTATGTCCTCCCGCAAATGCAATCCCTAAAAACAAAACACCTATGAACTTCTGTCCATCCTGTGCACCATGCATAAAACTCATAGCTGCGGCACCTGCAATCTGTGCCCCGCCAAAAAAGCGATTTGTCTTTCGGCGATCCATCGCCCTGCACAAAACAGTAAGCAATTTGCACACTGCCCATCCTGTTGCAAATCCCAAAACCAAACTCAGCACAAGTCCGTACAGCACTTTTATCCACTCATCAAAATTAATTCCGCTCACTCCATGCTGAATGGCGATTGCCGCTCCTGATAAGCCTGCAATCAGACTGTGGCTCTCACTTGTCGGTATCCCGAAAAACGAGGCGGCTGTGCTGTAAACCACAATAGACAGCAACGCCGCACACAGTGCAATCAAAGCTTCGTTTGTGTGCTCTCCAAAATCCACCATATTACTGATCGTAGATGCAACAGAACTGTTGATCTGTGTCATCACAAAAACACCGAGAAAGTTAAACACCGCACTCATCATGATTGCAGCACGCACAGGCATACATCTGGTAGCCACACAGGTGGCGATCGCATTCGGTGCATCTGTCCAGCCATTTACAAAAATAACTCCCAATGTAAGTAAAACTGTGATAAACAGCATCGGATTTCTCACGATCTCCTGCCAGAAATTTATAAATGTCATTTCCATAATCTTTCCCTCCGGCACTTAAATCTCATTTACAAAAACATCAATGTTATCGACTTTTCCGATGACCACAATGATATCCCCATGACGCAGACGGTAGTCCGGCATCACTTCGATATCTGTCTCATCACCATTTTCAATAGCAATAATATTCAGTCGGTATTTGTGGCGAATCTCTGTCTCTTCTATGCTCTTTCCAATCAAATGATTCGGAACCCGTATCTGACGGATTTCGACCTGATTGCACAGAGAAACATACTCCAAAAAATTGTTAGACAATAGCTTTTTCCCAAGTCTGAGCGCCATATCCCTCTCCGGATATACTACTTCAGCGCCAAGCTTGCCAAGCACTGCACCCTGCTCGGGGCTCAGCGCTTTTGCAATAACACGAGGCACGCCCAACTCTATCACACTCATCGTTGTCAATACGCTGACGTCGACTTTCTCTCCAATACAAATAATGACCACATCACAATTTTGAATTCCGATCTCCTTCAGAGTGTCCGAACTGAGATCATCTGTCACAAAAGCACAATCGGTATACTGACGCATCTCTTTTACTTTCTTTTCATCTCTGTCTACTGCAATCACTTCATTGCCGGATTGTGCCAGCATCATTGCCAGGGCTGCTCCAAAACGCCCCAGACCAATCACTCCATACGCTGTCTCTAATTTCTTTTTCATTTTCTAATTTCTCCCTTTTTAGCCTATTGAAACTTCCTCTTCTGAGTATCTCGCTCTTGGTTCTACACGATTCACCCACATAGAAAGTAACGTAATAATTCCAACTCTTCCTATAAACATAACAATAATAATAACAGCCTTTCCAGCTACACTGAGTTCAGGGGTAATTCCAGTGGAAAGACCTACCGTTCCAAATGCGGAAACCACTTCAAACAGAAGCTGCATAAAACTATATTCCGGTTCCAGTACACACATGAAAAATGTTGCGATACATACAACCGTTCCGGAAAGAATCGTAATCATAAACGCCTTTGTAATATTCTGCTCTGATATGTTTCGGTGAAACGCATGCACCGTTCCCTTTGTGCATGTTCCTCTTATCTTCTGGAACATAATGAAAAATGTACTCGTCTTGATACCTCCACCTGTAGATCCTGGAGAAGCACCTATAAACATCAAAATACACAATACAAACAAACCGGCGTTTGTAAACTCTCCAATCGGGTATGTGGAAAATCCGGCTGTTCTTGCTGAAACACTTTGAAAGAACGCCCCAAGCCATGTCACATTTTCTGTCAACTTCAATATAACCGTTCCCGCAACCAGCAAAACTAAACTCGTGACAATAACCACCTTAGAATGCAAGGTCAGTTTGCGAAAACGCTTTTGTTTTAGTATATCCAAAATCACAAGGAATCCCAGTCCTCCAAAAATAATCAGGATACAGGTTGTCAGATTCAAAAGAACATTGTCCTGATAAATCGTAAGGTTCCTAAGCCCTCCCAAAATATCAAACCCTGAGTTGTTAAATGCCGCAATTGAATGGAATATACTGATTCCCACTGCATGAACCGTATCGTAATCCTGGCTGAAAACAAAAAAACTTAAGATAGCGCCTCCGGCTTCAAAGCACAGCGTCATTAGCAATACCGCTTTCACCAGCTTAACAATACCCTTATAACTGTCGATATTCAATGCTTCTTTTACCAACATTCGGCTCTTGATTCCGACTCTTTTTCTTGCCACAAGCATAAGCCCCACACCAAGCGAGGTCACTCCAAGCCCGCCAATCTGTATTAATGCTGCCACAATCCCCTGACCAAAGGCAGTGAAATGATCTGCTGTATCAATCGCGATCAAACCTGTTACGCACACTGCGCTGGTAGAGGTGAATAACGCGTCGATGGCAGATACTTCTGCTCCATCTTTTACAGATATCGGAAGGAGCAGCAGAATCATACCAAACAGTATGACACCTGCAAATCCTCCCACAATCATTCTGCCTGGAGGCTGATTTCTTAAAAACATACTTATCTTTTTCATTTTCCTTTTCGTCCTGTCTTTCTTTTCTGAATCCTTTCTTTATGTTCTTCCCACCATACCCATAGTGGTCCGGCTATACAAATGGAAGAATAACATCCCGAAATGAGTCCTGCTAAAAGTGGAAGTGAAAAATTCGTGATGGATTCCATTCCATACACTACGGAAACTACAAAAATAACAAATGCGCACAGAACCACAGTAAATGCTGTGTTTATAGAGCGTTGCAAGGTCTCTGTCGTACTGATATCCACCAGCTCTGCCAGTGTGCTTTTATTTTTTGCACCATTTCTGTGTTCCCTAATTCTATCATATAACACGATTGTATCGTTGATCGAATATCCGATAATCGTCAAAGTAACAGCCACAAATGCATCGTTCACAGGAATCTTGAAAATTCCAAAGATAAACAACACAATAAGTATATCGTGAAGCAGCGCAATCACCGCCGTAACTCCTGACGCCAGTCCTCCTAATGCTGAAAACCGCACTCGGATATACACTACAATAAACAGGAATGACAAAACAATCGCAATCGCTGAGTTTTTCAATGCCTTCGCACCAATATATGGTTCTATCGCCGATGTCTCCGCCGTCTCAAACTGATTTGTATTTCCCTCATTGATCGTATTCAGGATCTCTTTTTGTTGTTCCGGTGTCAGTCCTTTCTTCCCTGATAATGTAATTACCAGATTCTTTTCCCCTGTAGCCGAATTTTTTGCAGTCTGCACATTGACATTTCTGTCTACAACATCCTGAACCTCTTTTTGGATATTTCCGGTATCAGCCTCTCCGCTATATGTATATCTTAAGATGACTCCGCCGGTGAACTGGGTATCTAATTTCATTCCATTTACCGAACTCCAAATCAATCCAGCCATAAGCAGCACAACACTTGTCAGGAAGAAATATTTTTTTGTTTCTGCAAATTTCAGAATCTTTTTTTCTTTCTTTTTGCGGAACCATTTTTCCTGATTGAAGAGCTTATATCTTATAACCGAATTCAACATATATCTGGACATCCATACACCTGCAAGCAGGTTGATGATAACTCCTGTGAGCAGTGTATATCCAAAGCTCAGCATCGTGCCGGAGCCTAGCACCATCAAAATTCCAGCTACTACAGCCGTCGTAACATTTCCATCCAAAACAGACGAAAAGGCACGCTTATATCCATTCTTCACCGCAGTTCTGACCGAATTTCCCTTTTTCAGTTCCTCACTGATTCGCTCACTGATAATAATATTGGCATCCACCGCCATGCCGGCTGATAAAATTAACCCTGCAATTCCGGGCAGTGTGATTGTATACTGCGGAACCGAAATAACTAAAACCTGTAGCGCGACCTGAAATGCCAGTGTCAGACAACTGATCACTCCCGGAAGGCGATACCACGCAATCATAAACAGGCAAGTCAATACCAATGCAATCTCAGCAGCCAGTGCCATCGCATTTAACGCCTTATTTCCAAGTGTCGGGCTGATTGTATTGTAATTAGTCGTCTCCATTGAAAACGGAAGCGCTCCTGAATTAATCTTGTCGGAAAGATTCTGCGCTTCTTCCTGTGAAGCCATCCCTGTAATTTCAGCTTTCCCGCCTGTTATTTTTGCATTGACAGTCGGATTTGAAATCAACTCTTCATCCATGTAAATCCTCATAGTCTGTCCGACAAGCTTCTCTGTCGCATCTGCAAATTTCTTTGCACCCCTTACTCGTAAATTCCAGCTCTACGACATACCGATTCTGTTGATCCACCGCCACCTGACTTTTGGAAACATCCGACCCTTTCACATACACTGTGTTATCTTCTCCTCGAAATGTCAACTCTGCCATCTCTCCAAGTTCCTGAATGGCGGTTTCCGGATCAAAATCTTTTTCATCTGATTTCCACGGAAATCTCACAATAATATCTCCCGCCTTTTCGTCCACCGTTACTTCTCTGTCTAAAATATTCTGTGCATCCAATCGGGTCTCTATTACATCTCTTGCCATTTCCAACTGTTCCTTAGTCGGCTTTGTTTTTAACCCCGCCGGTTCAAAGACCGCCTCTACACCTCCGCGAATATCGATTCCAAAACGCATATCGCGAATTCCTTTGATACTGTCTCCGCATCCAAAGATTGCCAGGCACACAAAAAAAGCGATTACTACAAGAGCAATCCAAATATGTAATTTTTTATTTTTCATTTTCTCGCTTTCCTTCTTTACTTCTCTCTAATCTTTAAAGGCAAAAGCAAATCCTCTCTTTTTTCCCATCCTTTTTGAGCAAAACACTTTGCTCCCATAGGAACCTCTCAAAGGGGAATGAATAGAATTGAATATACGACAAATAGACTCTCTTCAGACATATGCCCAAAGAGAATATAAGAATCACAAAGAATTCAATTGATAATCGCTGAACACTCTTACGCTGTTCAAACTTTTGAGCAGAAAACGCTTCTTTCCGATTTTCCGAACGCAAATAACTATCATGAAGAATTTTCGCGCCCATGTCATCTGTGTACTTTGTTTCTGTTCGTATGCTTGAAGTTGTTCTCCCCGCATACGAATCCATATCTCGAAACTGTAAAAAAGAAGGGAGAAAAAGACCGAATATTAAAATCAAAACGGTTACACCAAAAACTTTTAATTTATTTTCCATTGTCTTCTCCTTTCCTATCTTCTCAAAGTATATTGAGATTAACACTAAACCAACTATATGTCAATATAAAAATTTTTCTTAGATGCAACAACTACCTAAAAAACCCCTTACGCAATGAAAGCGTAAGGGGTTCTGTTATTGAAACTAATGAAGTTTCTACACCTGTTATCTACGGTGTATTACTTGTTATTGATAGCAGCCTGTGCAGCAGCTAATCTTGCGATTGGCACACGGAATGGTGAGCAAGAAACGTAGTCTAAGCCAATCTTGTGGCAGAATTCTACAGAACTTGGATCTCCACCGTGTTCTCCACAGATACCTACGTGAAGGTTTGGATTAACTGGTTTTCCTAATTTAATAGCTGTTTCCATTAATTTACCTACACCGATCTGGTCTAATTTAGCAAATGGATCATTTTCAAAGATTTTTGCATCATAGTAAGCATCTAAGAACTTACCAGCATCATCACGAGAGAATCCATATGTCATCTGTGTTAAATCGTTTGTACCGAAGCAGAAGAAGTCTGCCTGTTTTGCGATCTCATCAGCTGTAAGAGCAGCTCTTGGGATCTCGATCATAGTACCAACTTCGTATGCAAGCTCAACACCTGCTGCAGCGATTTCAGCATCTGCAGTCTCTACTACCATATCTTTTACATATTTTAATTCTTTTGCGTCACATGACAATGGGATCATGATCTCTGGTTTTACTGTCCAGTCGCTGTGTGCTTTCTGTACATTGATAGCAGCACGGATAACAGCTTTTGTCTGCATCTTAGCAATCTCTGGATATGTTACAGCAAGACGAAGTCCTCTGTGTCCCATCATTGGGTTGAACTCATGTAAAGAATCAATGATTGCTTTAATCTGTTCAACTGTTTTTCCTTGAGTATCTGCAAGTTTCTTAATGTCTTCCTCTGTTGTAGGAACGAACTCATGAAGCGGTGGATCTAAGAAACGGATTGTAACCGGATTTCCTTCTAATGCTTCATATAATGCTTCGAAATCTCCCTGTTGTTCTGGAAGGATTTTTTCAAGAGCAGCTTCTCTTTCTTCTAATGTCTCAGAACAGATCATTTCACGGAATGCATCGATTCTGTTTCCTTCGAAGAACATGTGCTCTGTACGGCAAAGACCGATACCTTCTGCACCAAGCTCACGAGCTTTTCTTGCATCTGCAGGAGTATCTGCATTTGTTCTAACTTTTAATGTTCTGTATTTGTCAGCCCATCCCATGATTCTTCCGAATTCTCCAGCGATTGTAGCATCCACTGTTGGGATTACTCCGTCGTAAATATTACCTGTAGATCCGTCAAGAGAAATGAAATCTCCTTCATGGTATTCTTTTCCAGCTAATTTGAATTTCTTGTTAGCTTCGTCCATTGTGATGTCACCGCAACCAGATACACAGCATGTACCCATACCACGAGCAACAACGGCAGCGTGAGATGTCATACCACCACGTACTGTCAAGATACCCTGAGCAGCTTTCATACCTTCGATATCTTCTGGTGAAGTTTCAAGACGAACTAATAAGATATCTTGAACACCATTTTTATGAGCTTCAATAACATCTTCTGCAGTGAAATAAATACGTCCTGTTGCAGCACCTGGAGAAGCAGCTAATCCTGTAGCTACAACTTGAGCACATTTCAATGAAGTTTCTTCAAAGTTTGGATGTAATAATTGATCTAATTGTCTTGGTTCTACTTTTAATAAGGCTTGTTCTTTAGTAATCATTCCTTCATTTACTAAATCAACTGCAATTTTTAAAGCGGCTTGTGCAGTTCTTTTACCATTACGAGTTTGTAACATGAACAATTTACCATTTTCAATAGTAAATTCCATATCTTGCATATCTCTATAATGTTCTTCAAGAATGTCACATACTTTACAGAATTGTTCATAACATTCTGGCATAACATCATTTAATGTTGCAATTGGTTGAGGTGTACGAATACCAGCAACAACGTCTTCACCTTGTGCATTTGTAAGGAATTCTCCAAATAAACCATTATTTCCTGTAGCTGGGTCACGAGTAAATGCAACACCTGTACCACAGTCATCACCCATGTTACCGAATGCCATAGACTGAACGTTAACAGCAGTACCCCAGGAATAAGGGATATCGTTATCACGACGATAAACGTTTGCACGCGGGTTGTCCCAGGAACGGAATACAGCTTTGATAGCGCCCATCAGCTGTTCCTTGGGATCATCAGGGAAGTCTACACCGATCTTAGCCTTGTACTCAGCCTTGAACTGACCAGCCAGTTCCTTCAGATCGTCAGCGGTAAGCTCAACGTCCTGCTTAACACCCTTCTTCTCTTTCATTGCATCGATCAGCTGCTCGAAGTACTTCTTACCTACTTCCATAACAACGTCGGAATACATCTGGATAAATCTTCTATAGCAGTCCCAAGCCCAACGGGGGTTGCCGGACTTCTCAGCGATTACGTTAACAACGGTCTCATTCAGACCAAGGTTCAGAATGGTATCCATCATACCGGGCATGGATGCTCTCGCGCCAGAACGAACGGATACCAACAGAGGATTCTCGTGGTCGCCGAACTTTTTGCCGGTGATCTCTTCCATCTTAGTAATGTACTCGTTGATCTGACCCTGGATCTCTTCATTGATCTCGCGTCCATCTTCATAATACTGTGTACATGCCTCTGTTGTAATGGTGAAGCCCTGAGGAACCGGCAGACCAATGTTGGTCATCTCAGCCAGATTCGCGCCCTTACCACCAAGCAGTTCGCGCATGTTTGCATTACCTTCGGTAAACAAATATACCCATTTCTTCATACTTCTTTGTCTCCCTTTTTATAATATTTTTGACAAAACTTTGTAACCCAAACCATTACCGGAGCATTTCGGCCTCGGTTTTTAGTACTTTGATATTGTAACAATCTACCAATAGAATATCAAGCCGAAATTGATAATTTTTTGACAGACTACCGATTTTCGTGCACAATGTCGAAAATAGCTATTGTGTTTTTGTTTGTTTTGTCTAGTACTTTGGTATTATGTAACCGCTTACATTTGTTCAACTTTCTTTACATGCTTTTTACAGAAGCTTTTTGCATAAAAAAGAATATCGCTTGCGAGATTCTCCGCCTGCGGCGGGTCGCTTTTGCGACATATTTCATAACCGCCGCAGTGCGATCCTTGCGGAGCATTTTTTATTTTCATAGGAAGAAATTTCCTATGAATTAAAAAAG
>OGEQ01002704.1_pt1 | contig 11375 bp, 7 predicted proteins | sample 1570731 | NCBI WGS metagenome assembly OGEQ01 (sample SAMEA2582132, study PRJEB24529) | metagenome | biome: Human gut stool | place: China | collected 2011 | reverse complement strand
TGGCAGCAGGAATTTGCCGTATTTAAATGCAAAGCCGCGGCAAATTCCGTTACTGGGCACGTATGCGTGAACAGTAACCACTACTCCGCCAATTCCTCCCACTTCTCATACAATCCCTCTAACTTTGCATTCAGTTCTTCCTTCTCTTTATTCAGTTCCATCAAACGCGGAACATCGGAAAAGACAGTCTCATCGCAGAGAAGCGCATCGATCTCCTGATCGCGGGTTTCAAGGATGTGGATTTCTTCCTCGACGCGTTTCAATTCATTCTGTTTCTTACGAAGCCGCGTCTGTTCTTCCTTCTGCTGTTTCCAGTCCAATTTGCCGGAGGAAGCGCTGGCTGCCGCCTGAACTGCAGCGGTCACGGCAGAAGCGGACGAAGCAGCAGAGGTACCAGTGCCATTTCCAGAAAGAGCAGTCGGATTTGCGCCTGTCGCAGCGGTCAGATGGCTGGAAGTCCCTGTGTTTCCGGCTCCGGAAGATTTTGCAGAGCGGCTGGCTGCCTGTGCGGCGGAAGCCAGATAGGCTTTCTCCTGCGTCTCCTTCTTTTCCAGATAATAATCGTAGTTTCCAATATAATTAATCAGAGTTCCCATCGTCAGATCGAGAATCCGGGTCGCAGTTTTGTTGATGAAATATCGGTCATGGGAGACGTAGAGAACGGTTCCGGTATAATGAACCAGCGCGTTTTCCAGAATCTCCTTCGAGGCGATATCCAGATGGTTGGTCGGCTCATCGAGGATCAGGAAGTTCGCCTCCGAGAGCATCAGCTTCGCCAGGGAAACACGTCCGCGTTCGCCGCCGCTCAGATCACGGATGCGCTTAAAGACATCGTCGCCGGTGAAGAGAAATGCCGCCAGCACATTTCGGATCTGCGTGTTGTTCATATCCGGGTAGGTGTCCTGCAGCTCGTCAAAGAGCGTCTTGTCCATGTGCAGAACCTGGTGTTCCTGATCGTAGTAACCGATATGCACCTTGGAACCTAACCGGATCTCGCCGTTGTCCGGGGTCAGAAGACCGTTGATCATCTTGAGAATTGTGGTCTTGCCGGTTCCGTTGTTGCCGATGATGGCGATGCGCTCGCCGCGTTTTATCTCAAAGTTCAGATCCGTGAAGAGTGTCATGCCGTCGAAACTCTTGGCAAGCTCACGGACGGAGAGAACGTCATTTCCGCTGGTGACGCACGGTTCCAGCGTAATGTGCATCGCGTCGTTGATTTCGGTTGGTTTTTCCAGAAGATCCATCTTGGAAAGCATTTTTTCACGGCTCTCGGCGCGCTTGATGGATTTCTCACGGTTAAAGGATTTGAGTTTGGTGATAACCTCCTCCTGATGGCGGATCTCCTGCTGCTGGTTTAAGTAAGCCTTGAGCACACCGGCGCGGATGATCGCTTTTTTCTCGCTGTAGGCGGTGTAATTGCCCTGGAAAGAGGTGGCGATGCCGCCGTCCAGCTCGACGATCTTGGTCACGACGCGGTCCAGAAAATAGCGGTCGTGGGCGACGATGATGACCGTCCCGGCGTAGTTCATCAGATAGGTTTCCAGCCACGCGATGGATTCCATGTCGAGGTGGTTGGTCGGCTCGTCCAAAAGGATGATGTCCGGTTTGGAGAGCAGGAGCTTACCGAGGGAGACGCGCGTTTTCTGACCGCCTGAAAGTTCGGAAACCGGTTTGGAAAATTCTTCCTCGACAAAGCCGAGTCCCTTTAAGACACCGGTGATTTCACTCTGCCATGCGTAGCCGTTTAAAAGTTCAAATTCATGGTTTAAGCGGCTGTAAGTGTTGAGCATCGTTTCGAGCTTTTCGCCCTCGGCGTGCTTCATCTGGAGTTCCAGCGTGCGGATCTGCTGTTCCATTTCCAGAATCGGACGTTTGACCTCCAGAAGAGAGTCATAAATGGTGGTCTGGCTGTGCAGATCCTGGTGCTGTGCCAGGTAACCGAGGGTTTTGCCCTTGGCGATGGTCACGGAGCCCTCGTCCGCTGCGAGTTCTCCGACAATTATTTTTAAAAGAGTCGATTTACCGGCCCCGTTGATGCCGACGATGGCAGCTTTTTCGTGATCTTCTACATGAAACGATACGTGTTTGAGGATTTCCTCTGTACCGAATGCTTTTGAAATATTGCTGCAAGATAAAATCATAGATTCCTCCTGTGGTTGTATCCATGTATTTCGGTTAAAAAATATACCGTCAATCTTAAATTATAATATAAATAAAGAAGCAATGCAAGAATGAGAACGGTTAATGGCTGTTTCTGGTCAGAAAATTTTGCGAAATACAATGTAAAATCCCTCATATGAAATAAAAAAATTGACAATTATTTATCATATGACTATAATAAATTTATCAGATTGTCCGAAGGTTTGCGTAAACCATATGGACAACGTTATAGGAAAGAAAGGTGGAAGAAAGCCGTGGAACAGAAAGAGATATCTAAAGCGGTCATTTCTAGGCTACCCAGATACTATCGTTACTTGGGCGAATTGCTCGAGGAGGGAGTAGAGAGAATCTCATCGAATGATTTGAGTATCCGCATGAAGGTGACAGCGTCCCAGATTCGTCAGGATCTGAACAATTTCGGCGGATTTGGTCAGCAGGGATATGGTTATAATGTAAAGTATTTATATTCGGAGATTGCCCGGATTCTGGGAATTGACCGTCAGCATAACCTAATTATTATCGGTGCGGGAAATCTGGGTCAGGCGATCGCGAATTATACAAATTTTGAGCGGCGTGGTTTTTTAATCAAAGGCATGTTTGATGTGAATCCGCGTCTGGTCGGTCTGGTAGTCCGAGGAGTGGAGATCCGCGGTATTGAAGATTTGGAGCAGTTTATCAAGGACAATGAAGTGCAGATCGCAGCGCTGACGATTCCGAAGTCGAAAGCGCCGGAGATTGCGGATCGGCTTGTCAAAGCCGGAATCAAGGCGATCTGGAATTTTGCCCATACAGATTTACAGGTTCCAGATGACGTTGTGGTGGAAAATGTCCATCTGTCGGAGAGCCTGATGCGCCTTTCTTACCGCGTATGCAGTATGCAGGATCAGAAAGCGAGAGAAGAAGCGCAGAGAAAGCAGGAAGAGGCAGCTGGTGCTGGAGAAATAAAATGATCGTCGGAATTGGTACGGATCTGATAGAGATAGAGCGAATCAAAAAAGCCTGTGAAAAAGAGGCTTTTTTGGTGCGTGTATATACAGAAGAAGAGCGTCGGCAGGCTGGGGGAAATGCGTCCCGGCTCGCCGGCGATTTTGCGGTAAAAGAGGCAGTCTCGAAGGTGTTTGGAACAGGCTTTCGGGGCTTTGGACTGCTGGATATAGAAGTGCTCCGGGACGAGTTTGGAAAACCGTGGGTGCAGCTTCACGGGGGAGCGAAGAAACTTGCGGACAGCCTGAAAATCACCCGGATTCACGTGTCGATCACGAATACAGGCAGTCTTGCATCCGCTTACGCAGTCGGAGAGGGGGAATGAAAATGAGACGTCTGGTGACAGGAAAACAGATGAAAGAGATAGATGGATATGCAATCCGGAAAGTGGGGATACCCTCTCTGGTACTGATGGAGCGAGCGGCGCTGGCGGTTGCAGACGAGATGGAAAAACGGTATGGAAAGCTTTCAGGGCAGAGGCTTCTGGTATTTTGCGGAACGGGCAATAATGGTGCGGACGGCGCGGCGCTGGCTAGGATTCTCTTTCTGCGCGGCGCGCTTCCGACGGTGCTCACGGTCGGTGACAAGGCGCACTGGACGGGGGAGATGACCTGTCAGGTGGCGATTGACCGGAATCTGGGGATCCCGGTGGAGGCGTTTGAAAATTATGTGCCGGGGCATGTGGAGATCATGGTGGATGCGATCTTTGGCGTGGGTCTTTCCAGAGAGGTCGGCGGTGAATTTGCCGAGGCGATCCGTTTTATGCGGGAGCAGGAGCCAAAGGCGGTAGTTGCGGTTGATATTCCGTCCGGCGTCAGCTCAGAGACGGGGGCGGCGCTTGGCGAGGCAGCTGAGGCGGATCTGACCGTTACTTTCGGCTATGAGAAGCTGGGAATGGTGTTCTATCCGGGACGGAAGCTGTGCGGCGAGATTGTGATTGCCGACATCGGGTTTCCGGCGTATACAAAATATGAAGGGCATACCTATTTTGCCTATGATCCGGAGGATCGGAGCCAGATCCCGAAACGGCGGGCAGACGCCAACAAGGGAACGTATGGAAAAATCCTGATTGCAGCCGGTTCGGAGGGGATGTGCGGCGCAGCGTATTTGAGCGCCCTGGCTGCGTACCGGATGGGCGCGGGACTTGTGAAGATCCTGACCGTCCGGGCAAATGTGCCGATTCTGCAAAATCTCCTTCCAGAGGCGATCCTGACGCCGTATGATCCGGAACAGGCACAGACGGATCCGGCAGGTTTTAAGAGTCTGGTGGAACAGGAGTGCGGCTGGGCGAGCGCGATCGTACTGGGACCGGGACTGGGAAAGGAAGCCCATGTCGCAAGTCTGGTGCAGAACGTGCTGCTTTCCGCCTATGTGCCGATCATTGTGGATGCGGATGGATTAAATGCTGTCGCACAGCATCCGCATTTGTCCGGGTATTTTACGGAAAATGTGATCGTTACTCCGCATCTGGGAGAGATGGCGCGTCTGACGGGACGCTCGATTGAGGATCTGAAACGGGATCTGGTCGAGTCAGCGGTGCGGTATGGCGAAGAAAAAGGCGTGACCTGCGTGCTCAAGGATGCCGTGACGGTGACGGCGGGGCGCGATGGCAATGTGTATATCGGCGACGGCGGCTGCGCCGCGATGGCAAAGGGCGGTTCCGGCGATGTGCTGACAGGTGTGATTGCCGGGCTTCTGGCGCTGGGATTTTCAGAGGATGAGGCGGCGGCGCTCGGCGTGTTCCTGCACGGAAGAGCTGGGGCGGCAGCTGCCTGTAAAAAGGGAGAGCATTCCGTGCTGGCAAGAGATATCGCGGACTGTCTGCTTGAAAAGATAGATTGAAAATAAAAAAGGAAGACAAAAAGATGGAAAAAGCATATACAATGGCAGAAGAACCATATACCCGGATTTATGCGCGGATTGACCTGGATGCGATTGTGAAAAATATGGAGGCGATGCGCGAAAATCTTCCGGCAAAAACGAAGATGATCGGCGTGGTTAAGACGGATGGTTACGGTCACGGGGCTGTCCCGGTGGCGAAGACGATCGCGCCGTTTGTCTGGGGCTATGCGGTGGCAACCTTGGAGGAAGGACAGAACCTGCGCCGCCACGGCATTGACAAACCGATTCTGGTGCTTGGCAGCACGCACCCGCGCCATTTTGCGGAATTGATTGAGGGCGATATCCGTCCTGCGATCTTTGAGGAAGACAAGGCAGAGCTGCTCTCAAAACTTGCGGTTTCGATGGGAAAGACGGCGAAAATGCATATTGCGCTCGATACCGGCATGGGACGAATCGGATTTCACCCGGATGAAAATAGCCTGGAAAAGATAGAGCGGATTGCAAAGCTTCCAGGCATTGAGATCGAGGGAATGTTTACACATTTTGCGCGTGCTGACGAGGCGGATAAGGCATTTACCCATTTACAGTATGAGCGGTATCAGAAATTCCATGAAGGTCTGGAAGCTGCGGGCGTTCATATTCCGATGTGCCACTGTGCGAACAGCGCGGCGATCATGGAACTGCCGCGGATGGGACTGGATGCGGCGAGAGCCGGTATCACGGTATACGGTCTGTATCCGTCGGATGAGGTAGAGCGGAACATGAAGATTTACCCGGCGATGGAGATCCGCAGCTTTATTACCTATGTTAAGGAAGTGGAGCCGGGCACGCCGATCAGCTACGGCGGAACCTTTGTGACGGACCGTCCGATGCGGATTGCGACGATTGGCGCCGGATATGGCGATGGCTATCCGAGAAATCTCTCTGGAAAGGGTTATGTCCTGATTCATGGACACCGCGCACCGATTCTGGGACGCGTCTGCATGGATCAGTGCATGATCGATGTGACCGATATCCCGGAGGCTGCTGAGGACACGCGGGTAACGCTGGTCGGACGCGACGGGGACGACGAGATCACGATGGAAGAGCTGGCGGAATGGAGTGGCGGTTTCCACTATGAGATCCCATGCGTGCTTGGAAAACGTGTGCCGCGCGTGTACGTGAGAGGTGGAAAGATCGTCGGGAAAAAGGATTATAATGATGATCGGTATGAGGATTTTATGGAGTAAAGCCGGTGTTTGAACCATTTAGAAAAAGGATTCATAAGATAAAGTAGATAGCTTCGGCAAAGCCGGGAACCTGGACTGCCGGATGCATTTATGGGACGACCCGCGTATAGGCGGTGTAAATCTGTCCATACTAACGGTATAAACGGACTGTGGAGCTGTGAAAGTACAAAGCAGTTATTTATATCTTAAAATAGTTTGGACGGAGTGTGAATCGAGTGATTATCAGACGAGGAGATATTTATTACGCAGATTTAAGACCGGTCATCGGCTCAGAGCAGGGCGGCGTCCGCCCGGTGCTGGTCATCCAGAATGATATCGGCAATAAGCACAGCCCGACCGTGATCTGCGCGGCGATCACATCAAAGATGAACAAAGCCAAGCTGCCGACGCATGTGGAATTAAACACGCGCCGCTGTGCGATGGTGAGGGATTCGGTCATTTTACTGGAACAACTCCGCACGATCGATAAGCAGCGGCTGAAAGAGAAAATCTGTCATATCGACGGGGCGCTTTTACAGGAGGTGGACCGTGCGCTGAAGGTCAGTCTGGAACTGGATACATAAAATCAGCCGCGAACCCCTTGTCAAGCATACAGAATGGTGTTAAAATAGTTAAGATGCAGCTTTTTAGTGCCGAAATCGGCGTGATATAAAAGCTGATGAGCGAAAAGATACAACAAAGAAGATAGAAAGAGGAGTGTTATTTTATGTCAGGACATTCAAAGTTCGCCAATATTAAGCACAAAAAAGAGAGAAACGACGCAGCAAAGGGAAAAATCTTTACCGTTATCGGTCGTGAGATTGCCGTAGCTGTTAAGGAAGGTGGTTCGGATCCGGCAAACAACAGCCGTCTGCGTGATGTGATTGCAAAAGCAAAAGCGAACAATATGCCGAACGATACCATCGATCGTGGTATCAAGAAAGCAGCCGGAGATGCAAACTCTGTCAATTACGAGAATCTTACATATGAGGGATATGGTCCGAATGGCGTCGCTATCATCGTAGATACCCTGACCGACAACAAGAACCGTACCGCAGCGAATGTCCGCAGCGCATTTACCAAGGGTGGCGGAAACGTAGGTACTCCGGGCAGCGTGTCCTTTATGTTTGATAAAAAAGGTCAGATCATCATCGACAAAGAAGAGTGCGAGATGGATCCGGATGAGCTGATGATGCTTGCACTGGATGCAGGAGCTGAGGATTTCTCCGAGGAGGAGGACAGCTACGAAGTGATCACCGCACCGGAAGATTTCTCCGCAGTCCGCGAGGCGCTGGAGAAGGCTGGCGTTCCGATGATGGAAGCAGACGTTACCATGATTCCGCAGAACTGGGTAGAGCTTACCGATGAGGAATCCATCAAAAAGATGCAGAGAATCCTGGATCTTCTGGATGAGGATGATGACGTACAGGCTACTTACCATAACTGGGATGAGTAATTGATAACATATTTGATATAGATTTAAAAAAATAAAGATACGATTCATATAAAAACTGTCGCTGGAATACAATGGCGGGCTGGACTTTTCAAAGAAGAGGGCTGGCAGCCGGATGTATTTGGCGGCAGTTTTTGTGTAATAGGAATTTCCTTGGAGACACATTCGTTTTTATTTTGCAAATTTTATGGAAGCGTTAAAGAAAAAAATACCATGTCCGGCAGCAATAAACTTGCCTGAACATGGTATTTACTCGTATTTTATCTACTAGTTGCTTGTATAATGATAGCTGTCTAACAGCTGTGCCTTCATATGCCACAGCTCGTTGGAGAGATCCACATGAATCTCATGCGGGTTTACCAGACGGCGGGACTCATCCCACAGCGTCTCCTGTTCTTTCTTGCAGTATTCGCGGATGTCCATAACCTTTGGAGACTCGTAAACGCATTTGCCGTTTTTGAAGATTGGAACGAGAAGTTCGCGCATGGTGTAGGTGCCCGGCGCGAGGTGTGTCTTTTTCCATGTCTCGATCGGATCGAAGAGCAGAAGGGAATTCTTCTCATCGAACTCTTCATCCACGAGACAGATCAGATCTGCGATAATCTTGCCAGTCTCCTTGTCATAGATTCGCTGGATGGTCTTGTTGCCCGGATTGGTAACCTTTTCTGTATTTTCCGAAAGCTTGATCTTCGGGATAAATTTGCCTGTGTGACGGTCCATGATGGCAGCCAGCTTATAAACGCCGCCGAAGGAAGGGCAGTCCTTGGAGGTGATGAGGTTTGTGCCGACACCCCAGGACGTGATGGCAGCGCCCTGAATCTTCAGGCTGTCGATCAGATATTCATCCAGATCGTTGGAGGCGGAGATGACTGCATCCGGGAATCCGGCGTCATCCAGCATCTTGCGGGCTTTCTTGGAAATATATGCAAGGTCGCCGCTGTCGAGGCGGATGCCGTAGAAAGTCAGCGGGATACCGGCGTCGCGCATCTCCTGGAAGACACGGATCGCGTTCGGAACACCGGAACCCAGGGTATCATAGGTATCGGCTAACAGGATGCAGGCACTCGGATAGAGCTTTGCATAAGCGCGGAACGCAGTCAGCTCATCCGGGAAACTCATGATCCAGCTGTGTGCGTGGGTTCCCTTGACCGGAACGTCAAATAGTTTTCCGGCCAGTACATTGGAAGTGCCGATACAGCCGGCGATCATGGCAGCGCGGGCGCCATAGGTACCGGCGTCAGCACCCTGCGCGCGGCGAAGCCCAAACTCCATGATTCCGTCCCCGCGTGCGGCGAAGACGATACGGGATGTTTTGGTCGCGATCAGGCTCTGGTGGTTGATGATATTTAAGATGGCAGTCTCAACCAGCTGTGCTTCCATGATCGGCGCGATGACCTTGACGAGGGGCTCACGCGGGAAGACAACGGTGCCTTCCGGGATTGCGTAGATGTCACCCGAAAATTTGAAATTGTGAAGATATTCGAGGAAATCTTCATCAAAAATGCCGAGTCCGCGTAAGTATTCGATGTCGGCATCATCGAAGTGAAGATTTTTCACATAGTCAATGACCTGCTCTAAGCCGGCGCAGATGGAAAACGCATTTCCATCCGGGTTTGTGCGGTAGAACGCATCAAAAATGACGGTTTCGTTGGCATCTTTCTCCCGGAAATAGCCCTGCATCATCGTCAGTTCATACAGGTCGGTCAATAGGGTAAGGTTTCTTGGCTCCATAATATTCTCCTTTGTTGCGAAAGACGGCTGCGGGCACGCCCTTCTTTTTATATATAGTATACTTCATTGTTTATATTTGCAATGAATGTCTGTGTCTGTTTTTTAAAGTAAATACAGACATATTTTATATACTATACCATAAAATCAGGGGAATGGCAAAATAATGATAATTTTATAACATGTGAATCATATCCGAAACATTCCTTGACAACCATCTGGAAAAAAGATACAATGTCCATGTTAGTGATTTGATTACTAATTATGATAGGAAAAGCAATGATGGAGACAGTAGCGCCGCACGGAAAGCGGGAGCGAGGCAGGGACGGTGAGAGCCTGCTGTGAGTAAAGCGGATGCGAAGATCACTCCGGAGCTTCGGGCTGAACCATTTTTGGAGGTCTGAGCGCCGTTTCTGACAGTGCCCGGAAGGAAAATTCAGTAAGTACCGACGGTTTCCTCCGTTATAGGGAGCGCATATAAAGGTATGCAGTAATAGGTGGTTAAAAGCAAGTGGGCCCTTGTCCTGTTACAGGATGGGTCCATTTTTATTTCATAGAAAAAGACATTCTATGAAATAAAAACTTTATTTCATATTTTTAGGAGGAATTTATCATGTACAACAAAGTTCCGGCAAACATGAATTTCGTGGAACGTGAAAAGAACATTGAGAAGTTCTGGGAAGATGAGCAGATTTTTAAGAAGAGTATCGACAGCCGTAAGCAGGGACCGACCTATACATTCTATGACGGACCGCCTACCGCAAACGGCAAGCCGCACATCGGACACGTGCTGACCCGTGTTATCAAGGATATGATTCCGAGATACCGCGCGATGAAGGGCTACATGGTTCCGAGAAAGGCTGGATGGGATACCCACGGTCTTCCGGTTGAGCTGGAAGTAGAGAAGATGCTGGGACTGGACGGCAAGGAGCAGATTGAGCAGTATGGTCTGGAGCCGTTCATCGAGCACTGTAAAGAGAGTGTCTGGAAATACAAAGGAATGTGGGAGAAATTCTCCAACACCGTTGGTTTCTGGGCAGACATGGAGCATCCGTATGTTACCTACCACAACAGCTTCATTGAGTCTGAGTGGTGGGCATTAAAAGAAATCTGGAACAAGGGACTTCTTTATAAGGGCTTCAAGATCGTACCGTACTGCCCGCGCTGCGGCACCCCGCTGTCCAGCCATGAGGTGGCACAGGGATATAAGGACGTCAAAGAGCGTTCTGCGATTGCTAAATTCCCGGTAAAGGGCGAAGATGCATACATTCTTGCATGGACGACCACCCCGTGGACACTTCCGTCCAACGTGGCGCTCTGTGTAAATCCGGACGAGACATATGTAAAGGTAAAAATGAAAGAGGATGGCACGGTTTATTATATGGCGCAGGCGCTGTGTGATACTGTTCTGGGCGAGGGCACTTACGATGTCCTGGAAACCTTTGTCGGAAAAGATCTGGAATATAAAGAGTATGAGCCATTATTTGACTATGCCGTAGCAACCTGTGAAAAACAGCATAAGAAAGCATTCTACATTGTCTGCGATAATTATGTAACACTGACCGATGGTACCGGTGTCGTACACATCGCACCGGCATTTGGTGAGGATGACTCCAAAGTCGGCAGAAAATATGACCTTCCGTTTGTACAGTTGGTAGACGGCAAGGGCGAGATGACGAAGGAGACTCCGTGGGCGGGTATGTTCTGCAAGAAAGCCGATCCGGAGGTTCTGAAAGCATTAAGAGAAAGCGGACTTCTGTTCTCTGCACCGGTATTTGAGCATAGCTACCCGCACTGCTGGCGCTGCGATACACCACTTATCTACTATGCACGTGAATCCTGGTTCATCAAGATGACCGCAGTCAAGGATGACCTGATCCGCAACAACAACACCATCAACTGGATTCCGGAGAGCATCGGAAAAGGACGCTTCGGCGACTGGCTGGAGAATGTTCAGGACTGGGGACTTTCCAGAAACCGTTACTGGGGAACTCCGCTTC
>OGEQ01002700.1_pt1 | contig 11380 bp, 10 predicted proteins | sample 1570731 | NCBI WGS metagenome assembly OGEQ01 (sample SAMEA2582132, study PRJEB24529) | metagenome | biome: Human gut stool | place: China | collected 2011 | reverse complement strand
AGTTCCCGGACTGTAGGTATAAGTTACATTTTTTAATTCTATTGACATAAGGCATTCACCAGCTCCTCTGTAGTCAGTATTCCCTCCGGAACATCCACTCCGGCTTTATGAAGTTCGTGTGCCAGAAGTGTTACCTGTGGCACATCCAGTCTGTATTCTTTCAGAGTTTCCACCTGTGAGAAAATCTCTCTGGGTGTTCCCTGCATCACCACTTCTCCGTTGTCCATAACATATACCTTGTCCGCATGAACAACTTCTTCCATATAGTGGGTGATCAGAATGACTGTCACTCCTTCCCGTCTGTTAAGGTCACTGACTGCCTCAAGAACTTCCTTTCGTCCATTCGGATCCAGCATTGCAGTTGGCTCATCCAAAATGATGCATTTCGGACGCATTGCCATGACACCGGCAATTGCAACCCTCTGCTTCTGTCCGCCGGAAAGTTTATTCGGAGAATGATAACGATAGGATGTCATTCCTGTTTTTTTCAGGCTCTCATCTACACGCTCCCAGATTTTCTCTGTGGGCACACCCATATTCTCCGGTCCGAATCCTACGTCTTCTTCTACTACAGTTCCTATGATCTGATTGTCAGGATTCTGAAAAACCATGCCCGCACTCTGTCTTACATTCCACAGCTCGTTCGGATCTTTCGTGTCACGTCCGTCTACCCACATCGTTCCATCAGTTGGCACAAGAAGCGCATTTATATGTTTTGCAAATGTGGACTTTCCCGAACCGTTATGACCAAGAATTGCAATAAACTGCCCTTCTTTCACATCGATATCCACCTCATCGATTGCCCGGGACTTGCCGATAATATTGCCATCTTCATCCCGTTTGTCATATTCAAATACCAGCTTGTCTGTCTGTATCATATCCATGGGCTCTTTGTGCCTCCTCTAATTTAACTGTTTACTTTTTTATCTTAAACTCTCTCCGGAGCCGGGTATTCTACTCCCATTGTGTCTACCGTAACTTTTTTCATCTTCTGCTCTTCCAGTGGTCTGTCACTGTAATCGGTTGCTGTCTCAGCAATTTTATTTACAATATCCATTCCTTCTGTAATCTTACCAAATGCAGCGTAAGCTCCGTCCAGATGCGGGGAATTCTTGTGCATAATGAAGAACTGGGAACCTGCTGAATCCGGATGCATTGCTCTTGCCATAGAAAGAACACCCTCTGTGTGTCTTAAATCATTTGCAAAACCATTCTGTGAGAACTCGCCTTTGATCGTGTATCCCGGACCGCCCATGCCTGTTCCATCCGGGCATCCACCCTGGATCATGAATCCACGAATCACTCTGTGGAAGATGAGTCCGTCATAGAATCCGTTCTGAACCAGTGAAATAAAGTTGTTCACTGTGTTCGGAGCAATTTCCGGATATAATTCTGCTTTCATAATGTCACCGTTTTCCATTTCAAATGTTACGATTGGGTTTGCCATGTTGTATACCTCTTTCTTCTATATTTTTATTTTAATTTTTCTCAGATTGTTGGAAATTACCCGAAAAGCGAATCTAAATTTGCAGTCATTCTGTTCCCGGTAATTTTCGAAAATCCTGAGTAATATTGTAGCGTAGGTTAGGTGTATCGTCAATATTTCCTGATACTGATATATTCTATTGTTACTTTTTATTCTATATCTGAAAGCTGGATGGTCAAACACGTTGCCTAATTAATTGTAGTGTGGTGTAAGGCGTATGAGACCTCCTTTTTCTTCGCAGCCGGTGTTCCAGAAGTCTTCAAGTTCGAAGGTGTCGCTTTCCCCATAAGTTGCTGTTTTGATGTACATTTTTTCATCTTTTTCTTCGTATCCGGTGAGCAGGAACCAATGCCAGATATAGTCTTTGTAGGCTTCGTTCTGATGGCGCAAAAGCAGGTACGGTACAGGAATGTCCTGATCTAGTTGTTCTTTAATAAATATAGCTGCTTCCTGCCATGTATGATCACCACAGAATTCTTCCATTCTGATGTAAATATCCGTGTGTTTCGCTTCATTTACATCTTGAATATATCGTCCAAGACCTTCCACGAACCAGCTAAGCTTCCGTACACCGCCAGCACGTGGTTTGAGGTAAGGTTTCATGATCTGGCTGAATGCCTTATAATCTTCTTTTGTAAGGCATTCTATATCGAATGGATAAAGCGGCTTCATCTTTTCATTCTGAAGTCCGAAATAAATGCAACTGTCGCATGCGGTCGCTGCAGCACAGCCACCCATATGCATAACCAGATTCGTGAACCAGTCCTGATTGCCTCCGTAGCACCCTTCTATTGTAAAATAATCCAGTTCTTTTTTCATATTCAGTCACTTCCTAACCAAATTTCTATATATTTTCACTTAATTTCAAAAATGCAAATGCAAAAAATATTTCTTGTATATTATATCCAACTCTGTCACTTCCTACAAGAGCGAGTCTCACAATGTCATCCCTGCCAAAACGCGCAAGAGCGATTCCTTTAACTTCGGATTGACTTCATTTTTCCAGAATGCTATTATTTTCCTAAGATGCCTGGAAAATGATTACCAAACGAATCTTAGCAATACGGCTAAACTACACATTTTCCACCCGGAAATGAACGAACATGGGCAAGGCAAATAATAAGAAAGAAGGAATCACTATGAAATTAGGTTTTATCGGCACTGGAAATATGGCGTCTGCTATTATGGGCGGTATTATAAAGAATCAGATCATCCCTGCAAATGATATTATCGGAGCAGATGTCATGGAAGCTGGACGCGAGCGTGTAAAAGAGCAGTTCAAAATTCAGGTAACTGCTGACAACCATGAAGTTATCAATAGTTCTGATATTGTCATTTTATCTGTAAAACCGCAGTTCTATGCAGAGGTAATTGCCGAAATCAAAGATGATGTTCGTGAAGATCAGATCATTATCACAATCGCACCAGGCAAAACTTTGGCGTGGTTAAAGGAACAGTTTGGTAAAAATGTAAAAATTGTCCGTACAATGCCAAATACTCCGGCGCTTGTGGGAGCAGGTATGACTGCCGCATGCCCGAATGAATATATGACAAAAGAAGAGATTGCTTATGTCCTCACACTTCTGGAGAGTTTCGGACGCGTTGAGATCATTCCAGAGCGCCTGATGGACACCGTCGTTTCTGTTAGCGGAAGCTCCCCGGCTTATGTATTTATGTTTATCGAAGCTATGGCTGATGCAGCCGTTTCCGGTGGTATGCCAAGAGCTCAGGCTTACCAGTTCGCTGCCCAGGCAGTTCTTGGAAGTGCGAAAATGGTTCTGGAAACCGGAAAGCATCCAGGTGAGTTAAAAGATATGGTATGTTCCCCGGCAGGAACAACTATTGAAGCTGTCCGTGTCCTGGAAGAAAAAGGCTTCCGCAGCTCCGTAATCGAAGCCATGAAAACTTGTGAAGAAATTTCCAAGAGCATGTAAAATTTTTCTTATAAATTTTTAGGTAAAAAATTACGGTTAAAAATTTTCTTATAAAAAATTTTTTATTTTGCAAAAATGTCTTGATATTATCATAATTTTGCAATATAATTTAATCAAATTTTTATTGTATTATTAATTTTACCCAACCCAAATTTTAAGTGCGAACAGCACTTAATCAAACATTGTGGTCGCCCGGTTCCTCAATTAACTTGGCAACAACAAAAAGGAGACGCTTCAGATTCTATTATAAATCTGAAGCGTCTCCTTTTTACACAGCTATATCAGATGTGAGATGAGTCATCTATCCCAAAATTCTTATCTACCAGATAACTGTACTCGCGAAATGCTTCTTCCTGCTCAAATCCTTCGCGCAGAGATTCCCGTAATCCTCTGTAATACCAGCCAATCATGTTCTTTTCTTTCATTCGGAAACGATTCCACAACTCTTCTCCCATGACCGGATAATCCCTGTCGATATCACGGATATTAGAAAGCTTGTCTGCCAGACCAATCATACGCACCTCATACGGTGCATATTTTAAATGCTCAATCGTATGGCTCTTGCGCTCAAGCCATGTTTTTGACTTGTCTTCGCTCTCCTGAGCCACCAGCTCTGCCACGTGCTCAGAAAATTCCTGCGCCAGTACTTCCCGTGTAATTCCCTGGCAATCCTCGATTGTATCATGCAAAAGCGCTGCACTGATAATCTCCTCATCAAAAGTCAGTGTTGCGACAATCTCACCCACCTCCAATGGATGAACAATATACGGTCTTTTCGTCCCTTTTCGGAACTGCCCCTCATGTGCCTTTGTAGCAAATGCAATCGCACGGGCGACCATCTGCCCTTTCTTTTCTAATTCATTCAAAATTTTATCCCCATATTCGCTGCCAGTCACCTGTCTTATTGATAAGTCCTATATTACAAGCGTGCTTATCAACTATTATTTAAATAATAGCATCTCGTTCTTCAAATATCAATAATTCCAGTATATAATAAATATAAATATGTATTTATAAGATGATGTTGTGGATTTTTGCCTCAACTGTAATGCATAAAAACATTTTTCCTGGAGGTCATTATGTCTGAATATACACAAAAATATGCATTTGTTACCGGCTCTTCCCGTGGCATCGGACGTGCGATTGCCCTTCGACTCGCGGCTGAAGGCTATCATATCTTTCTGAACTGCGCCCGCTCTTTTGACGCACTGGAAGAAACCAGACGAGAAATTGAAACGATCGGCACATGTACACTGGTGCCAGGTGACATTGGAAATCCTGATACTGTTCGGAAAATCTTCCATACGATTGCCAAGACCTGTGACCATCTGGATGTACTAGTAAACAATGCCGGGATTTCCCACATCGGGCTTCTCATGGATATGACTGATGAAGACTGGGACAAGGTGCTTTCCAGTAACCTCTCCTCCGTCTTCTACTGCTGCCGCGCTGCCATTCCTCCTATGCTGTCACACGGAAGCGGAAGGATCATCAACATTTCCTCCATGTGGGGCGTAAACGGTGCATCCTGCGAAGCGGCTTACTCTGCTTCCAAAGCCGGTGTCGGAGGGCTCACTCAGGCACTTGCCAAAGAATTGGCAAGAAGCAAAATTCCAGTCAATGCTCTTGCATGTGGTGTCATCGATACCGAAATGAATAAACAATTAGACGAAGAAGAACGGGCTGAACTTGCGGAAGATATCCCGGCCGGACGCTTCGCCACCCCTGAAGAAGTTGCTGAAATGGTGTGGAAACTGATCTGCGCACCAGAATATCTCACCGGACAGATTATCACATTTGACGGGGGATACTTATAAAGAAAAAGATGCACGACTGCAGAATCTTATCCTGCGATCATGCATCTTTTTATTTATAAATTCTTATTTATGGTCTCTGACCCATTCCACCTTCCAGTGTCAGTGTCTCACCACTCATATATTTGAAGTCTGGAGATGCAAGCTGTACACACACTCTTCCGATTTCTTTCTCTGCGTCTGCATAGTGACCTGCCGGCGGCATCTTTACATTTGCCTTAAATGCATCCGGATAAGCCTGCTCGAATTTCTCAAGCTGTGCAGTCCATGCAAGTGGGCATACGATGTTGACATTGATTCCGTCCGGTCCCCACTCAGTTGCTGCAACTCTTGTAAGTCCACGGATTCCTTCTTTTGCTGCCGCATATGCACATTGACCATAATTACCGAAAAGTCCTGCACCGGAAGCAAAGTTGATAACGCTTCCTTTTGTCTCTTTCAAGTATGGATAGCATGCCTGCATATAATAAAATACTGCATACAATCCTGAATACATTGCCAGATCGAACTGTTCCTGCGTATGATCTGCCAGTGTAACTCCAGATGCTGAAGCCTGTGCATTGTTGATCAGCACATCGATTTGTCCAAATGTATCGATTGCCTGTTTCACAACATTGTCAACAACTGCTTTATTGTCTGCGCCTGCAGATACGTCTGCCTGTACCGGAAGTACTTTTATTCCGTACAGTCTCTCTAATTCTTCTTTTGCATCTGTCAGTTTCTGCACATTACGTCCTGTAATAACAAGATTTGCCCCCTCTTTTGCATATGCAGTTGCGATTCCATATCCGATAGATCCACATCTGCCATCACTTAATACCGCGCGTCCCGCTCCTGTGATGATCGCTGTCTTACCTGTTAAAAATCCCATATTTTCTTCTCCTTTCAGTAATCCTTTTCTTGTATAACGTACCATATCACATTTTTACACTCAATTCAATGTTATTCTACTATTTTTCACAATTTTCTATAAATAATACGATCGATAGTTAAAAAACAAACTATTTTTATAAAATTGAGTTAATATTATATCAAATATAGATAATTTAACATTTCCTGCTATGTAACTAAAAAAGGTCCACCGGACCTTTTTGTCGTATGCTTGGCAACGAAAAAGACGCCATACAGCCAATGTCATGAAGTTAACATTAGCCATACAGCGACCTTATACTTACATTTCTTATTACACTTCTATTCTTACATGTCTTTTTCTTCGTATTTTTTATATTCATCAAACTGCGCAAGAATTGTCTCGTCCGGTGCTTTTGTAACCATGCTGACGATTACGATAAAGAACAGGCTGATAACAAATCCGACTAACAAAGAATAAATACCTGTTGCATTTCCAATCGTCTGTCCATTTACAATTGGAAGATAATCCCAGATCAGCACAGTTGCTGCTCCGGACACCAATCCCGCCACTGCTCCCGGAAGATTCGTTCTGCGCCAGAAGAGGCTCATAACGACAAGCGGGCCAAATGCTGCTCCAAGTCCTGCCCATGCATCAGATACCAGATCCATGATAGAACTGTTCGGATCCCATGCGATGAAAAATGCTACTACAGCTACGCCAAATGTTGTCATACGTGCTACATTTAATACCTTCTTATCAGAAGCTTCCGGATTCAGAATGTTCTGGTAAATGTCTTTAGATACGGAAGAAGAACATACCAGAAGCTGTGAATCTGCAGTTGACATTACAGCTGCCAGGATTCCACAGATAAACAATCCTGCAATCAATGGAATCGGAATCTTTTCAATGAAAACCTTCTGGATCATCTCAATAAATACTGACTCTGCTGACGGTGCCCCCTCCGTTACTCCGAGAATCTCTGGATAAAGGAAAGCACGTCCGAGCAGCCCGATCGCAATCGTAAATCCAAGAGAAAGCACAACCCACACAATTGCAATTGCAGAAGATTTCTTCAGTTCTTTCTCACTGCGGATTGCCATAAAACGGATCAGGATATGTGGCATACCACAATATCCAAGTCCCCATGCCATATTAGAAATAATCTCTACCGCTGTGATCGGATGATCTCCATTATATGTAAAGCTTAAGTAATTGTCCGGATTTACTCCTGTATTTGCAAGCATGTTATGAAAATCCCCGCTTACAAATCCCCATGTCAGCACCGGCACTGCAAGAATTGCAATCAACATCAGTAATCCCTGGAAGAAATCTGTAGAACATACTGCAAGAAATCCTCCCATAAATGTGTAGATCAGAATAACTGCCGCACCCAGAAATAAAGCTATATGGTAATCCAATCCAAATACAGTGTTAAAAAGCTTACCTCCGCTTGCCAGCGCGGAAGCTGTATATACAAGAAAGAAAATGACGATAATAACTGAAGAAATACCAAGTAAAATCTTTTTTTCATCGTGATAACGGTTTCCGAAAAATTCTGGAAGCGTCATAGAATTTCCCGCTACAATTGTATATGCACGAAGTGGTCTTGCGATAATAAGCCAGTTAGCAATCGTTCCAAGTCCAAGTCCTACGGCGATCCATGCCTGCCCGGTTCCAAGTGCATATACAGAGCCCGGAAGTCCCATCAGCAACCAGCCGCTCATGTCAGATGCCTGTGCAGACATCGCAGCTACCGGAGCGGAAAGTCCTCGTCCTCCGAGGAAGAAATCGTCTGCCCCCTTCGTCTGTCTCATGCTCCAGATCCCAATTCCGATCATTCCCAAAAGATAGACGCCAAATGCAATTAATATAGATACTGTTGTTGTCATGTTCTCTCTCCTTTTCTATAATTAAAGAACGCTCTCATTTTCGAGAGCAATGTATTAATTATACTAAAAAATGAATATTTGTCAATATATGCTTTCTTACCCGTTAACGTTATTCATCTGTTTCATTCGTTATACATGAAACATTAGACCTTAGTACTTTGTTTATTTTGTATAATCTTTTTCTCTGATTTTTATTTTTTTTGGTTAATCATAATATTGCACAGGTGCTATACTACAGTTGTAACAGATAGAACTCATAAAATTATTCAGACTTGGAGGAAAAGATAAATGAATACTTTAAAAGCTGAAAAAAGAACACTTGACGTAAAGGCAAAAAAATTAAGAAAAGAGGGCTATGTTACCGGTAACGTATTCGGCAAAGAGATGAAAGAGTCCATTCCAGTAAAAATGGATGCTGCCGCAGTTGACCGCCTGCTTAAGACGAGCAATAAAGGAAGCCAGATCATGTTGGATATTGACGGCGAATCCCACAATGTATTGATCAAAGAGGTTGATTATAACCCATTAAAAGGCAGAGTAGATGAGATGGATTTCCAGGCTCTTGTCAAAGATGAAGTTGTACATTCTGTTGCAGAGATTGTTCTTGTAAACCATGACAAACTTGAATCTGGTGTATTGCAGCAACAGTTAGAGGAAGTTTCTTATAAAGCACTTCCATCTGCACTTGTTGACAAAGTTGAGATTGATGTAGCAGAACTCCGTATCGGCGATACGATTAAAGTAAAAGATCTGTCACTTGCACAGGATAAAGATGTCCACTTGGTTACAGATCCTGAGACAACTGTTGTTACTGTAACTGAATCACATATTGCAATTGCTGATGACGAAGACAGTGAAGAGGCTGAGTAATCCCAGTATTGGATCATTTTCAAATTGAACATTTTGTATCTGAACAGATATCATAATTGAAATTTGTCAGACACTCATAAAAAATGAAGGCTCCTTAAGTGGGAGGCTTCATTTTTTATAAAGAGGACATAGCATTTTAAATAAACACTATGTCCTCAATTAACATTCTTATTCTATTATTCTTATTCCACTGTTACACTCTTTGCAAGGTTTCTCGGCTTATCTACGTCTAATCCCTTTGCCACGCTCACATAATATCCCATCAACTGTAATGGAATAACTGCAAGTGATGTTGCAAAATGTGGATCTGTCTTTGGAATATAAACAGTGAAATCTGCTGTATCCTCAATATTGTAATGACCAAATGTAGTCAATCCCATAAGGTACGCTCCACGACTCTTACATTCTACCATATTGCTGACTGTCTTCTCATAGAGATCTGGCTGTGTCAGCACTCCGATTACCAGTGTTCCATCTTCAATCAGAGAAATGGTTCCGTGTTTCAATTCTCCTGCTGCATATGCCTCCGAATGAATATAGCTGATTTCTTTCATCTTAAGGCTTCCCTCAAGGGAAATCGCATAATCAATTCCACGACCGATAAAGAAAATGTCTTTCGCATTAGCCTGTTTTGCTGCAAACCACTGGATTCTCTCTTTATCTGCAATAATCTTACTAATCTTATCCGGAATGGTCTGCAGTTCTTCAATATATCCTGCATACTGTTCTTCCGTAATCTGTCCACGAACCTTTGCAAACTGAATTGCAAGTGCATAAGCTGCGATCAGCTGTGTGCTGTAAGCTTTTGTTGTTGCTACAGAAATCTCCGGTCCTGCCAGTGTATAGAATACGTTGTCTGCTTCTCTTGCGATAGAAGATCCGATCACATTTACAATACCAAGTGTCTTAATGCCCATCTCCTTAGATTCGCGGAGTGCTGCAAGGCTGTCTGCAGTCTCTCCGGACTGGCTGATGATAATGACCAGACCTTTTGGATCTAAGATTGGATTACGATAACGGAATTCACTTGCCAGTTCCACACGTACCGGAATTCTTGCCAGGTCTTCGATGACATACTGTGCTGCCATACCTACATGATACGCAGATCCGCATGCCACGATATAAATCTGGCTGATCTCTTTCATCTCCTCTTCGGATAATCCTACTTCCGATAAATCAATTGCTCCATTTTTCAGGACAGAATTCAAAGTGTCAGAAACTGCTTTTGGCTGCTCATGGATCTCTTTCATCATAAAATGCTCAAATCCAGCCTTTTCAGCTGCTTCTGCATCCCACTCGATCGTCTTCAACTCTTTCTGAATCTCGTCTCCGTCCAGATTATAAAATGTAATCTCGCCTTTTCTTACGCGGGCCATCTCAAGATTTCCGATGTAATACACATTTCTTGTATATTTCAGAATAGCCGGAACATCAGATGCAATGTAAGAATTCTCACCATCTACACCAAGTATCATCGGGCTGTCTTTTCTTGCCACATAAATCTCTCCCGGATAATCCTTAAACATCATTGCCAGTGCATAAGAACCACGAATACGGATCAATGCATGATTGATTGCATCAACCGGTGTACCAAGATATTTCTTATAATAATAGTCAACTAATTTTACAGCAACTTCTGTATCTGTTGCTGAGTAAAAAGAATAACCTTTACGGATCAGCTTATCTTTCAGTTCCTGATAGTTCTCTATAATACCATTGTGAACTGCTACAACATTGCCATCATCACTGACGTGCGGATGTGCATTTGTCTCAGATGGCTCTCCATGAGTCGCCCATCTTGTATGTCCGATACCACATGTTCCAGGTACGGATTCTCCGCCATTCGTCTTCTCAGCCAGAACTTTCAGACGACCTTTTGCCTTAATTACTTCTGTCTCTTTCTCTCCATCTCTTACTGCGATTCCTGCTGAATCATATCCTCGGTACTCCAACTTAGAAAGACCATCCAACAGAATTGGTGCTGCCTGCATATCACCTGTAAATCCTACAATCCCACACATACTATAACTCCTTTCACTGTGTCTCTTGTATATGTACACTTCAAGACTCCCTTGTGAGCCCCGATACGAAATCCGGTATCTTGAAAAGCTTTTTTGCGACCGGATTTCTCTTATTTGTCATTATATAGTCAATTCTACAATCCGTGTAAGTATACCATAGAAGCTGCGCTGGCGCAAGAGATGAAGCTGATTCAAATCTATCTTTGTAATTGAGACTCAATTGTAATTGAATTTGCTTTGCCAGAGTGTATATAATATGATGACTGTCGATGAGATCGAGACATTTTTATATTAACATCTCCTGCTCGATTTCCATCTTATTTTCCAATATACACTGTTTCAGTACTTCTAATTTACCGGCATTCAATGCTTCTAACTTTTTCTGCTTTTTGCTGCATAGCTTAATTCCTTTTTCATTTTCCAACGCTGCCTTATAAGAGGGAACGTCCATCTTCCATGGAATCAGATTTGGGAAAATATTCTTTTCATTATACAAAAAAATCTGTATTCCAC
>OGEQ01002694.1_pt1 | contig 11391 bp, 10 predicted proteins | sample 1570731 | NCBI WGS metagenome assembly OGEQ01 (sample SAMEA2582132, study PRJEB24529) | metagenome | biome: Human gut stool | place: China | collected 2011 | reverse complement strand
AAATCCAGAAAGAACGGGAACATCCATGCAGGAACTTTCAGAATATACCAAGCGGCACTGGGACGTCGTCGTCATCGGCGGCGGACGCAGGGACGTGTCCGCGATTTATAACCGGCAAGAATAAGAAATGTAACAATAAAAATTTGATGGAGGAAACAACATGAAATTTTCCGAAATGACCTACACCCGCCCCGATCCCGCGGCGAGCAAGCAGCGCCTTTCCGCGCTGACGGCGGAACTCAAGGCCGCCAAGAGCTATGAGGAAGCGCGCAAGGTGTTCCTCTCGCAGCAGGAGCTGATGAGCCACATCTCCACCGCCGCGACGCTCGCGAGCATCCGCCACTCGATCGACACACGCGACGAATTCTACGACGGCGAGGAGAAATTCTGGAACAACTTCAACCCCGAGCTGGAGGAATACAATCAGACGTGGACGGCAGCGATGCTCGAAAGTGCCTTCCGCGCGGACTTTGAGAAGGAATACGGCGATCTGATGTTCGTCAATGCCGAGATCGCGCTCAAGACCTTCTCCCCCGCCATCATTCCTGAATTGCAGCAGGAAAACGACCTGACGCAGGAGTATGAAAAGCTGCTTGCCTCGGCGCAGATCCCGTTCGAGGGCAAGGTCTACACGCTCTCGCAGCTCTCCCCGTTCAAGACCTGCGCTGACGACGAAAAGCGCCTTGCCGCGTGGAAGGCCGAGGGCCAGTGGTACAAGGACAATCAGGCAAAATTCGACGAGCTCTACGACAAGCTCGTAAAACTCCGCGACGCGATGGGCAAAAAACTCGGCTACGAGGGCTATACCACGCTCGGCTACTACCGCATGGGCCGCAACTGCTATACGAAAGACGACGTCGAAAAGTTCCGCGAGGCGGTCGTCAAGTATCTCGTCCCCGTGGCGGACAAGGTGTACCGCGAGCAGGCCAGGCGCCTGGGCAAGCAGTATCCGATGAGCTTTGCCGACAACGCGCTCGAATTCCGTTCCGGCAATCCCCGCCCCGCGGGCACGCCGGATGACATTCTCGCCCAGGGTATGAAGTTCTACAGCGAGCTCTCGCCCGAGACGAAGGAGTTCTTCGAAACGATGCTGCGCGACGAGCTGCTCGACGTGCTCTCGACCGAGGGCAAGCAGGCGGGCGGCTACTGCACGAGCATCATGGACTATCAGGTGCCGTTCACCTTCGCCAACTTCAACGGCACGCAGCACGACGTCGAGGTCGTGACGCACGAGGCCGGTCACGCCTTCGAGGCCTGGACGAACCGCAAGCGCATCCCCATCGACTACATCTGGCCGAGCATGGAGGCCTGCGAGGTCCACTCGATGTCTATGGAATTCTTCGCCGAGCCATGGGCAGACGGCTTTTTTGGCCCCGACGCGAAAAAGTTCCTCTACAGCCACCTCTCCGGCGCGCTGACGTTCATCCCCTACGGCACGATGGTCGACCACTTCCAGCACATCGTGTATGAAAAGCCCGAAATGACGCCCGCCGAGCGCCACGCCGTTTGGAAAGAGCTGCTCGGCGTCTATATGCCGTGGATGAAGCTTGACGGCGAGATCCCGTTCTACTCCGAGGGCATGGGCTGGCAGCGCCAGCACCACATCTATTCGAGCCCCTTCTATTATATTGACTACTGCCTTGCCCAGACCGTGGCGCTCGAATTCTGGGCGATGATCCGCAAGGACGTGGGGAACGCCTGGCAGCACTACATGGCCTACACCGTGCAGGGCGGCAGCCGGACGTTCACCGACCTTCTTAAAAACGCCGGCCTTGAGAGTCCGTTTGACGAAGCGTGCCTTCGCTTCGTGTGCGCCGAGGCGGAGAAGGCCCTCGCGGACTTTGACCTCACGGGCATCGAATAATGGGCGAACAGCACAAAAAACACAACCGCCGCGAGCACCTGAACGACTTTCATCTGAACGTCGCGGGCGAATATGTTTACGACGGGGCACTCTACGCCTGCCAAAACGATGATGCAAAGCAGCGCAGATCTAAGCGCGCCGTGTGGGGAATGGCAGCCATTCTGACCGTTGCGGTCGCCGCGGGCGGGTGCATTCCTGCGCCGGGGATGCAGAACTGTTTTTACGTTCTGCTCCCCTACCTCGGCGAGTTTCTGGGCGCGGCGAGCGTCATCTGGGCGCTTGCAAAGCTCGGAACGGACTGGAGCACGGTGCGCGAGTACAACTACAAAAAAAGCGTGGCCGTTCTGCCCGTGCGAACGGCGGTCACGGCGGTCTTTTCTCTTCTCGGCATCGTGTGCGAATTGATCTTCTTTTTCGTCAATGACCACGCAGGACAGACGTTTTTCGCGCTGCTCTATGTCCTGCTGAAGCTGATAGCCCTACTGAGTGTCCTTGTTCTGCGCGCCGAAATTATGCAGGCAGAATGGGGCGAATTGCCTAAAAAAGATAATTCCTAAGATTTTACTCTGTACAATCTTCATCTTTTCATGCTATAATTAAAAAAATTCCATGCGCTGTTTTTCGGCGCACAAATGTCCATAGAAGGCGTACTTCCCTTTCCGCGCGTGTATACGCGCGGGCATCTTACTTTGTGCTGCACGGGGCGACCCGTTTTGGCAAAAATTTATAAAGGAGTAGATTCAATGAAAAGAACACTTGCACTGATCCTTTCTCTGGTCATGTGTCTTGGTCTTCTGGCCGGCTGCGGCGACAAGAAGACGGACGACGGCCAGACCGACGGCAAGACGCTTGTTGTCGGCACGCAGAACTTCGACGGTAAGTTCTCCCCCTTCTTCTATACCAATGACTATGAAAACCAGGTCATGGGTATGGTCTTCGACGGTCTGTTTCTCGTCGACCGCGAGGGCTCTGTCGTCCTCAAGGGCATCGAGGGCGACGTCCGTCCCTACAACGGCACCGACTATACTTACAAGGGCATTGCCGACTGCGACATCGTTGAAAACAGCGACGGCACGGTCGACTACAACATCACGCTGAAAGAGGGCGTCAAGTTCTCCGACGGTGAGGAAATGACCATCGACGATGTCATCTTCTCTTACTATGTCCTGCTTGACCCCGCTTATGACGGCGTTTCCACGCTGTACTCCCTGCCCATCAAGGGTCTGGAAGCCTATCGCAGCGGTATGGAGACTGTGCAGAACCTGATCCTCGCCGCCGGTCCTGACGCCTACGCCGCCAACGACTTCTACACCGAAGAGCAGTACAACGCTTACTGGACCGCCTTCAACGCCGCCGGCGTGAAGTTCGCCCAGGAGATCCTTGACTACGTGGTCGACTCCGGTTCCGCCACCGCTGACGACTCCGTCGCCGCGCAGGCTGGCAACTGGGGCTTCGATCTCGCCGATGACGCGACCGTCGAAGACTTCTGGGCTGCCATCGTTGCTAAGTACGGCTACGACATCTCCGATGACGGTATCAACGCCGAGACCGCCGGCACCAGCATCTCCTCCTTCCTCGAGGCCGAGCTGGGCGACGCCTACAACGACTATACCGTCGCCGTCCAGACCGGCGAGTCCGCTCCCAACGTTGCCGGTATCGTCAAGACCGGTGACTACTCCATGACCGTCACCCTCACCGAGGTCAACGCCAACGCCATCTATCAGCTCCCCGTCACCGTGTGCCCCATGCACTACTATGGCGAGACTGACAAGTATGACTACGACAACAACATGTTCGGCTTTGTCAAGGGCGATCTGTCCCACGTCAAGTCCGTGACCTCCACGCCTGTCGGCTCCGGCCAACGGCGCCGTCACCCTGCAGAAGAACCCGACCTACTGGAAGGGCGAGCCCAAGATCGACACCGTCATCTGGCGCGAGATGCAGGATGAAGACAAGATCCCCGGCGTTGTCTCCGGCACGATCGACGTGACCGACCCCTCCTACTCCAAGGAAGCTGCCGAGCAGATCAAGGAAGCCAACTCTAACGGCGAGATCTCCGGCGATACCATCCAGACCGACCTCGTTGCCAACCTCGGCTACGGCTATGTCGGCTTCAACGCCAACCGCGTGAAGGTCGGCGACGGCAACGGCGGTGATGAGGCCTCCAAGGATCTCCGCAAGGCCATCGCCACGGTTATCGCCGTTTACCGCGATGTCGCTGTCGACTCCTACTACGGTGAGTTCGCCAACGTCATCAACTACCCCATCTCCGACACCTCCTGGGCCGCTCCGCGCGTTACCGATGAGGGCTACAAGATCGCCTTCTCCGTTGACGTCAACGGCAACGACATCTACACCGAAGGTATGAGCGCCGACGACAAGTACGCCGCCGCCAAGCAGGCCGCTCTCGGCTACTTCGAGGCTGCCGGCTACACCGTCGCTGACGGCAAGATCACCGCTGCTCCCGCCGGCGGCCGCATGGACGCTGAAGTCATGGTCGGCGGCAGCGGCAAGGGCGACCACCCCTCCTTCATGGCTCTGACCCTCGCGTCCGACGCCCTCAAGGAGATCGGCTTCAACCTGATCGTCTCCGATATGTCCAACTTCGCCGAGATGACCAACGCGATCAACGCCGGTACTGCCGACATGTTCGCCATGGCATGGCAGGCCACGCCCGACCCGGATATGTTCCAGATCTATCACAGCAAGGGCGGCTCCAACGAGAAGTCCTACTGGATCAAGGATGCCGACCTCGATGAGCTCATCATGATGGCTCGTCAGTCCACCGACCAGACCTACCGCAAGACCCTGTATAAGCAGTGCCTTGACATCGTGGCCGACTGGGCGGTCGAGATCCCCATCTATCAGCGCCAGAACTGCGTGATCTTCTCCGCCAAGCGTGTCAACCTCGACACCGTGACGCCTGATATCACGTCCTACTGGACCTGGTACAACGACATCGAGCTGCTCGACCTGCAGTAAGCTCCGTCGCTGCACAAAAACATTACTTAGGCGCATGGCTACCCTGCGGCTTTTGCCGCGGGGTAGCCTGCCTCAGGCACATCTGCCTATGATCCAAATGCCCCGGTGCATCGGAGCATTTGGCTGATATGCAGAGAGAGACATATCAAACCCGAAACGGCGACAAGGCCCCGGGCGCGGGGCGGCCGTTATCAAAAAACGGAGGGATTCTATGCGCAAATATCTGGTAAAACGCCTGCTGCTGTCGGTGGTGATCCTCTTTTTTGTGACATTCATCATCTACCTGCTTATGCGCTGCATGCCCAGTTCCTACGTGGAGAATATGGCGCGGCAGCTCTCGCAGGCTCCCGGCTCCAAGCCCTATGAGGAGTGGCTGGCACAGCTCAACGCACAATACGGTCTGGATTTGGGCCTTATCCCCGGCTTCTTCGTCCAGCTCAAGAACCTGTGCACCGGCAACTTCGGCGACAGCTGGAAGTATACCGTGCCCGTCATCCAGAAGTTCAACGAGGTCATCTGGGTCTCGTTCATCATGGGCGCTATCTCGCTCGTGTTCGAGCTTCTCATCGCGGTGCCGCTCGGCATCGTGGCCGCCACCAAGCAGTACAGCGTGACCGACTACACCGTCACGACGGTCGCTCTGCTCGGTATGTCGCTGCCGACGTTCTTCTTTGCGACGCTCTTAAAGCTCATCTTCTGCATCAAGCTCGGCTGGTTCGACCTTGTCGGCCTAACGGGACGTGACTTCAACTCCCTCAGCCAGTTTGGTCAGATCCTCGATATGGCAAAGCATCTGGTACTGCCCATCGTGACGCTGGTGTTCATTTCCATCGGCCCGTGGATGCGCTATGTGCGCACGAACATGCTCGAGGTGCTCAACGCCGACTACATCCGCACCGCCCGCGCCAAGGGTCTTTCCGAGCATAAGGTCATCTATCACCACGCCTTCCGCAACACGCTTATTCCGCTCGTGACATTCATCGGCGGCTCGCTGCCCGGCCTCTTTGCCGGCGCGCTGATCACCGAGACGCTGTTCGCCATCCCCGGCATCGGCTTCATCTCGTACAATGCGATGGTCGCGGGCGATATCCCCTTCTCCATGTTCTACATGACGTTCCTGGCGATCCTGACCCTGCTGGGCAACCTGATCTCCGACATCCTGTACGCGGTGGTCGACCCCCGCGTGCGCATCGCGTAAGAAAGGAGGCGCTAATCCATGTCTGAAGAAAAGAAGATCAACGATCAGCAGGAGAGCGGCTCCCCCGAGCAGCTTTCCCTCAACGACGACCGCCGCGTCAAGGTCCTTTCCCCGGGCACGCTGGACGCCAAGCGCTTTTTCCGCAACCGCCTCGCGGTCGTGGGTCTGACGATCCTCGCCGTGATGTTCATTTTCTCCTTCATCGGCGGCCTCATCAGCCCCTACGGGCAGGACGAGGTCTTCTACCGCGACGATATCCAGCTCAAGGAATACGCCGCCATGAGCGAGAACACCGAGTACCGCTATCTCGTGGCCGACGGCCAGGAGTTCGGCACGATCCTCCAGGCGCAGCTCACGCTGCACATGGGCAAGGACGACAGCTTCTCCTACAAGGGCGTCACCTACGACGTGACCGAGGAGGGCGACTCACTCTACTCCGTCTCGAGCGGCGGCAGACTCCTTGCCATCGCCTATAAGGACATCATCAGCTCGAGCGACCCCAGCCAGAAGTTCGGCTTCAACTTCAGCTTCAACGCCCTCAAGGCGCACGCCAACGGCGAAGCGGAGTTTACGGCCAGCGGCAAGACCTATACGCTTGATGAAGACAGCGTCATGCTGAATGGCGAGGAGATCGCCTACATCAGCCGCTTTGTCATCCAGTCCAAGGTCAGCGGCACGGTCATCAGCAAGGACTTCAAAGAGCGCGTGCAGCAGGCCGTCGAAAACGGTGAGACCGAGTACACCTATGTGAACGACGCCGGTCAGGAGCGCGAGATCAAGCTCGAATACAATCCCGCCAAGTACCAGTGGTCGATCAAGGAGGGCACGTCCACCCGCGTGTTCGACGCCTATTCCTTCCCCGACTCCGCGCACTGGCTCGGTACGGATAAAAACGGTATGGATATGCTTACCCGCCTGATGTACGGCGGCCGCGTGTCGCTGATGATCGGCTTCATCGTCGTCATCATCTCCGCGGCGCTCGGCGTGGTGCTCGGCGGCGTCTCCGGCTACTTCGGCGGCTGGGTCGATAACCTCATCATGCGTATCGTCGATATCTTCTACTGCATCCCCTCCACCCCGCTCATCATCATTCTGGGCGCAGCGATGGACGGCATGCGCGTCGACCCACAGATCCGAATGCTCTACTTAATGTTGATCTTGGGCTTCCTCGGCTGGCCGGGTATCGCCCGTCTCGTCCGCGGCCAGATCCTCTCTCTGCGCGAGCAGGAGTTCATGACCGCGACGGAGGCCTGCGGCATCAGCGTTTCGCGCCGCATCTTCCGCCACCTGATCCCCAACGTCATCCCGCAGCTCATCGTCAACTGCACGATGAGCCTCGGCTCCACCATCATCACCGAGGCAACGCTCAGCTTCCTCGGCCTCGGCGTCAAGTTCCCGTTCGCCTCCTGGGGCAACATCATGAACGACGTTTCCAACTCTTACGTCCTCACGAGCTACTGGTTCATCTGGATCCCCGCCGGCATCTGCCTGATGCTGACGGTCCTCGGCTTCAACTTCGTCGGCGATGGTCTGCGCGACGCGTTCGACCCGAAGATGAAGCGCTGAGAAAGGAGGGAATTTGAATGGCTAAGAAGCATAATGACGGCTATCTTTCCGCAAAGGAATCCCGCCGCATTTCCAAAGAAAACCGCAAGATCACAAATGCGCTCGAAAAGAAGCGCAAGCGCAAGAACGTTCCCGAATCCGAGTATCTGACCGAGATGCACGACCCCAACAACGCGGTCGAATTCGACAACCTGCACACCTACTTTTTCACCGACACGGGCGTTGTCAAGTCGGTCGATGGCGTCACGTTCTCCGTGCCCATCGGCAAGACTGTCGGCGTCGTCGGCGAGTCCGGCTGCGGCAAATCGGTCACGAGTTTGTCGCTCATGCAGCTTTTGCAGCGCCCGCAGGGCCAGGTCGTGGAGGGCGAAATTCGCCTGAACCTCGGCAGCAAGGCCTACGACGTCACGAAGGCGCCTGACAGCGTCATGCAGCACTTACGCGGCAACTATATCTCCATGATCTTCCAGGAGCCGATGACCGCGCTGAACCCCGTGTTCCGCATCGGCGACCAGCTCGACGAGGTGCTGGCCCTGCACAATGAAAAGGGCCACGACGAAGCGCAGATCAAGGCGCGCACCATTGAACTCCTTGAGATGGTCGGCATCGCCAACAGCGAGGGCGTTTACAAGATGTTCCCGCACGAGCTCTCCGGCGGTATGCGCCAGCGCGTCATGATCGCCATGGCGCTTGCGTGCAGCCCGAAGCTCATCATCGCCGACGAGCCCACCACGGCGCTCGACGTGACGATCCAGGCGCAGATCCTCGACCTTCTGCGCAATCTGAAGGATCAGATCAATTCCTCGATCATGTTCATCACGCACGACCTCGGCGTCATCGCCGAAATGGCGGACTATGTGGTCGTCATGTACGCCGGCCGCATCGTCGAGCAGGGCACGGCGGAGGAGATCTTCTCCCATCCTGCGCACCCCTACACCATCGGCCTCATGGCCTCCAAGCCGGTCGTGGGCCGTCAGGTCGACAAGCTCTACTCCATCCCCGGCAAGGTGCCGAACCCCATCAACATGCCGAACTACTGCTATTTCAAGGACCGCTGCGAAATGTGCGTGAACGGCTGCGAGGGCGACTACCCGTGCGAGGTGAGCATCTCGCCGACGCACAAAGTGAGCTGCTACCGCTACTACGATGGCAAGCGTCCCGACCTTGATGAGGTCGTGGAGGAAGAGCTGGCCGAGGGCAAGGAAAACGGAAAGGAGGGTGAATAAGATGCCGTTTTGGAAAGCCGGTAAGAACGACGATCAGGTCCTCGATGAACTGAAGGAAACGCAGAAGCAGAATGCCGATGAATTTGTCAAGAAGCAGGAGCACGCCGATGAGGCGCAGAAGTCCTCACTCATCATCGACAACAATTTCACCCCCGTGGAATATGACCCGCAGTACATTCTGCAGGTCAATCACCTCAAGAAATACTTCCCGATCAAGGGCGGTATGGTGTCGAAGACGGTCGGCTATGTCAAGGCCGTCGACGGCGTCACGTTCAATTTAAAGCGCGGCACGACGATGGGCCTTGTCGGTGAGTCCGGCTGCGGCAAGACGACCACGGGCCGCACGATCCTGCGCCTGTATGACTCCAAGTCTGGCGGTCAGGTGCTCTTCAACGGACAGGAGGTCTATGACCTCTCCCACAAGGAACTGCGCGCCCTGCGCACGAAGATGCAGATCATCTTCCAGGATCCGTTCTCCTCGCTCTCCCCGCGTATGCCGGTCGGCGAGATCATCGGCGAGGCCGTGCGCGAGCACAACCTCGTCCCGAAGGCGGAATTTGACGATTATATCGACCAGGTCATGGACAACTGCGGCTTACAGCCCTTCCACAAGGACCGCTACCCGCACGAGTTCTCCGGCGGCCAGCGCCAGCGTATCTGCATCGCGCGTGCGCTCGCGCTCAACCCCGAGTTCATCGTCTGTGACGAGCCGGTCTCCGCACTCGACGTGTCCATCCAGGCGCAGATCATCAACCTGCTGAACGAATTGCAGGATAAATACAAGCTGACGTACCTCTTCATCAGCCACGACCTCTCCGTTGTCGAGCACATCTCCGACACCGTCGGCGTCATGTACCTCGGCAACCTTGTGGAGTACGGCGCGAAGGAAGATATCTTCCGCAACCCGCTCCACCCCTACACGAAGGCGCTCTTCTCCGCCATCCCCATCCCCGACCCGAATGTGAAGATGAACCGCATCGTGCTCGAGGGCTCCATCCCCTCCCCTGCCAATCCGCCCAAGGGCTGCAAATTCCACACCCGCTGCGCCAACTGCATGGCCTGCTGCAAGGAGGAAGCACCCGTCCAGCGCGAGATCGAGCCGGGCCACTTCGTGTGCTGCCACCTGTACGATAAGTGATGAAGAAGGACGACTTCTACGAGGAGGACGACGGCCGCACGATCGCCGACATGAGCGGCATCGAACGCCAGCCGACCTTTCTCCCACACTTTCACCGCAAGCGCAGCGACTTTTCCGCGCCCGACGCGCCCCGTGCGAACGACCGCCCGTGGGAAAGCGCTGCCGGTGAGCTGACGCGCGAGGAGCGCAATGCCGCCATCCGCGGCGCGCTCAAGGCGGGACTGCTGATCGCAGGTGTGTATATCCTCGCCGCTGCGGCGCTAATCGTCGCGATGCAGCTGCTCTGGTCTTAAATATGGAAAAAGGAAGACTCTTTCGAGTCTTCCTTTTTTATTTTTCTGCACGGCCAACGACAAATAACTCTCTTTTCTTCGGATTTCAGATTGTTTTCATCTTTATTCTATGATATAATAGGTAAATTGTATGTCGTAAAAAAGAGAGGAGATTCTTCATGGATCATAAAAGAGGTTCCTTTTCCGGCAAGATTGGCTTTGTCCTTTCGGCTGCGGGCGCGTCCGTCGGCCTCGGAAACATCTGGCGCTTTCCTTATCTGGCCGCCAAATACGGCGGCGCTATTTTCCTGCTGATATACATCATTCTGGCGATGACCTTCGGCTACACGATGATCATTGCGGAGACTTCGATCGGCCGCATGACCGGCAAGAGCCCTGTCGGCGCTTACAAGTCCTTCAGCGATAAGCCTGCGCTGCGCGTGGGCGGCTGGATCAACGCCATCATTCCGATTCTGATCGTCCCCTACTACTCCGTCATCGGCGGCTGGGTCATCAAATATCTGGCGGAATACCTGATGGGCAAGGCGCACCTCGTCGCGGAGGACGGCTATTTCTCGTCCTTCATCTCCAACGGCGTGTCCTCGGAGCTTTGCTTCCTCGTCTTCACGGCCATGACGCTGGCGATCATCTTCGCGGGCGTGGAAAACGGCATCGAGCGCGTCTCCAAGATCATGATGCCCATTCTCGTGGTGCTGTCGCTGATCATCGCCGTGTATTCCGTGACCCGCCCCGGTGCGCTGGAGGGCGTCAAGTACTTCCTTGTGCCCAATCTTGACAACTTCTCCTGGATGACGGTCGTCTCCGCCATGGGGCAGATGTTTTATTCCCTGTCCATCGCCATGGGCATTCTCATCACGTTCGGTTCTTACATGAAAAAGGACGTCTCGATCGAAAGCTCCACCCGCAATGTCGAGGTCTTCGACACGGCCATTGCCATCATGGCGGGCCTGATGATCATCCCCGCGGTGTTCGCCTTCTCCGGCGGCGATCCCGGCGCGCTGAAGGCCGGCCCCTCGCTGATGTTCATCACCATCCCGAAGGTCTTTGATTCCATGGGCTTTGGCACGGTGATCGGCATTGCGTTCTTCCTGCTGGTCCTGTTCGCCGCGCTGACGAGCTCCATC
>OGEQ01002693.1_pt1 | contig 11391 bp, 11 predicted proteins | sample 1570731 | NCBI WGS metagenome assembly OGEQ01 (sample SAMEA2582132, study PRJEB24529) | metagenome | biome: Human gut stool | place: China | collected 2011 | reverse complement strand
GCTGAGCCACATAACCGCAACGCCAAACCTCTCCCAACCGGGGAAACAACAGATTCATGGCATACGTGCCGAAAATAGCGTTTATCAAAACCCGCATCGACGGGTTTATATTCAACGCTCGCAACTGCAAACGCCAGCGAAACGCACGGGCAATATGGCTGAATGCTGCAATAACCATAGATAGGATAATCCAAAAATAATTCACATCTGATTTGAGGATTTGAAAAATGGTATTCATATCCAATTTCTGGTAGACATACCAAAACAACCACACACCACAAAGCAGAGGAAGCAGATATTTTACAATATCCCGTATTATCCTTTTCATTTTTCCCGTTTTAAAAATTTGTTATACTTTTGTAGGTTGCAAAGATAAAGGTTTATCTTCAACTTTGTAGCTGGCAGAGGTATGAAAAATCTCTGTGAGAAAAAATTTATTGACTGACAACTGAAACGAACCCTTCATGAGCTACATAGTTAGACCTAAAAAATCGTTAGGGCAACACTTTCTCATCGATTTGAATATCGCACAAGCCATTGCCGATACGCTCGACAATTACAAAAATACTCCCATACTTGAAGTAGGCCCCGGCATGGGAGTCTTAACTCAGTATCTCCTATCCAAAGGACACGATTTGACAGTCGTCGAACTCGACGATTAATCGGTCGCAGACATACGAGAAAATTTTCCCGAATTGAAAGGACACATTTTAGAAGAAGATTTTCTAAAACTCGATTTATCGAAGTTGTTCTCTGGAAATTTCTGCGTTATAGGAAACTATCCCTACAATATATCCAGTCAAATATTTTTCAAAGTACTCGAATACAAAGATCATATACCTTGTTGCAGCGGCATGATTCAAAAAGAAGTCGCCGAACGAATGGCTGCCCCTCCGGGCAGTAAAACTTACGGTATTTTGAGTGTATTGCTGCAAGCTTGGTATGAAATAGAATATTTATTCACAGTCCCCGAACACGTATTCAATCCCCCACCGAAAGTCAAATCGGCAGTCATCAAAATGACACGAAACCAAGTCCGGCAATTAGGTTGTAATGAACCTCTATTCAAACGAATCGTAAAAACCGCATTCAATCAAAGGCGAAAAACCATGCGGAACTCATTAAAAAGTATGGTCGGACAAGATTGTAAAATATTGGCAGAACCGATTTTCAACGAACGCCCCGAACGGCTATCGGTCAAACAATTCATAGATTTGACAAATCTATTGGAAAGTTACATTATAAAATGAATAATCTACCGGAATATTTACGAAAACGACATTCCGGTCTCAAAGTATAAGGAGGGAAAAACATGGATAAATTTACACCCGAATATATCCAAAATGTTCAGCAAATCATTAAAAACGACGAAAAAGACAAAGCCCGTGAATTACTGAAAGATTTGCACCCGGCCGATATAGCGGAACTATATCAACAGTTGAACCTCGACGAAGCAGAGTATATCTACATGCTTTTGGACGGGGAAAAAGCGGCAGATGTACTTCTCGAACTAGATGAAGACGATCGGGAAAAAATGTTGAAACAACTGCCAAGCGAAGTCATCGCCAAACAGTTTATCGACTACATGGATACCGTCTATGCGGGGGTCCTAATTCGGGAAATGGACGAAGACGCTCAGGAAGAGATCCTCTCCCACATCGACGACGTAGAACAAGCCGGAGACATCGTTGACTTGTTGAAATACGATGAAGACACCGCCGGTGGTCTCATGGGAACAGAAATGGTTGTCGTAAACGAAAATTGGAGTATGACCGAATGCGTCAAACAAATGCGGATACAAGCAGAAGAGCTAGGGCAGCTTTATTATGTCTATGTAGTGGACGATGACGACAGATTGAAAGGAGTTTTCCCCCTAAAAAAAATGATTACCAATCCCTCTGCCTCAAAGATAAAGCACGTCATGCGTAAAGACCCTGTATCGGTAAAGACCGATACTCCTATCAATGACGTAGCTATGACTTTCGAAAAATACGACTTGGTAGCCGTACCGGTGATAGACAGTATCGGACGTTTGGTAGGGCAGATTACGGTCGACGACATCATGGACGAAGTTCGTGAACAATCAGAACGTGACTACCAGTTAGCATCCGGTCTTTCTCAAGATGTAGAAACAGACGATAATGTATTGAGACAGACCACCGCCCGCCTCCCCTGGTTATTAATCGGTATGATCGGCGGAATCGGCAACTCTATGATATTGGGTAATTTCGACTCCACCTTTGCTGCCCATCCCGAAATGGCACTGTACATCCCGCTAATCGGTGGTACAGGAGGAAATGTCGGAACACAATCTTCGGCAATCATCGTACAGGGTTTGGCAAACAGCTCGCTGGACGCTAAAAATACCTTCAAGCAGATTACCAAGGAATCGGTAGTAGCTTTAATTAATGCCACTATTATCTCCTTATTAGTATACACCTACAACTTTATCAGGTTCGGCGCAACGGCTACGGTCACCTATTCCGTATCCATCAGCCTGTTTGCCGTGGTAATGTTCGCTTCTATTTTCGGGACACTGGTACCGATGACGCTGGAGAAGTTCAAAATCGATCCAGCCATTGCAACAGGTCCGTTTATAGCCATTACAAATGACATCATCGGAATGATGTTGTACATGGGAATAACCGTTTTATTGTCATAAAAACACGATAAACAAAAAAAAATAAGCAAAATAGTATGAAGTAATCGTTTTATTTCATTAATTTGTGACCCAAAACTAATATACAATGATGGACGCTCATGACACTAATCAGCCCTTGAACCAAGGGGAATTAGAAGAAGAAAAGAAAACAGTCGAGGTTTCTGAAGCTATTACAGAGACTCCGGCTGAAGATGTTACTGCCGAAGTTCAACCTGAAGCAGCTCCTAAACCTGCCACTAAGGAAGATGTACTAAACCAGCTAAAAGAGCTTGCGCAAGATGCTGAAAATGCGAACAAGCAGGAAATTGACAATCTGAAACAATCATTCTACAAGTTACATAATGCCGAGTTGGAAGCTGCTAAGGTACAGTTTACAGACAACGGTGGAAACATTGAAGATTTTGTTGCCGAAGAGGACCCGACGGAAGAAGAATTCAAACGTCTGATGGGGGTTATCAAGGAAAAACGCAGTAAACAGGTTGCCGAGCTGGAACGCCAAAAGGAAGAAAACCTGCAAGTGAAACTTTCCATTATTGAAGAACTGAAAGAATTGGTGGAATCCGGAGATGACGCCAACAAATCTTATACGGAGTTCAAGAAGCTGCAACAGCAATGGAATGATACGAAACTGGTGCCGCAAGGTAAAGTGAATGAACTTTGGAAAAACTATCAATTATATGTAGAGAAGTTCTACGATTTATTGAAACTGAACAATGAGTTCCGCGAATACGACTTCAAAAAGAATCTGGAAATCAAAACGCATCTCTGCGAAGCTGCCGAAAAGTTGGCTGACGAGGAAGATGTTGTTTCCGCTTTCCACCAACTTCAGAAGTTACATCAGGAGTTCCGCGATACAGGTCCGGTAGCCAAAGAACTGCGTGATGAAATATGGAACCGGTTCAAAGCAGCTTCTACCGCTGTCAACCGCCGCCATCAGCAGCACTTCGAATCGTTGAAAGAAGCCGAACAGCATAATTTGGATCAAAAAACCGTCATCTGCGAAATCGTTGAAGCGATTGAGTATGATGAACTGAAAACATTCTCTGCCTGGGAAAACAAGACCCAGGAAGTGATTGCCTTGCAAAACAAATGGAAAACTATCGGTTTTGCGCCCCAAAAGATGAATGTGAAGATCTTCGAGCGTTTCCGCCATGCCTGCGATGATTTCTTCAAGAAGAAAGGAGAATTCTTCAAGAGCCTGAAAGAAGGAATGAACGAGAATCTGGAAAAGAAGAAAGCGCTCTGCGAAAAAGCGGAAGCCTTGAAAGATAGTACAGACTGGAAAGTAACTGCCGATGCACTGACCAAACTTCAAAAAGAATGGAAGACCATCGGACCGGTTGCCAAGAAACACTCGGATGCTATCTGGAAACGGTTTATCACAGCTTGCGACTACTTCTTCGAACAAAAGAACAAAGCTACTTCTTCACAACGCTCCGTAGAAACAGAGAATATGGAAAAGAAGAAAGCATTGATCGAAAAGTTATCCGCTATCGATGAGAACATGGATACCGAAGAAGCAAGCAATCTGGTTCGGGATTTGATGAAGGAATGGAACTCTATCGGTCATGTGCCGTTCAAAGAAAAAGATAAGCTATACAAACAATATCACGGATTGATCGATCAGTTGTTCGACCGTTTCAACATCAATGCTTCCAACAAGAAGTTAAGCAACTTCCGTTCGAATATTAGCAATATCCAGGGGGGCGGCACTCAATCTTTATATAGAGAACGCGAGAAACTGGTACGTACTTATGAGAATATGAAGAATGAGCTTCAGACTTATGAGAACAATCTGGGCTTCCTGACTTCTACTTCCAGGAAAGGCAGCAGTCTGTTGACTGAACTGAACCGCAAGGTAGACAAGTTGAAAGCAGACTTGGAACTGGTATTACAAAAAATTAAAGTAATCGACGAATCAATCAAAGCAGAAGAATAATCCTCTGCCCGATTTAGAGAAATAAAAGAAACAGGTTTTATGCTCGCTTGAGCAATAAAACCTGTTTCTCTTTTCTGCTAAACAAGCTTATACAGCTTGTTTAAAGATTTATTTCTTAAACATCAACTTCACAGCTTCTTTTCACAGCAAATTTGCGTTTCTCTTGACTATGAATGTCTGGAAACAATAAAACCCTGCAAAAACTAATTCTTAGCAGGGTTCTATCTAAATTGACGTTGATTTTGTTGGGCTACCTGCCCTCAAACTTTAATTCCTTTATAGTCTCATTCATAATGAATTAACAGCTTCCTATTTTCGTGATGTCACCGAATTAGACACCGACTTTGGCAAAAACCCTCTTTTAATATCCCATTGAGGATTCAAGTTTTGTAATACAAAGGTATCGTTTTTAATCGGATAAACCTAATTAAAGTGACAAATAATGATAAATATCGCATTTAATTTATTAACTTCACAGCGTAAAAAATATAAATTATGCAAAATAACAGGTATCAGAATTCTTATATTAAAGGCTTAAAAAGAAATGTTATCAATAACACTATAGCAGGAATCGTTATAGCAGGAATAATATTCATTATACAACTGATAGGAGGCTGCGAACAACCGGAAATAACTCATCAAAAAACTCTCATTGACAGTCTGCAAATAAACACGAATGATGAAATTAATGACTGGGACACAGACACCACCATCTACCATACAACCACTAAACCAACTAAATAAAACATTTTTCTTGCTAAATAATCAACCTATAAGTTTATTATCTCGTTACTTTTGCGTATCTTTGTCTTACTATAAAACAAGGAGATATGACATTTGACGACATTACTGGAGACAGAAAATTATGGGCTGTACACTTTGAAGGCGAGGATGATAACGAATTTTATAAGGTGTTCAACAACTGGGCCGACGTGGTTTGGCTACGCACTTTCTTCAAGGAGAATATAGATGACTTGAACGCCTACTTTAAAATAACAGATATAAAAGAAGCTATCAGCGATACTATTGAAGATAGTGAACGCCTTCGATACATCATAATGGACATCTCCCCGGAAACCGATTTAAGCAAGATATTCCGCCCGCTGGACAACAACCAGGCTTCGGATATGATGCTGCAAAAAGAAAAGGCCCGGTTAAAACGTAAATACGGTCACTCGTCATGGCTCCGGCTATACGCTATCAAATTGATTCAAGGCAACTACATCATCACCGGAGGCGCCATCAAGCTGACGGCTACGATGCAGGAAAGAGAGCACACCAGGCAGGAACTTGTGAAAATAGACAGGGTTCGACGCTACCTGCTTGAAGAAGGAATCATTGACGACGAAGGGTTTATAGAGTATATTAGTGAATTATAATTTGGGAGGAATGATATGGAAAATCGTATGAAATCTATCGCACAAAGGCTTGAAGAACATGCTTCTCCAACGCCTTCGAAATGGCGTGAGCTGTTTGACTTCCTTGAAACAAACAAGTCTTGGCTCCGACATTCGCAAAATATTGCCATGCTGATGCTGGACAGGATGGAAGAATTAGGAATGAGCCAAAAGCAATTGGCTGAAAAAATGAATTGCAGCCCGCAATACATCTCAAAGGTGTTGAGAGGACGGGAGAACCTTTCACTCGAAACTTTGACCAAGATTGAAAACGCATTGGAAATCTCGATTATCAAAGAGGAACCGATGGCTGTATAACTCACATCGGCTGCAGTAGGAAAGATTTGCTATCAGATTTTTCCGGATCAGCTGCTGCAGCTCGGGAATAGTGCTAGCAAATGTTTCGTCCTGGAAGAAGCCGGTTGCCGGATTCTGCTAGCAGTTGGCAGGGGATAACAGGTTGATGAAGCCGGGAACCCGCCAGGTATATGCTAGCAATTGCCGGTAGAAAGCCGGGATTGCATTGTTCGTCTGATTGCTCACCGTGCCGCCGTGTGGTTCGTGGCAATGCGTGCAGCGGGAATACCGCCGCCCACACAGCCCCGCTCCCCACAGCAGCACTCCGTCAGTGTTTAATCGGAACATTCCTTCACCGGCAGCGTTTCTCGGACGTTCAGTGTTTCTGTGCACCGTGCCGCTTTCCTTGCTTTCCCGTAGCCGTCGGACTGGCGCAAAGAAAGCCGCCCTCTGACAGTGTTTCTATGGAACATTCTTGGGGGAAGTCTCCCCAAAAGTTACTCCGGTGTATAATAGTCGAGGCTTGCCAAGTGGGTGATTACAGAAGTTACTACCGCCTGATGCATTCAGCTCCGGCTCCCGCCCACACCCCGACACAGCCGGACCACAGGCGACAGCCTATGCAGTGGACACCCTTGCGGACGATAGCAGAAGTTACTCCCGTCTTATATCCGGCTCCGGTTGCCGCTCCCTCACTTGCCGAATACAGCAAAGGAAGCAGCACCCTATGCGATGGGCACCCTTTCGGATGATATCCTTAGCGGAATGTAAGCCCTTGCGGCACGGGTGATAGCTGCGATGCCCGGTGCGGTTTCGCTCCGCCCGGCACTAACGCCGGGACTAAAGCGAGAATCCGCTACCTCTTTTCGTCTGACTATAGGAACGGGCTGTTAGTCAGGAGTGCAGCCATGCGGTGCGAGGTTCCCGTGTTTTATGATTGAGCGGGTTTGTCTGTTTGGATAGGAGGCGGCGCAAGCTTCCGCCGCCATGCTGACGTGATGCTGCTTGCGCCGTGTTCTTCCGGTTTTTCTGATGGAGTGCAGCTTTTGCGCAGGAAATCCGGAAGAGCAATTATGTTTAATTAGTCACAAAACCGTTCCGGATTTTGTGCTTTAATTCAACATAACAGCATCTTCCAAATATTCCTGCTGTTTGCGGGCTTTTCCGTTGTTTCAGGAACGGGCATAAAGTTACTCCGTTTAATGTTCACCCTTGCGGACTGCGCCCTGCGGAATGTAAACGCCACCACTGTGGCGGCAAGCCGCCACCCCGACCACCACCCCTTAGTTACCCCTGCCTTTCCCGGTTCCCTGCAGGGTTTCCGACATCTTGCGGGTTTCCTGTTCCTGCGGACTTCGCCTTGCGGCGTGCCCGGCTGACTGTTTGCACCATGCGGACAGTCTTTGCAGAATATCGGAGATTCCCGGCGGTCGGCTTCGCCGTCCGCTTCACGAAGCGGGGCAGACGCCCCGCCGAAAAGTTACGGACAAAAGAAATTCGTGACAATTGCCCGAATATCACAAATTTCCTCTGCCAACAAACATATATAACTATATCTACCAAGTATACAGGTAACAACCAGCCACTAAAAAGCCTATCTTTACATCTGTAAACCAACACTATAATTATGTATACCAACATGCACCAACAAAACAACTGCCAAAGTTTGACCAACCGTAGCTACGGTTTCAAAGAACTGGCCGTTCTCTATTTCCCGAATATTGCACCTGCGTCCGCTTCTATCCGCCTCAAACAGTGGATAAAGGACGACACCGAACTACTCGAAGCATTGCAGGAAACAAACTACCAGTTAAGTAACCGTATCCTCACCCCCAAACAAAAGGAACTGATAACCATCTCTTTCGGCTCACCCTTTTAAACCCTAGCGCAGCAGCTCCTACGGCTACAGCCCGAACCCTCTTTGCTAGGGGAACGCCCTGCGGCAAGGGGGAAGAGCACTTCCCCCGACAAGCGTCTCCCCCAAAGGGGGAAGGAAGGGGGGTAGAACAAGAATACACAACTAAAAATCATCCACATAATCACCCACAAAAAACAATGATTAAACAAAGAAACATCACCCTGATTGTGGTGCACTGCACCGCATCCCGTTGCACAAGCAACCTCACCCCGGAAGCCCTCGACTCCATGCACAAACGCCAAGGCTTTGCCGAATGTGGCTATCACTATTACATCACCAAAGACGGAACGATACATCACATGCGCGACATCACCCATGTCGGCGCCCACGCCAAAGGCTACAACACCCCGTCGATAGGAGTTGCCTACGAAGGAGGCCTGGACGCTTCCGGACGTGCCGCCGACACCCGCACCGACGCACAAAAACAAAGCCTTGAAACCCTTCTCCGCTTCCTGCTGCTCACCTATCCGGGAGCAAAGATTTGCGGTCACCGCGACCTCTCGCCCGACCTCAACCACAACGGTACCATAGAATCCTGCGAGTACATCAAACAATGTCCCTGCTTCTGTGTCTCCGTCGAATACGGGTATTTAATGAAGGATGAAGAATGAAGGATGATGAATGAAGGATGATGAATGAAGAATTACTATGCAGATGTAAATGTATGAAAGCGCAGCCAATTCTTCATTCATCATTCTTCATTCTTCATTTCCCCTACCTTTGCGGGAAACAATTAAAAAGGAGGTCATTATGAAACCATTTTGGAGAACGACGTTGAAGGTATTGAAAGTTATCGGTAAAATTTTTGTTTGGCTCACCGGGGCAGACAGTCCCGTGAAAGACGATGAAAGGAGAAACGATTAAGGAGTAAACTTTACGATCGGAGTGAAAACCCCTGTTTGGAGGGCTGCGGAATACAAACCGCAGCCCTTTTTTCATGTACATAATCGTATGATGAAACACGTATCATCACAGATAAGAACATACGTCCGCACGCCCACGCACGTATATGTAGATTTGCAACATTATTAATCATTAAAACACTAATTAACATGGCAATTACAATCAAACCCGCTTTGCGCAAGAATCCGCAGGACAAAGCCGCTGCAGCAAAATACTATGCGCAGGTAGTGCTCGCTCCGGAAATGAAACAAAAACAAATCGTTGACCAGATCGCAGACCGTTGTACACTGACCGGTTCTGACATCAAGGCAGTTCTTGACGCATTGATGGTCGTTATCAAGCGCAACCTCGCAAACGGTTCACCCGTCCGCCTAGGAGATCTCGGTTCATTCCGTCCTTCCGTTTCCGGTAAAGGCACCGAGGATGCCAGCAAGTGTGGAGCAAGCAGTGTGAAAAAAGCACGTGTTATCTATGTTCCTTCTGCTGAAATCAAGGAAGCCGTTTCAATGTATTCTTTCTCCAAGGCAGGAGCAAGCGCAGCGAACGAAGATGGCGAAGGCGGAGATGAGAAACCAAATCCGAAACCTGACGAAGGCGGCGGAGAAGCTCCCGACCCGGCAGCTTAAACAATGACCGGTAACGAAGAAAACGCCTGCTAGCGCATTATCCTCGTTTCGTACATCGCAAACAAACCAAGGAAAAAGCCCGATGAATGAGAAATCATTTCACCGGGCTTTTCATTTGCGGGTATTTGGTGAACGGAATATGCTTCTGAAAGTCTCATAGAAAACATCAGGAGTTTTTCAAAAAACGTCTGACGAAATAAAAAAAACGTCTGATGAATTTTTGAAAACATCTCGAAGGGTTTCAAGTACGTTTTTACTTCCGTTCCGACTGTTTTTGGGCGTTTTTACGTTTTATTCCCGTATGATTCCATCTGTAAATAAACGTAGTGACACAGACAGAAACGCAATTATCTATAAAGTGACGGGAAGGGATAGATGATAAGTTTGCTGTTTTACAGCGTATTTTTCCTCTTTTCTTCTACAAAGATAGGCCACGGCCGCCCGTCAGTCAAGAACCGCTACGCTATTTCAGATAAAAATATCCTGCGCTCCTACGTCGTGCGGTATTTTTATCTGAAATTTCTTGTCTGCCGTTCATCCATGCCCTTGGAGAGGTAGATGAAAAAAGGAAAAAAATGTGTTCCTGTGCAGTGTGGGGCGGATAAAAGCGTGTATTAGTCTTAGGCCCAATATCCGCCGAAGTGATTGTGCCTGGTTACTTTGTCTAACTTCAATTGCTTGCGGCGAAACTTGTTGATTGCCCGTTTGAGCGATTTACGTCCCGATGTGCTGCAGTTCTTTTTTCTCATTCGGCATTGGTAGCAACGGCAGATACCAATACCTGTATGTGATTCTTTCATTTCTATTCTGTTTAATATAAGTTTTAAGAACTTACGTTTTTTACTATTTTATTTTGTGACATTTGCCCGATTGTCACGGATTTGTTATTTGCACTTTTCGGCGGGGCGTCTCGCCCCGCTTCATGGAGCGGACGGCGAAGCCGACCGCCGGGAATTTCCAATGTTCCGAAAGGCGTAAACAGTCAGCCGGGCACGCCGCCAGGCGCAACCCGCAGGAAGCACAAACACCCGCAACAGGTCAGAAAACCGCACGGCTCGGGACTGGCAGAAGTAACTAAGGGGCGGTGGTCGGGGTGGCGGCTTGCCGCCATAGTGGCGGCGTTTCCACTCCGCATGGCTTTTTTCGCCCGGGGGCGGAAAAATAAAACAATCCATATTAAACATAACCACGCATTATGCACCCGACTTGCCTGAATGGCAAGGCGTGCGAGCATAATGACCCGTTATGTTGAATATCGCTACCCCTTTGTTTTTCTGCCGGTCTCTTTTTGGGTGTCCCCCAAAAAGGAAGACGGAAGGAAAACAATTGCTGTCACGGCGCACGCAGCATCACGTCTGTACGCGCCCGAAGGACGGCGAAGGGTGCTTACTTCCACAATACAAACTTGCTCAACCGTAAACCCGGGAACCCCGCACCGCAGGGCTGCACTCCTGGCTAACACTTCCGTTCCTATAGTCAGCCGAAAAGAGGTAGCGGATTCTCGCCATAGTCCCGGCGTTAGTGCCGGGCGGAGCGAAACCGCACCGGGCATCACAGCTGTCACCCGTTCCGCAGGGGATACCCTTCCGCAAGGGTTTCCACCGCATAGGCTGTCGCTTGTAGTCCGGCTTTGCCGGGGTGTGAGCGGG
>OGEQ01002688.1_pt1 | contig 11403 bp, 7 predicted proteins | sample 1570731 | NCBI WGS metagenome assembly OGEQ01 (sample SAMEA2582132, study PRJEB24529) | metagenome | biome: Human gut stool | place: China | collected 2011 | reverse complement strand
AACCATCCGGTCATAACTTTTTATCCCGTCACTTTGACCATTTGCTTTCAGATAGTGGTCATTGATCTGACCAGATACTTCGGCGACCTTGCTGTCATATCGCTTCCAGAAGCTGCTGTTAGCCGAAAGATCTGCCTTTACATTGTCAGAAAGCCTGTTGTAGATTTCCTCAAAGGTGTCGTAGTCGACTTCGTAAAGTTCATTGGTTGCGTAGATCCAGCCAAGAAGATAGCCGCTGTAGTTGAAGGCGGTATCGTCGGCATTTACACAGGCGAGAAAACCGATAAAATTTGCTTCTTCCTCCTGCATAAATCCTCGTAAGTGAGACAATTCATGACACATGGTAAACGGAAAATCATATGACGGCATATCCTGATTATAATTTGCCTCGATCGTAAATGGCGCATAAATTCCCATCAGTTTTTGATATGACAGGATTTCCTCCGGCAGCTGCAGCTCTCCGTTTTCAGTTCTCTCTACCTGTGTACTCAGACGATTGACCTCTTCTGTCAGCCATTGACAGGTTGCTTGCAAGTCTTTCACCGAATACGTCTGTATTTTGAGCCCGGATTTTTCCGAAAAAGATTCTCTATGATAATTGATGCCGCAGTTGATCACAAATACAAACAGCATAATACAGCCGCCCAAAAACAATCCCGCAAGCCATTGCCAAATTGCTTTTCTTCCTGCCTTCCTGGACTCGAAAGCTGCATGGATTCCAGTTCCAATCATCAAAAAAATCACAACATAAAGACTCAGCTCCACAAACGAAAATGGAACTTTCCCAAACAACCGCCCGATCACAGACACCAGGCCTTTGTAAATATAAGTAGAATACCATTCCGAAAATGACAAACTGATTCTTGCGATCAGTGTCAAAATGCCACTGACCGCCAGAAATAAAAGTCCGCTCCATATATACTTTACTGTTTTGGTTCTTTCTCTTTTGCCGCGCATCTTTTTCCTCTTTCGTAATTCTTTCTACTTCTGGCCGCTCAAATCCTCCGTGTACCTCTTCATGATATGAAAATACATCACAAGCAGCAGCCCGCCTGCCAGCACCCATGCCGCAGGACTTGCCAGACATACTCCCACATAACTTTTATAGTGTGCCGCCCCGATGGCAACTACACCTCTTCCGATCAGTTCTGCCACCCCGGCCATCATTGGAAGAATTCCAAATCCCATGCCCTGGATTCCATTTCGATACACATTCACCACAGTAAGCGGAATAAAAAACAGTCCGACACATTTCAGATAAATATCCACATATCCCATGATCTGCCCCAGATTTTCTGACAGAAATAATGGCGTCAGATATTTGCCTGCAAACATCACAAATATCCCCGTCACAACGGCATATGCAAAGCCCATCCATGTCGCGCTTTTAAATCCCTGTCGGATCCTGAGAATCTTTCCTGCCCCCATATTCTGGGCACAATAAGTTGCCATCGTCGTTCCCAGCGCCACATACGCCTGTGTTACCAGCTGCTCGATCTTGCTGGCTGCCGTAAATCCTGCAATCGCCACGGAACCCAGGATATTCAGAGAAGACTGCATCATCATTGCGCCGATCGCCGTGATGGAATATTGAAACGCCATCGGAAATCCAATTCCAAACTGGATCTTCACCAATGTTCCATCCAATTTCCAGTCTTCTTTTGTAAGTCTTAAAATCGGAACCTTTCTGATGATATAAACCAGACATAACACTCCTGAGATGCCCTGTGCGATCACAGTTGCATAAGCCGCGCCTGCCGCTCCCATATGGAACACAATAATAAATACCAGATCCAGAATAATATTCAAAACCGCAGCCAGGATCAGAAAATAAAGCGGTGTCTTGCTGTTTCCCAGCGCACGCAGAATACTTGCCAGCAGATTATATAACACCTGCGCAAAAATCCCTGCACAGATCACCATAATATACCGATAAGCATCGTCAAAAATATTATCCGGCGTATTCATAAAATGAAGCAACCATCTCATTCCCACCATGCTGATCACAGTCATGATCGCTGACACGATGAGCGACAGGATCGCAGCTGAACCTACTGTTTTTCTAACGGATCTCATATCTCCGGCTCCGAATTTCTGTGCAGTAGGCACTGTAAATCCGGCAGTCATCCCCTGCAGAAAACCAATGATCAAAAACATGATCGTTCCTGTAGACCCTACTGCCGCCAACGCATTTGCCCCTACAAATTTTCCGACGATGATTGTATCTGCCATATTATACAATTGCTGAAATACATTTCCTATAAAAAGAGGAATCGTAAAATTCAGTATCATCTTCGTTGGATTCCCAACGGTCATATCCTTTTCCATACACTCCACCCCTTCAGATTACTACATTTTGTGCTATTATACGACATCAGCCAATGAAAAACAATTCCTTTATCCCTAAATAAAACCATTAAAAAACTCCGTAAGTCTCTCTCGACCCCGGAGCATTATTTGCCAACTGTATATTCCATTATTTATCTTTCCACTCCAACATGCGATACGCATTTACATCACCATTCATAGAGAGAAGTCCTGCTATGATCGTTTCTCTGTTTTCCTGAAAATATTTTTTCACTCTGTCCATCCATGTTTTCTTACTCTGCTTCTTCTCGACATATGCTCTGTCTTTCAATACTACTGTATTGTTCATATTCCTCACCTAATCCTTTTTTATCTCTTTTTCTCTTTACAAGTATATTATATGGTGTATTTTCCAAAGATACTAGAGCCTTTTTAACTTATTTTAAGTCGATATTGACTTTTTCAAAGAGCACTTCTGCCGATTCTTCAAAAAAATATGGGAATTTCGTTTCTTCAATACGTCAATGAAATCCGAATTTCCCATATTTATTACGATTTACTGCATACACACCTTCTGAAGTTCGCAAGCATTTACTTTAATACGCTTTTTACAGCGTCTTTCCATCCATTGTACTTTCGCACTCTTATTTCTTCACACATCTTCGGCGCATATTCCTGACGTTTCAGACGCGTAAACACTTCATCTCCATACAGCCCCAGTCCTCTTCCGGCTGCATAAGCAGCTCCAATCCCGGAGAGCTCTTCTGCATCCGGCACAAGCACCTTTCGATTCAGGATATCGCTCTGGAACTGCATCAGATACTGATTTCTGGTCGGACCACCGTCCACTCGTAGCTCCTGAATCTCGGTTTTTGCATCCTGACTCATCGCATTTACCACATCTGCAATCTGGTATGCGATACATTCTACTCCTGCGCACACCATTTCCGCCTTTCTTGTCGTTCTTGTAATGCCGATTAAAGCGCCCTTCGCTTCACTGTTCCAGTACGGAGCTCCAAGTCCTGTAAATGCCGGAACAAAATACAGACTGTCGTCTGCTTCTGCCTTTCTGCAGAGTTCTTCCGTCTCTGCCGGCGACTGAATCAGTTCCATATCATCCTTGAGCCATGTAATGACTGCTCCCGTGTAGTTGATATTTCCTTCCAGCACATAGTTGATTTTCCCCTGCATTCCCCATGCAAGAGAAGTTACTACACCGTGCGTGCTCAGCACCGGTGTCTCCCCGATATTCATCATAATAGATGATCCGGTTCCATACGTGGACTTGATCATTCCTTTTTCCAGACACCCCTGCCCAAACAATGCTCCATGGGAATCTCCCAGTACACTGTGGATCGGAACTGGTTTTTCAAAAAATCCATCCAGATCTGTCTCTCCGAAACAGCTGTCCGAATCACATACTTCTGCCAGATCCTGTGCATCCAGTCCAAATAACTGACAGATTTCTTCATCCCATCTCTGCTCAAAAATATCAAACAACTGGGTGCGGGATGCGTTGGAGTAATCCGTTTTATAAGACGTTCCATGTGTCATCCGGTATACAAGCCAGGTATCGATTGTTCCGAAACACAGCGCATGTTTCTTTACCAGTGCTTCTGCACCTTCTACATTTTCTTTCAGCCATGCCAGTTTCGAAGCCGGAAAATACGGCGAAAGCGCAAGCCCTGTCTTTTTCCGGATCATCTCTGCCGCCCCTGTTTTCTCCACACGGCGGCAGATTTCAGCGGCCCTTGCACATTGCCAGACAACAGCGTGCGCGATTGCTTTTCCGGTCTCTTTTTCCCAGACAAGAGAAGTTTCTCTCTGATTGCTGATTCCGATTCCTTTGACGCTCTCCTTTGAAATTCCGGACGCCTCTACCAGATTTTTCACCACCTGTACGGTATTCTGGTAAATTTCTTCCGGATCATGAGAAACCCATCCTTTTTCATTGATGATCTGCTTATGCGGGAGATCTTTTCTCTGAAACAGCATGCCGTCCTGATCAAAAAGCAGCGCTTTTGTTCCCTGCGTACTCTGATCAATACTGATAATATAGCTCTCTGCCATGTCCTCTCTCCTGTCCCCTATTTCAGGATTTTTTTTGCCTTGTTCGCAATACCTTCTGCATTCAGATCGTAATAATCAAACACTTCTTTTGAAGTTCCTGTGATAACCGATGCATCCGGAAGAGACATATTTACTACTTTTTTCGGGCATTCTCTTCCTGTTACCTGTGCCACCATAGAACCAAGTCCTCCAAACGGTGCATGCTCCTCTACTGTAAGGACTGCTTTTGCATTTCCTGCCATGCGCACGATTGCTTCCTCATCCAGTGGTTTGATGCAGTACATATCCAGAACGGACGCTGAAATTCCTTCTGCTTTTAAAAGCCTGGCTGCATCTTTGGCTGGTTTTACCATTTCTCCGCAGGCGATGATCGCTACGTCGTTTCCATTTGTATTTCCTTCTGTCACAACTGTCGCATGATCCATTTCAAATGGTACATTATCTTCCTCGTAAGTCGGATCTACTGCATTTCTTCCCACACGGATGTACGCCGGTTTTTCATCTTTTAACAACGCTTTTGTCAGTTCTCTCGTTTGCAGATGATCACTTGGAATATAAACGCGCATATTCGGAATCGCACTCATTGCCGCAATATCCTGCGCGGAATGATGACTCATCCCCAGAGCACCGTAGCTGACCCCGCCACTGATTCCGATCAGTTTTACATTCGTGTTGGAATATGCAACATCCACTTTACACTGCTCATAGCTTCTTGTAGAAAGGAAGCATGCCGGTGAAACCGCATAAGATTTCTTTCCACATTTTGCAAGTCCGGCTGCAATACTGACCAGATTCTGTTCTGCAATTCCGGTTTCCACGAATTGTTCCGGATACGTATCTGCAAATGGTGTAAAAGATCCACTTCCTCTGGAATCACTGCAGAGCGCAACAATATCTTTATCTTCTTTTGCAGCTTCCATCAATACTTCACAGATTATCTGTTTATTTGCTGTTTTTCCCATTATGACAACGCCTCCTCTGCAGTTTTTAAGTCTTTCATAATGATATCATACTCTTCCTGTGTCGGAACTTTATGATGCCAGTTTGCTTTATTTTCCATAATAGAAGAACCTTTTCCTTTCACCGTATTGGCGATCAGTACCGTTGGTTTCCCCTTCACACGCTTTGCCTCTTCGAATGCAGCGTGCAGTTCATCGATATCATTTCCGTCTTTTACATCGATCACATGCCACCCAAAGCTTCTGAAACGTTCATGCAAATCATCGTGTCCCATCACATCTTCTGTGTTTCCGGAAATCTGAAGACGATTACGGTCTACCACTGCGCACAGATTATCCAACTGATACTGATGTGCTGCCATGGCGCCTTCCCAGACAGACCCTTCCGCCAGCTCTCCATCTCCCATGACTACATACACGCGGCGGTCTTTGTGATCCATTTTGGCTGCCTTTGCCATTCCTACGCAGACCGGAAGTCCATGTCCCAGAGAACCGGAATTCATCTCGATACCCGGCAGTTTATTATTCGGATGGCCAATATATTTAGAACCAAATTTGCTGAAATTTTTCAGGACATCTTCTTTATCCAGAAATCCTTTTTCCGAAAGCACTGCATAGTATGCCTCCATAGAATGACCCTTACTGAGTACAAACAGATCTCTGTCCGGATCTTCTGGATTTTTTGCGTCAATGTTCATCTGATCAAAATACAGCTCTACCAGAACTTCCATCACGCTCATGTCACCGCCGATATGCCCTGCCTTTCCGGCACAGATAATGTCTATGGTGTCTCTTCTAAGCTGATAAGCCAATGCTTTTAAATTCATATCTTACCTTCCTTTCTCTCACTCACCGCGCAGATATGCTTTTACGTCTTCCTCGATCGGATCATAGAGATCCGGTTTCACGCCGATATATTTACATGCCTCATACAGTACCGGAACTACATTTTTGTGAATACCGACACAGTGGTGAATATACGGTCCTTCTACAATCTTGGCTTCCAGACGTTTGATGTTTTCCACTTCTACCCAGAGATATGTTCCCATTCCTTTCGGTCCGTCCACACCTTTTGCGTTTCCAAGAAGAAGTGAATATTCTCCATTGTCTCCATCGAAGCGGCACAGTGTCACTTCTCCGTGTTTTGCTTCTGCAGTCAGACTTCCCGGATGCTCGAATGCCAGCGGATACGTCAGTTCCGGTTTTTCCTGTGCAACCGACATCGGCCATGGCCCGCAGTGCTGCAGCAGTTCTCCGTTTTCAATGTCAGGATGACGGATCGTCCAGTCTGCGAAAAATCCTCTCTTTTCATCCATTCCCGCAGCTTCTGCCAGAAGTGCGGTCACTGCTCCGTGAATATCGGTTTCACAGACTACCGGAATGCCCTGTTCATTGAGAATCGCATTTGCTGCACATGGCATAATTCCGATTTCTGTCTGAAGCGCATTCCAACACTGGATCGCAGCTGCCTGACATCCATATTTCTCTACCAGACTCTTCATTGCCAGAGCCAGAGCTGCTACCATTTCTACTTCCTCTTCTTTGATCTTGATAACCATGGTATCCTTGATGTAAGCGATCATCTGCTCCATTTTTTCTTTGTCTTCACGAACTGTTTTTACTTCTTCTGTCAGCTCTGTCATCGGAACCGGCGCCAGCTGAATATTAAATTTTTCGAGCAATTCTCCTTCATTGCACATTGTCGTCCAGAAGTCAAACGGACGTGTTGAAATCTGAAGAATCCGGATATTTTTAAATGTTTTTACGACATTACATACTGCAAGAAAATCTTTGACTCCACGTTCAAAGACCGGATCGTTTAATCTGCAGTTTGTCAGATATGTAAATGGAATCTGAAATCTTCTGAGCACCTTTCCTGTTGCAAACAGTCCGCACTGTGTGTCGCGCAGTCTCACACCGTTTGGCTCCGGTCTCTCATCCAGCGGTCCCCACAAAAGCACCGGAACATCCAGTTTCTTTGCCAGTCTTGCACAGACGTATTCTGTACCGAAATTACAGTGTGGGAGCATCAGACCATCCACACCTTCCTTTTTGAATTTTTCTACGATTTTATCGACATCTTTGTCATCATACAGAAGTCCTTCTTCGTTGATGTCTGTGATGTCCACAAAGTCCACACCCAACTCTTTTAGTCTCTGTGCTGTCAGCCCTCTGTACTTAACCGCATCCGGTGCGCTGAAAATACTTCTTCTTGTGGGTGCAAATCCCAGCTTGATTTTTTTCATGATTCAGTCTCCTTTCACATACCCTTTGTATTTGTGTATTTTGCTTTTTCTTTCAAGGATTTTCTTGTTGTTTTCTAACTTCAGTATAGCTTCGCAGAAACTCAATTTCATCCAATAATTAAGTATTTTTCACTTAATTATTAACTTAATTATTGTTTTTTCTTTGTATCTGGTTCATAATAAATTCAGAACACAAAACAACAATTCGAAAGGATCATATATGGGAATTACAGCAAAGGAACTTGCAAGAAAATTGAATCTTTCTGCCGCCGCTGTCTCCATGGCACTGAACCACAAACCAGGAGTCAGCACTGCAACACGGCAGCTCGTCCTGGATGCCGCAGAAAAATATGGATATGATTTTTCCCGGATCGCGGAAAAACATACCACTTCCGGGGCGATTTATTTTGTTATCTATAAAAAACATGGAACAGTTGTTGCAGATACCCCGTTTTTCTCTCAGGTTTCCGAGGGAATTTCACAGGGATGCAAAAAGAATGACTATCGTCTGAAGATCAGCTATATTTATGAAGATGAGGATACGATCACGAAACAGATTGAAGAAATTCAGTATTCTGACTGTGCAGGAATTATTCTGCTTGGAACAGAAATGGAAGCCGGAGATCTGAAACCGTTTTTAAATCTTCCGATCCCGGTTGTCCTTCTGGATGCTTATTTTGAGACAGTTCCCTGTAACTGCGTTCTGATCAACAATGTGCAGGGTGCATATCTGGCAGCCAGACACCTGATCCGGACTTGTAAAACACAGCCCGGTTATCTTAGATCCGCCTACCAGATCAGCAACTTTGCAGAGCGTTCCTCAGGTTTTTACAAGGCAGTGCGCGCGGCTGGTATGTCCTCCTCCCGCTCGATCGTCCACAGCCTGACCCCTTCCATGGAAGGGGCATATACCGACATGCTGGAACTGATCAAAAATGGAGAAGAACTGGCCTCTTGCTACTTTGCAGACAACGATCTGATTGCAGTAGGCGCCATGAAAGCCTTAAAAGAAAGCGGATATCGGATCCCGCAGGATAACGGTATCGTCGGATTCGACAACCTCCCTCTTGGTAGCGTCGTTGAGCCCGCACTGACAACCATCCATGTCCCGAAACAGTATATGGGAGAAGCTGCTGCGCAAAAACTCATCGATCTTTTAAATACACCCGGACATCCTCCGACAAAGACAGAGGTGTCTACTATGCTTGTGAAGAGGGGGACGGTGTAAGCCGCCCTTCCCTCTGCGCGGGGTCACGTGGAAAGATGGAGTGAAAACATCAGTCATCCTGCAGGATGCTCAGATCCATCTGGTAAATATAATCTTCCGGTAATCTCTGCTTTTTCAGCATCCCACATCAGACAAAAATAATTTAAACATATTCGTCGCCTTTGACAGCAGCAATGGGATTCTTGGTTCCTGCGCACAGAATACAGGTAACGCAACTCCTGCTTCTTTTAACCAGATAAAGCTGTGTTCATATATTGAAAATCTAAAATGCTCATTTAAATTCTCATTTGGATCATATTTGGCAATATCTTTTTTATATAACTGGATGATCCCCATCTAAATTTGCAACACTTTGTTCAGATTATTGGTTTGCAAATATCGTTTGGGGATCTTTTAGAAACCGACCTTTTCCTAAATCAACATCGTCATATAAATCGGCAGATACAAAATCCCATCCTGGTATTTCAGATCTTTCGTATAAATGATATATCTGTCTTCCATTTTCAACTGATATTTTCGAATTAAATAATCAAATGATTTATGCGATGTATACCCCGATGACTTTACTTCGATCGGACATATCTTTTTCTTTTTCACGGTCATGAAATCTATCTCATATTTCTTTTCTCTCGATGAGCCTTCCGGTCTGTACAGATACTCATGAAAATACAAATCGTGCCCGGATGCACGCAGCATCTGAGCCACCATATTTTCCAGAATCATCCCCTGATTGATCCCTAAATTTCCAACGATCAGAGATTTATACAGATCTTCATCGGAATCATCTCGATTCTTCATAACCTGTGTTACCAAAAGTCCGGTATCCCCCATATACAACTTGAAATTACTCCTATCCGCAAACAATTCTAATGAAACCTCCGGCTTCGTTACATTGATACATTCATTTCCGATCATTGATTCTGCAATAAAACTAACTGCATCTACATAGTTTTGATATCTGGCATTCTTATCCAAAAGAGAAAATTTAAAATGAGAGTTTTTATTTTCCAACTGTTCCGGAAGCGTCTTATATATCACAGAAGCTTTTTCTCTGTTTTCATTATCATATTTTGACAGATCTTCTTCATAAAGGCTCAAAATATTGCGCTTTACAAAATCAATCTGTGCAAAAGTTTTTCCACTGACCAATGCCTCCACTGCCTGTGGCATTCCGCCGACCACCATATAAGTACGAAATGTTTTCATAATCTTTCTGTGGATCGCATCTCCAAGCGCTCTTCGCTTTTGAAATGCTTCTGTGATTGCCGGAATCGTCACAGTATCGTTCAATGCCCATAAATATTCCTCAAAATCCATGGGATACATCTTTATTCTATATTCTTCTGACGGAATCAAAATGTCTTTTACATTTTTTCTAATAGAAATCAGGGATCCCGTTTCTATATATTCATATCTTCCGTCTGCCACCAAATATTTAATTGCCTGTCTTGCATACGGGAACAACTGTACTTCATCAAAAATAATCAATGTGTCTCGCTCATATAATTTCACATTATAATAGTTCGACAAATACATAAAAAACAAATCAAGATCATTCAGGTAATTTTCAAAAAGCTCTGTCACTTCTTGATTCACTCTGTTGAAATCAATGATAATGTAACTTTTATATTCTTGCTTTGCAAAGTTCTCTACAATGTAACTCTTCCCTACACGCCTTGCACCATCAATTAATAAAGCTGTTCTCCCTGCTTCCTCTTCCTTCCATTTCAATAATTCTGTATATATTTTCCTTCTCAAAGTGTCCACCTCTTTTTAATAACTCTCATTATTATTTGCAAACCTTGTACTTTTATTCTATTTTACACATTTTCAAAGTTTTTGTCACTATTATTTTACACGTTTTCAAGATTTTAGTTCTTCTTATTATACACGTTTTCAAGATTTTTACCCATCATATTTTACACGTTTTCGACCTTTAACATTGATTTGTATTATACACATACAGATATTGTTAGCATGAAAGAAGATTAAAAAAGAAGCTATATGAGGAATTGTTATTATCATGGCAGTATAGTAACAATTCCTTATATAGCTTCCAAACTTCATCAAACTTTTCTTTTTTTAAAAGGTTTTCTTTTACCATCCAGCTTCCGGAGCAGCCATCACCTTGATTATTTGGGCTTCCTTCTGCATATTCCGCTCACTCCTTTGTGCTGATCTTCTCCAGACATGCAATCAATTCTGCCTCACTTCTTACCACTGCATCCGGCTTTACATCACCTGCTGCCTGATGTCCGCGATGATTATACCAGACTGCGTTCCATCCTGCAGCTTTTGCCCCAACAATATCATTTTCAAAAGAATCTCCTACATAGCAGATCTCTTGCGGCAAAATCCCCATTCTTTCCGCCGCACAACTGAAAATCCTCTTGTCCGGTTTTGCTACCCCGAGTGCTCCTGATATAAATACATGACCTACTGGAATCCATTCCGTTACACCAAGCGCATTCACTTTATCCCACTGATGCTGCGCCGGACCATTTGTAACGATTCCCAGAGTCACCTTCTCTTTCAAGTTCTGCATCAACTGTCTCATTGCATCTGTCATCTTGATTTCATGCTGTTTTTCTTC
>OGEQ01002686.1_pt1 | contig 11423 bp, 10 predicted proteins | sample 1570731 | NCBI WGS metagenome assembly OGEQ01 (sample SAMEA2582132, study PRJEB24529) | metagenome | biome: Human gut stool | place: China | collected 2011 | reverse complement strand
AACCCCACCATGGTGCTGGTAGACATTGCCGCCGTGGTGGAGATCGCCCATAAGCACGGCATTAAGGTCTTTATCGACAACACCTTCGCCACTCCCTACAATACCACCCCGCTGGATCTGGGCGTGGATGTGGTCATCCACAGCCTCACCAAGTACATCGGCGGCCACGGTGACCTGCTGGGCGGCGCGGTGATCTCCAACGATGAGCAGTTCCTGCGCGAGTGCCGCTTGGGTACGTTGATGCATTTCGGCTCCGTGATGGCGCCCTTCACCGCATTTCTGGTGTGCCGCGGCCTCAAGACGCTGGGCGTCCGCATGAAGCAGTACAACGAGAGCGCTCTGAAGATCGCAAAGTGGCTGGAGGCCAATCCGAAGATCGAGACCGTCCGTTATCCGTTCCTGGAGTCCAATCCCCAGTATGCCATTGCCAAGAAGCAAATGAAGGGCGGAGGCGGCATGATCTCCTTTGACGTGGCCGGCGGTCTGGAGGCCGGTAAGAAGTTCATCAACAGCCTGAAGCTCTGCACGCTGGCCGTCTCTCTGGGCGATACGGAAACGTTGGTGGAGCAGGCTGCCGCCATGACCCACACCATGATCCCCAAGGAGATCTGGGAGGCTGCCGGCATTACCGACGGCATGATCCGGATGTCCGTCGGTCTGGAGGACCCGGATGACATCATCGCCGATCTGAAGCAGGCGCTGGGCGACTGACGGCGCGGAAGCCCATACCGGCAGACACAAAATCATCCCCAAAAAACACCGGAGAGGAAATGATTTCCTCTCCGGTATTTTACTCTTCCTCCGGGGCCAGCAGCATTTTCTTAAAGGCTTTCATGGCAACGCTTTGGGGGCGGGATGTATCCTCGATCAGGTTAACGAACCGTTCTGGGATCGGCTCCGCAAGATGGATCTGGAACACCGTCCCAGCGGCAAGGGCGGGAGCGGCCATGGACTCCGGGTAGAAACCGACGCCCAGATTGCTCTGCACCATCGCGAGGACCTGATCCATGGTGCCGGCTTCCATTTCCACATGAAAAGCCAGATTGTGCTTTAAGAACAGCTGTTGATAAAAGGTATATGTACTGGTCCCTCTGCTCATGCACACAAAGGGGAGATTTTCCAGATCCCGCAGACTCCGCGTTTCTGCGGTCAGATCATGAAAATCCGAACCGCAGATCAGGATCTCCCGGAAGGAGACCAGCGCCGTTTCCTGCAGGGACTTTCTCACCGGACAGGGCGTGGTGATCGCCGCGCAGTCCACCTGTCCCCGCAGCAGTCCTTCCATGGCGCGGGGGGTGGAATCGTTGGTGATCCGCAGGTGGATCCCCGGATACCGCCGGTGAAACGCGTCAAGGCGGTTCAGAAGGGTCAGATGGAGCGCGGCTTCGCTGGCGGCAATGGAAATGCTGCCGGTCCGCAGGCTGCAATCCGCCCGGATCTCACTTTCGCCAAGGCGCAGCTGTTCAAATGCCACGGCGGCACGGCTGTAAAGCCGTTGGCCTTCCGGAGTCAGCGAGACGCCGTGGTTGGTGCGGACAAACAGCTTGCAGCCCAGATCCTGTTCCAGATTGTTCATGCAGCGGGTAATGTTGGGCTGGTTATTGCCCAAAGCTTCGGCGGCCTTGGTAAAGCTCTTGTGTTGGGCAACATAGTAAAAAATGCGGTAATAATCGTAGGGAATAGCCACTTTTTTCGCCTCCGTGCCATATTATTCAGATATGTCCAACATATCAAATATACTTTTTACATCTTTCTGTTAGAACAGTATAATACGGGCGTTCTTAGAAGACAAGTCCTTTAACGGTCACGCTGAAAAATGGGACGCGGTCAGGGCAGACCGCAGCGCCTGTATTCCGGTGTGGAAAGGAGACCGGCTATCAGCATGAAAAACAAAAAGAAATTTATGATCCTATGGGTCCTGCTCATCGCGGTCCTGTTCGCGGGCAGTCTGTTGACGGCGCCGCCTGGAAAAACGGAGACCATTCAGACCGCCATGCGGGACGCGGTCCTGCATGAGGAAAATCAGATCAGCCTGTTCGGCTGGAAAAACGTCAATCCGGGACTGATCTCCGCCATGACGGTATCCGCTATCCTGCTGATAGCGGCGGCGTGTATCCGCGTGTTTGTCATCCCGAAATTCAAGGTGGTGCCGGGGCGGTTCCAGCTGCTGCTGGAGCAGGCCGTAAGCCTGTTTGACGGCATGGCCAAAACCAGCAGTCCTCAGCGAAACGGATTTCTGGGGGCCTACATCTTCGGCGCGGGCGCGTATATCTTCGTGGGGACGCTGTTTGAGCTTCTTGGCTTGCAGACTGTCACCACCACGGGCCGCTCCGTGACCCTTCCCGCGCCGCTGTCGGACGTAAACGGTGCCATCGCCCTTGGCTGCTTATCCTATCTTGTGATCCTCTCCGGCGGGATCGCGGGCAACGGTCTGAAGGGCGTGGGCAAGACCCTGAAGGAGTTCTCTCTGCCCATTTCCATGAGCTTCCGTCTGTTCGGCGCGCTGCTCAGCGGCCTGCTGGTAACGGAGCTGGTTTATTACTATGTGCAGCTGAGCTATGTGCTGCCAGTGCTGGTGGGCGTTCTGTTCACCCTGCTTCACGCGTTGATCCAGGCCTATGTTCTGACCATGCTCACAGCGTTGTTCTACGGCGAGGTGTCGGAGCGTCCCGAACCGGCGTCCGGGCGGGCATGACCGTCCCAATCATTTACGGATCGAATCATTTTGGAGGTAATCAATATGAAACTGCTTAAGAAAAAGGTCCCCGCGCTGTTCCTGATCCTGCTGGTGGTGCTGTCCCTGACAGTCCCCGCACTGGCCGCTTCTTCCACGGATACCGCTGCCGCACCCGCTGCGGCGGAAACCGCCCAGACCCAGAGCGACGCCACGGGGTCCAAGTCCATCGCTGCGGGTATTGCAATCGGCCTTGCCGCCGCAGGCGGCGCCGTGGCCATGGGCGTTGCCGTCAGCAAGTCTGCGGAGGGGATCGCCCGTCAGCCGGAGGCGGAGGGCAAGATCCGTACCACGCTGATGCTGGGACTGGTCTTTATCGAAACCACTATCATTTATGCGCTGCTGGTTGTCATTCTGATCATCTTCGTCCTATAAGTAAGGCAGGTGGGAATCCGTGAATATCCCGTTGAATATTGATTGGCAGCAAATTTTGCTGCACCTGCTGAATTTTGTGATTCTGGCAGGCGGGCTGTACCTGCTGCTCTATAAGCCCGTCAAGACGTTTATGGAGAAGCGGCAGCAATACTATCAGGAGCAGGACGCGAAAGCGGCAAAGACGCTGGCAGACGCGGAGAAAACAGCGGCAGAGGTCCGTCAGCAGTTGAAAAATGCCGACGCCGAAGCTGCGGCAAAGCTCGCCGCCGCCCAGAAGTCGGCGGACGCCGCCATGCAGCGGCAGCTGTCCGACGCACGGGCACAGGCGGAGCAAATTCTGGCGGACGCCCATGCCGCTGCCCAGCGGGAGCATGACAAGCTGCTGTCCGACGCGCAGAAGGAGCTGAAGGATCTGGCAGTGACAGCCACGGAAAAGCTGGTGCTGCAATCCGACGGCGATGCGTTCGATCAGTTTTTGGACGCGGCGGAGAGGGGGGAGTCCCATGCGTGAAACGGTACTGGAAGCGGTCCTGCGCAGCGCGGACGCCCCCAGTGAGGTGCAGCGGAACCGTTTTGCGGCCTTTTTGAAAAAGCAGTACGGGCAGGAGGTTCCCCTGCGTTGGGAACAGGACCCCGCGCTGGAAAAGGGCTTTCGGATGGAAGTGGGCGCCGACCTGTATGACTGGAGTCTGGAAGGCCGTCTGCGGCAGTTCCGGGAACGGCTGGAGCAGCTGAACCCCGCCGATGAGTCCGTCATCCCGCTGATGCGGGAGGCCGTCCGCAACTGGCAGCCGGATACCGCGCCGGAGGAGGTCGGCAGCGTTCTGACGGTGGGTGACGAGATCGCCACCGTCAGCGGACTGGAGCACGCGGCCTACGGAGAAATTCTGCAATTTTCCTCCGGTGTGAAGGGCATGGTACAGGATCTGCGGCCGGATCGTGTAGGCTGCATCCTGTTCGGCGGCAGTGAGGCCATTGAATCCGGCAGCATCGTCCGCCGCACAGGTAAGACCGCCGGTATCCCGGTAGGGGACGGCTTTCTGGGCCGGGTGGTGGACGCGCTGGGTATGCCCATTGACGGGCAGGGCGACATTCCGTCGGAGGGCTATCTGCCCATTGAGTCCCCGGCCCCCGGCATCATTGACCGCCAGCCGGTAAACGCGCCTATGGAGACGGGCCTGCTCGCCATCGATTCCATGTTCCCCATCGGACGGGGACAGCGGGAGCTGATCATCGGCGACCGGCAGACCGGCAAGACCGCCATCGCCCTGGACACCGTTCTGAATCAGAAGGGAAAGGGCGTGGTGTGCATCTATGTCGCCATCGGGCAGAAATCCAGCTCCGTTGCTCAACTGGTAGAGAATCTGAAGCACAAGGGCGCTATGGACTATACCATCGTGGTGAACGCGCCCGCCAGCGCGTCGGCGTCCTTGCAGTACATTGCTCCCTATGCCGGAACAGCACTGGGCGAGTACTTCATGCGGAAGGGCCGGGACGTTCTGATCGTCTATGACGATCTCTCCAAGCACGCCGTGGCCTACCGGACTCTGAGCCTGCTGCTGGAGCGGTCTCCCGGACGGGAGGCCTACCCCGGCGATGTGTTCTATCTGCACTCCCGTCTGCTGGAGCGGTCCGCCCACCTCTCGGAGGAATTGGGCGGCGGCAGCATGACGGCGCTGCCCATCGTGGAGACCCAGGCCGGCGACGTGTCCGCCTACATCCCCACCAACATCATTTCCATCACTGACGGCCAGATCTTTCTGGAGAGCAGTCTGTTCTTCTCCGGCCAGCGGCCCGCGGTCAACGTGGGCTTGTCGGTGTCCCGTGTGGGCGGCGACGCTCAGACGAAGGCCATGAAAAAGGCGGCTGGCGCCCTGCGTCTGGATCTGGCCCAGTACCGGGAAATGGAGGTCTTTACCCAGTTTTCCAGCGATCTGGACGAGACCACCAAGCGGCAGCTGATTTACGGGCAAGGCCTGATGCGCCTGCTGCGCCAGCCCCAGAACCACCCCTACCAGCAGCACCAGCAGGTGATTTTGCTGGTGGCGGCGCTGGATCATGTGATGCAGACGGTGCCCCTTGTGCGGATGGATGATTTTCGCACCGGGCTCCTGACCTATATCGAGACCCAGGACCAGGCCCTGTGCCGCCGGGTCGATGAGAGCGGTCAGTTAAGTGATGAGGACCGGGAGACGATCCTGAAGCTGTCCAGAGAATTTCTGACGCGGTTCCAGACGGAAGCTGCGGAAAAGAGCGGTGAGTGAGATGGCCAATACCCGTGAGATCAAAAACCGGATTGAAAGCGTACAGCAGACCCGGAAGATCACCAACGCCATGTACCTCATCGCCTCCACCAAGCTGCGGAAGGCACGGAACGATCTGGCCAACACCCGGCCGTATTTTGACGCGCTGCGGGGCGAGATCAAGCGGGTCTTTCGCACGGCAGGGGATGTGGACAGTCCCTATTTCTATCCACCGGACAATAACACACCGCTGGAGGGCACCTATGGGTGTCTGGTCATCACGGCGGACAAGGGCCTTGCAGGAGCCTACAACCAGAACGTCATCAAGGAGGCTGAAAAGCTCCTTGCCCAGCACCCGGACACCAAGCTGTATGTAGTGGGGGAGTATGGCCGCCGGTACTTTGACCAGCACAAGATCCCCATTGAGCACAGCTTTCTCTACACCGCCCAGAATCCCACGCTGGACCGGGCGCGGGAGATCAGCGCTCTGCTGTTAGACGGTTTCTTGGCGGGAACGCTGAAGGAGATCTTCGTGGTCTACACCGATATGGAGAGCAGTCTGCTCTCCGAGGCCAAGTCCACCCGGCTGCTGCCTTTCCACCGGACGCAGTTTGCGCCGCCTGCCAAGGAAAAGGCCGTGCAGGAGCCCTTTGAATTCTATCCGTCCGTGGGGGCGGTGCTGAACAGCATGATCCCCAGCTATGTCTCCGGCTTCCTGTACAGCGCCCTGCTGGATAGCTTCTGCAGTGAACAGAACGCCCGCATGACCGCTATGGACGCCGCCAACCAGAACGCGGAGGAGCTGTTGAGCGCTCTGCGGCTGCAATACAACCGCGTGCGGCAGGCGGCCATCACTCAGGAGATCACAGAAATTTCCGCCGGCGCGGCAGCACAGCGGAGAACCTTTGGAAGCGAGGGATAACAATGAAAATCGGAACGATCACGCAGGTATCCGGCCCTGTGGTAGATGTGGAGTTTGAAGCCGGACATCTGCCTAAGATCAAGGAAGCGCTGTCCGTGGAGCTGAACGGCCAGACCCGCGTGATGGAGGTAGCCCAGCACATGAGCGAGCGGATCGTCCGCTGCATCATGCTGGCGGGCAGCGAGGGTCTGGCCCGGAGCATGAAGGTAACCGCTCCCGGCAAGACCATTGAGGTCCCGGTAGGAGAGCAGACGCTGGGCCGGATGTTCAACGTGCTGGGCCAGCCCATCGACGGCGGAGAGCCGCTCCCGGCGGAAACGCCCCGCAAGAGCATTTACCGGGATCCGCCCTCTTTTGAGGATCAAAGCCCCGCCGTGGAGATTCTAGAGACCGGTATCAAGGTCATCGACCTGCTGGAGCCGTATCCCAAGGGCGGCAAGATCGGCCTGTTCGGCGGCGCCGGTGTGGGTAAGACCGTGCTGATCCAGGAGCTGATTCACAACGTAGCCATGGAGCACAACGGCTATTCCATCTTCACCGGCGTAGGTGAGCGGAGCCGGGAGGGCAATGACCTCTGGCGGGAAATGCGGGAGAGCGGCGTGGCAGATAAGACGGCGCTGGTCTTCGGCCAGATGAACGAATCTCCCGGCGTCCGTATGCGGGTGGCGCTGTCCGGCCTGACCATGGCCGAGCACTTCCGAGACGTGGAGCACAAGGACGTGCTGCTGTTCATCGACAACATTTTCCGGTTTGTGCAGGCAGGCAGCGAGGTTTCCACCCTGCGGGGCCGGATGCCCTCCGCCGTGGGCTATCAGCCTACCCTGGCCAATGAGCTGGGTGCCCTGCAGGAGCGCATCACCTCCACCCGCGACGGCTCCATCACCTCGGTGCAGGCCGTCTACGTCCCCGCCGACGACCTGACCGACCCGGCTCCTGCAACCACCTTCGCCCATCTGGACGCAACCACCGTTCTGAGCCGTAAGATCGTGGAGCAGGGCATCTACCCCGCTGTCGATCCGCTGGCTTCCACCTCTCGCATTCTGGAAGCCGACATCGTGGGCGAGGAGCACTACCGTGTGGCCCGCAAGGTGCAGGCCACCCTGCAGCGCTATCAGGAGCTGCAGGACATCATCGCCATCCTGGGTATGGATGAACTGAGCGAAGAGGACAAGCTCACCGTCACCCGTGCCCGCAAGCTGCAGAAGTTCCTCAGCCAGCCCTTTGCAGTGGCCGAGAACTTCACCGGCCTGAAGGGTGTGTACGTCCCGCTGGCAGAGACCGTCAAGGGCTTTGCCGCCATTGTGGACGGCCAGTGCGATGACCTGCCCGAGTGGGCATTCTTCAACGTGGGCACCCTTGCGGATGCCCGCAAGAAGTACGCAGACAAACAGGCGGAGGAAAAGGGCGGTGCCAACTGATGGAAAAGTTCATCCTGAACATCACGGCTTCCAGCGGTGAATTCTATCAGGGCTACTGCGAGAGCCTGACCCTGCCCACCGGCGACGGCGTGTACGGCGTGCAGGCCGGGCACAACCCCGTGCTGGTGGCCCTGCACATGGGCATTGCAAAGTTCACCGTGGACGGTGAGACCCGCGAGGTGCTGGTGGGCGACGGCATTGCAGAAGTGACCCCCACCTTTGTCCTGCTGCTGGTGGACAGCGCCGAGCGGCCCGAAGATATCGACCGCAACCGCGCCGAGGCCGCCCGCATCCGGGCCGAGGAGCGCCTGCAGCACAAGCAGAGCATGCACGAGTACTACCAGAGCAAGATCGCACTGGACCGCGCCATGCAGCGCCTGCAAACGGCCGCCAAATACAAGCGTTAAACGCTCCCCTCAAACAGAACACCGTCAGCCTGACACAACGGGCTGACGGTGTTTTTGTTGTTTTACTGCGCTTCGATCTGCGCTCCCCTGCTGCACCCTCTTGTAAATTGCCGCGGAAAAGCGTATCATAGAATCAAATACAAGCAAAGGAGCATTCTTATGCGTGCATACGAGCGACTGTTGAATTATGTCCGCGTTTACACTACCTCCGACCCCGAGAGCGGCACTCACCCCTCGGCAGAGCGGGAGTTTGACCTGGCCCGCCAGCTGGTGGAAGAGATGAAGGCTCTGGGCATCGAGGATGCCCGGGTAGACGAGCACTGCTATGTCTACGGCAGCATCCCCGCCACCCCCGGCTGTGAGGACAAGCCTGCCCTGGGCCTGATTGCCCACATGGACACCGCCCCCGATGCTTCCGGCGAGGGTGTTTCCCCCATCCTGCACGAGAATTATGACGGCCGTGATGTCATCCTGCCCGCCACCGGCATGGTGATGAAGGTCTCCACCTTCCCCTTCCTGGCCGACCTCAAGGATGAGACTCTGATCACCACCGACGGCACCACCCTGCTGGGCGCAGACGACAAGGCCGGTGTGGCAGAGATCCTGACCGCCGCCGAGATCCTCCTTGCCGAGGGCCGCCCCCACGGCAAGCTCTGCATCGCCTTCACCCCCGACGAGGAGATCGGCGAGGGCGCTTCCCTCTTCGATATCCCGGGCTTTGGCGCGGATTTCGCCTACACCGTTGATGGCGGTGACGTAGGCGGCATCGAGTATGAGAACTTCAACGCAGCTGCCGCCACCGTGACCATCCACGGCTTCTCGGTGCATCCCGGCTCCGCCAAGGATGCCATGATCAACGCCTCCAATGTGGCCATGGAGTTCCACACGGCCCTGCCCATCATGGCCCGTCCCGAGACCACCGAGGGCCGTCAGGGCTTCTACCACCTCTGCCAGATGTACGGCGACGTGACCAACGCTAAGCTGGGCTACATCCTGCGCGACCACGATGCCGACAAGCTGCAGTACAAGAAGGATAACCTCCTCCACATTGCCGATTACCTCAACGGCAAGTACGGCCCCGGCACCGTGGAGGTGGAGATCAAGGACAGCTACCGCAACATGCTGGAAAAGATCAAGCCCCACTTCCATCTGGTGGAGAACGCCCGCAAAGCCATCGAAAAGGCCGGTCTGACCCCCGAGGAAGTGCCTGTGCGCGGCGGCACCGATGGTGCCACCCTGAGCTGGAAGGGCCTGCCCTGCCCCAACCTGGGCACCGGCGGCTTCAACTTCCACGGCGTGTGCGAGTGCACCACCGTAGAGCGCATGGACAAGGCAACCGAAATCCTGCTGAATATCGTGGAGATCTACAGCAAATGATTCCGCTCCCGAAACGTTTCCACGCTGACTGCACATAAAAAATGGACGGCTCTCGAAAACGAGAGCCGTCCATTTTTTTATCCTACGTTGATCTGTCCAACGGGCAGGATCTTGCGCTTGTTGTCATCGGGTTTGCTGGTCAGGCTGATGGCAAAGGACACCGGGCCCACACGGCCCATGAACATCACCAGCATGTACAGCAGCTTGGCCCCGGTGTTCAGCTGGCTGGTCACGCCCACCGAAAGGCCCACGGTACCAAAGGCGGAGCAGGATTCAAAGATCGCGTCAATGACCGTTACGGCATCCGAGGTGTTGTAATAGACCACCACGGCAGAGCCCAGCGCTGCCACCATGCCCAGCATGATGATGGTCAGCGCACGGTAAACGGTCTTGGATTCAATGTGGTGGCCGCCGATGACACAATCGTCCCGGCCCTGTGCCACGCTGCGCATGGTCAGGATCAGAACGGCAAAGGTGGTCACCTTCACACCGCCGCCGGTGGAACCGGGAGCCGCGCCGATAAACTGCAGAACGCTCATCAGCAGCTTGGTGATGGGCCCACAGGCGGCCAGGTCGATGGTGTTCATACCGGCAGTACGGGTTGACACCGACTGGAACAGGGCAGCCATTACCTTGCCCGGCACGGACAGCCCGCCCATGCTCTTGGGGTTGTTCCACTCCATCAGACCGATGAGGACAGCACCGCCCACCCACAGGATGCAGGAGAAGAGCAACACCATCCGGGCATGGAGAGACAGGTGCCGCTTCTTGCGCCACTCGCCGATTTCCACCCAGACCATAAAGCCCAGACCGCCTGCCATGATCAGGAACATGATCACAGCCTGTACATAATAATTACTGACATAGGGAGCCAGCGAGGAATACTGCCCGAACCGGCCAAACAGATCGAAGCCCGCATTGCAGAACGCCGAAATCGCCGTGAATACGCTGATCCAGATGCCCTCCGCACCAAACTGCGGCACAAAGGCGATCATCAGAAGCACCATACCAATGATCTCAAAAGTCATCGCCAGCTTGACCACGATCTTCAGCACATCGGTGGCCTGCGAGTAGCCGCTGGCCGAAACGCTTTCTCCCAGCAGCCGCAGATCCTTAAAGCCCATCCGGCGTTTGGCCGCCAGCGCAAAAAAGCTGGTCAGTGTCACCAGGCCAAGACCGCCCACCTGGATCAGCAGCAAAACCACCGCCTGCCCAAAGGGCGTGAACTGCGTCCAGGTATCCCGCACGACCAGACCTGTCACACAGGTGGCACTGGTGGCAGTGAACATGGCATCCACCACGCCCAGCCGACCGCTGCGGCTGGAAATGGGCAGTGTCAGCAGCAGCGTTCCCAGCGCGATCAGCAGCACAAAGCTGATGCAGATAACCTGCGTTGCACTGCTGCCCAGCAGCCAGCCGCGCCGACGCGATGCTCTCTTTTTCCGTTTCATCCCCATAAGTTGGCTCCTTTTTGTGCCGGGCCGCCTGTGCTGCACCTGCACTTCATTCTGCACCCATGCCGCGCATGAGCACCTCTCCTATAGGATACACCTTTTTTCTTTCCGATTCAACTTGATTTTGTGGGGAAGTTGCGGTATTATAATATGGTATCCGTCTTCATAGCTCAGCTGGATAGGGCGTTCGCCTCCTAAGAATTCGGTCAACCTGATACCTTGGGTGCAGAAGTGATTGCTCTAATCAAAAGCGAGACTGGGGATCGAGATTTTCCCAACAAATCTTGATGCAACAACTTTACCATCGTCCCGGTTGCAATGCAGTCGGTCACTTCGGTGTAGAAATCATTCTGCATATTCGTTTCCAAGCGCGTTGAATTTCAAAAATCAACGATAATACATAATATGCCTCAGTAGCTTAGCTGGATAAAGCGCCTCCCTCCTAAGGTTGCGTTACAACGGCCACCTCAAAAAAAACTAAATAAGGGATTGC
>OGEQ01002678.1_pt1 | contig 11459 bp, 10 predicted proteins | sample 1570731 | NCBI WGS metagenome assembly OGEQ01 (sample SAMEA2582132, study PRJEB24529) | metagenome | biome: Human gut stool | place: China | collected 2011 | reverse complement strand
TGTTATATTTTTTTTATCTTTATTTTCCGTTTTCTTTTTTTCCATTTGGAGGTATACAACAAATTCAAAATATAATCCGTAACCGCCCGAACCGCCGTTTCCGCCGCCTCCGAAACGTCCGCCCCCCTGCTGTTTCTGCTGGAAGCGGTAGTCGAAGCGGCGGCGCAGTTCGTCGATGGCCGCGGGTCCGTCGTCGCCGGGCCGACGCTGCGGACGCGTCTCCGCGAAATCGGCGTCCGACTCGATGTACCGGGGGTCGATCTCGCGCAGGAAACAGCTCGGACGCGAAAACTCCATATTGCCCCACTTGAAACGCATTTCGGCGTAGGAGATCGTCGCCGAAACCTTGGCGCGGGTCAGAGCCACGTAGAACAGGCGGCGCTCCTCCTCGATGCCGTCAGGCGACTCGACGGCCCGCTGCGAAGGGAAGAGGTTTTCTTCCAGACCCACGATATACACATACTTATATTCAAGCCCCTTGGCCGAATGGACCGTCATCAGCGTCACCTTGTTCTTGCTGTCGGGGTCGTCCTGATCCATGTCGGTCATCAGCATCATGTTCTGCAGCCACTCCTCGATGGTGGCCTCCTCCTCTTCGGGACGCTCGCCGCCCCGGATTTCGGCGTCGACCCGCTCCTTGAACTCCTGCATCGAGTTCAGCAGCTCCTCGATGTTGTCCAACGCCGAAGCGGCCTCGGGGGTGTTCTCCGTGCGGTAGGCAGCGATGATGCCCGACCGCGAGGCGATCTCCAGTCCGAAATCGTACAGCCCCTTGTCGTTGCGCGCCAGCGACAGCGCGCGGATCATCGCCACGAAATCCGCCACCTTGCGGGCGATGGTGCGCTGCACGGGGTCCGTGACGGGTTCGGCGACCAGCGCGTCGACCGCCTCCCACATCGAGACGCCCCGCTCGGCGGCCAATGCCGCGATACGCTGCACGGTCGTGTCGCCGATGCCGCGGGCCGGATAGTTGACGATGCGCTTGAACGCCTCGTCGTCGCGGGGATTGATCACCAGCCGGATATAGGCCATCATGTCGCGGATCTCCTTGTGGTCGTAGAACGACGACCCCTTGTAGATGCGGTAGGGAATGCCCCGGCGGCGGAGGTTGTCCTCCAGCACGGCCGACTGGTTGTTGGTGCGGTAGAGAATCACAGCCTCCGACCACTCGTCGCCCGCCGCGCGGACCTTGTCGCGCAGATCGGTAACGACCATTTCGGCCTCCTCGCGGTCGGTGTATGCCTTCAGGATGCGGATTTTGTCGCCCACGTCGCCCTCCGAGAAACAATGCTTCTCCATGCGCTTCGAGTTGCGGACGATCACCGAGTTGGCCGCGTCGACGATCGTCTGCGTCGAACGGTAGTTCTGCTCCAGCTTGAAGACCATCGCCGAGGGATAATCCTTCTTGAACGAGAGGATGTTCTCGATCTTGGCCCCGCGGAACGAATAGATCGACTGCGCGTCGTCGCCCACGACGCAGACCTTCGAATGGGTCTGCGACAGCCGGCGGATGATCGTATACTGCGCATAGTTGGTGTCCTGATACTCGTCGACCAGAATGTATTGGAACTGCTCCTGATAGCGGGCCAGCACGTCGGGACAATCCCTCAACAGGATGTTGGTCTGCAAAAGCAGATCATCGAAGTCCATCGCGCCGTTGCGCTTGCAACGCTGGCAGTAGATGTTGTAGATGTTGCCGAATTCGGGGATCTGGGCCTGCCGGTCCTCGGCCGCGCAGGTCGAATTGGCCAGATAGGCGCCCGGCGTGACGAGGCAGTTCTTGGCGTAGGAGATACGCGAAGAGAGCACGTTGGGCTTGTACTTCTCGTCGGGAAGGTTCAGTTCCCGGACGATGGTCTTCAGCAGGTTCTTGCAGTCGCTGGGTTCGTAGATGGTGAACGAATCGGTGAACCCGATCTTTTCGGCGTTCTCCCGCAGGATGCGCGAAAAGACCGAGTGGAACGTACCCATGCGGATATAGCGGCTGCGGTTGTCGGGCAGCATCTGCGCGATGCGTTCGCGCATCGACTCGGCGGCCTTGTTCGTAAAGGTCAGAGCCAGAATGTTCCAGGGCTTAATGCCCTGCTCGATCATGTATGCGATGCGCGAGGTCAGCACGCGGGTCTTGCCCGACCCCGCGCCCGCGATGATGAGCGACGGCGAGTCGTAATTGACCACGGCATCCCGCTGGGCGGGGTTCAGACCTTGTAATATCGGCGATTCTTTGGATTCCATGACCGCAAAGTTAATACTTTTTTGCACGCCCTTCGGACAAAGTTCCGCCGATTTCGGAAAATTTTACCGCCGCGCCGCAAAATAGCGGACATGAAAACCCACACTGAAATCAGTCCCCGACAGCAACGACACGCTTATTGAAAGTCCACGTCGCAACTCGCCTCGAACACCTTTCCGTCATCGGCTGTCAGGCGCACGAAAAGCGTATGCTTTCCGGGCTGCGCCGGCCGGGTGACAAACCGAAAATAAAAACCCCCTCTGGGCAAAAGCGTCATATCATCCGGCGTAAGCTCCGAAATCAATTTATCGACAGGATAATATTCATCGTTCAGTTGTTCATGGTATTTTTGCGTATAGCCGCTCTGAATATAGGGCCAGGGCGTGTTGCTGGAAAAGCGCGCCAGATCGTTGAGCGACGTCCCCGCAGGATGTTCGGCATCCCAGTCGGCGGAACTCCACACCTCCAGATTGACGAAATCCCGGAAACACCGCGGGTTGAGTCCCTGATCATAAAAATAAACCCGAACCCGACGATTATAAGATACATCGTTGTGTTTTTCGCACAATTGATTATAGAAATCCTTCTTTTTACCGCTCATAGCTATATCCCATTCGCCCTCGCCAACAAAATCGACAGAATACCCCAATCCGAAATCTGTCATAGCAACGGATATTCCCCTCATATTCCCATATGAAAGTACAAATGAACGGGTGTAATAATCCTCATATGATTTGACGCAACCGACAGCCGACAAAACACACAGTAGAAGAACAAGTTTTTTCATAATCGCTACGGTTTATTATAAGTAACGATCCGGAACCACCAGGTGTAATTCTTCGCGTTCGCACCCCGCGTCTGCGAAACGGCAGCGTTATCGTCTGCCAAATAACACCCTTTCACTGCATCGAAAGCTTTGCCGGCAAAGTATCCGTCGTACTTTCCATCCCAACCCCAGTTGCAATGCAAAAGGAGAGATTTATCGACCCTCCTGCTTATGAGATTACTCATAGAAAATCGGGATTAAGGGTTAACAGATAACAAGATAGAAAAAAACCGATGAAACCGGACTGTTTTACCGGTTTTATTTTATTAAATTTGCAATAATTTCGATGAAAAAACGTTGGAAAAACAAAATTGAAAAAACAAACAGAATAACACGACAAATACAATGAGCGAAGTCATCAACATCAAAGAACTCAACGAGCGCATCGAACGCGAATCCGTTTTCGTCGATACGCTCCGCAACGAAATGGGAAAGGTCATCGTGGGCCAGAGCCACCTGGTGGACACCCTGCTGATCGGCCTGCTGTCCAACGGACACATCCTTCTGGAAGGCGTCCCGGGACTGGCCAAAACGCTGGCCATCACCACGCTCGCCAAGGCCGTCGACGCCTGTTTCTCGCGCATACAGTTCACCCCCGACCTGCTGCCCGCCGACCTGATCGGCACGCTGATCTACTCGCAGAAGAACGAGGATTTCGTCGTACGCAGGGGTCCGATCTTCGCCAACTTCGTACTGGCGGACGAGATCAACCGCTCCCCGGCCAAAGTGCAGTCGGCGCTGCTGGAAGCCATGCAGGAGCGTCAGGTGACCATCGGCGACAACACCTATCCCCTGCCGCAGCCGTTCCTCGTGCTGGCCACGCAGAACCCCCTGGAGCAGGAGGGAACCTACCCGCTGCCCGAGGCGCAGGTCGACCGTTTCATGCTCAAGGCCAAGATCTCCTACCCCAAGAAGCAGGAGGAGCGCGACATCGTGCGCATGAACCTCTCGGGCGCCGGCATGCCCGAGGTGGGCAAGGTCATCACTCCCGAGGACATCGTCAAGGCCCGCAAGGTGGTCGAGGACGTCTACATGGACGAAAAGATCGAGAAATACATCATCGACATCATTTTCGCCACGCGCGAGCCGGCGGAGTACAACCTCCAGAAGTTGCAGAACCTGATCGCCTACGGCGGTTCGCCCCGTGCGTCGATCTCGCTGGCCAAGGCCGCCCGGGCTTACGCCTTCATCCGCCGCCGCGGCTATGTCATCCCCGAGGACGTGCGCGCCGTCTGCCACGACGTGCTGCGCCACCGCATCGGCCTGACCTACGAGGCCGAGGCCGAGAACATCACCACCGAGGAGATCATCACCGACATTCTCAACAACGTAATCGTACCCTAACGATGCAGGAAACCGAGAACGATATTCTCAAACGCGTCCGCAAGATCGAGATCAAGACCCGCGGTCTTTCCAACGAGATCTTCGCCGGAAAGTACCATACGGCTTTCCGCGGGCGGGGCATGTCGTTTTCCGAAGTGCGGGAGTACCGTGCGGGCGACGACGTGCGGGACATCGACTGGAACGTCACGGCCCGCTCGCGCAAACCCCACATCAAGGTCTACGAGGAGGAACGCGAACTGACGATGATGCTGCTGGTCGACGTGTCGGCCTCGCGCATGTTCGGTTCGACCGACCGGCTGAAAAAGAACATCATCACCGAAATCGCCGCCGTGCTGGCCTTCTCCGCCGCGCAGAACAACGACAAGGTGGGCTGCATCTTCTTTTCGGACCGGGTCGAAAAGTTCATCCCCCCGAAGAAGGGCCGCAGCCATATTCTGATGATCATCCGCGAACTGATCGGCTTCCGCCCCGAATCCGCGGGCACGAAACTCTCGGAGCCGGTGCGTTTCCTGACGAATGTCAACAAGAAGCGCTGCACGACCTTCATCCTCTCGGACTTCATGGACTCGACCGGCGACAAGTCGGCGCTGGACGACGCGCTGAAGATCGCCGGGAGCAAGCACGACCTGGTGGGCATCCGCGTCTACGATCCCCGCGAGACGGAGCTTCCCGACGTGGGCATCGTCGAGCTGAAGGACGCCGAGAGCGGCCGCAAGGTCTGGGTCGACACCTCGTCGCGGGCCGTGCGCGACCACTATGCCGCCTCGTGGCAGCGGCGCAGCGGCGAAATAGAGGCGACGCTCAAGCACAACCGCATCGACACGGCGATGATCTCGACCGACGGCGACTATGTGGCCGAATTGATAAAACTGTTCAAACAGCGATGAAACGACTCTTTGCAATAGCGCTTCTTTTCGCGGGACTCGCGGCCCGGGCGCAGGAGACGCCCACGGTCACGGCGCGCGTAGAACCCGACAGCATTATGATCGGCGACCGCTTCGATTACGTCATCGACGTGGAGAAGGATCTGGTGCAGGTCGTGGAATTCCCCGTATTCGACCCCCGCGACGGCAAGATCGAGCTGGTCGAGAACTGCCCGGTCGACACGCTCGAACGCGACGGCCGGCGGCTCAAACTGCGCAAGCGCTACCGGCTGGCCGCATTCGACGAGGGCAAATACAACCTCGGCGCGGCGCAGGTGCTCTACGCCGACAAGAACATCCTCGACACGCTCCGGAGCACCGATTCGGTCTATCTGGAGGTTGCGACGTTCCAGATCGACTCCACGTCGCAGTCGATCTACGACCTGAAAGCCCAGAAAAACCTGCCGTTCCGCTTCCGCGAGGTGAGCGGCTACGTCAAGTGGGGCGTTTTCTTCCTCCTGATGCTGCTCGCGGCGGGCTATGCGCTCAAGCGTTACCTCGCCAGCCGCGGCAAGGGTTTCGGCGACCTGTTCAAACCCGCTCCGCCGCTCCCGCCGCACGTGGCGGCCATCCAGGCCCTCGAAGCGCTCCACAACCAGAAACTGTGGCAGAACAACAGGCATAAGCAGTACTATTCGGGCCTTACGGACATCCTGCGCACCTATATCGCCGCCCGCTGGGGCTTCGGCGCCATGGAGATGACCTCCGACGAGATCATCGAGACGATGCGCCCGGAGGAGCTGCCCGACAAGGCGCGGATGGACCTGACGGCGATCCTGCGCGACGCCGACCTGGTGAAGTTCGCCAAGGCGACGCCCGAGGCCGAGCAGAACGAGGCCGACTACCTCAAGGCGTACTACTTCGTCGAGGAGACGAAACCCGTCGAGGAGGAGGCTCCCGCCGAGGAAGAGTCCCCGAAGCAAAACTAAACGCGACAACGATGTACAAGTCACTCTATATCATTCTGTTTCTCTTTACCGCCTCCGGGGCGCAGGCCCAACAGCTGCCCGAACGCTCGCTGGTGCGCAAAGGCAACCGGCAGTACAACAAGGGCAACTACGAGCAGTCGGCCGGCCGTTACGAGCAGGCCCTGCAAGCGGCTCCGGGACAGTTCGAAGCGATCTACAACCTCGGAAACGCCCTCTACAAGGCCGAACGGTTCGACCGTGCCGAGCAGACCATGCAGCAGGCCGCGGCGGACTCGCTGCGCGCGGACACGGAGCGCGCCGAAGCGTTCTACAACCTCGGAAACGCGCAGTTCAAGCAACAGAAGTATCAGGAAGCGCTCGAAAGCTACAAGCAGTCGCTGCGCCTGAACCCCTCGGACATGGAGGCCAAGTACAACTACGCCTACACCAAGCGGCTGCTCGACGAGAACAAGGACGGCGGCGGTGGCGGCGGAGATCAGAACAAGGACCAGAACAAGGATCAGAACCAGAACGATCAGAGTCAGCAGAACCCCGATCAGAAAGGCGATCAGAAGGACCAAAAGGGCGACCCCAAGGACCAGCAGGGCGATCAGAAACAGAACCCGCAGGAGGGCAAGGGCGACAAGGAGGACCAGGGCGACCAGCAGGGGCAGCCGACGCCTTCGGGCATCTCGCCGCAGGAACAGCAGCAGATGCTCGACGCCATCCAGGCCCAGGAAGACAAGACCCAGGAGAAACTCAAGGAGAAACAGGGCGTGGTCGTCCGCGGAAAGAAAAACTGGTAGTTTTTTAATTAAAAATGAAAAATTAAGAATTAAAAATTGAAGGCCGATAACACCATAAAGGACAAAAGCCTCGATTTTGCAATCCGGATTGTCCGGCTGTATAAGCATATTTCCGAAACGAATAACGAGTACATACTTTCGAAACAGCTGCTTAAAAGCGGAACGAGTATCGGAGCAAACGTCCGGGAAGCAATCGGAGGACAATCGAAAGAGGATTTCATCGCAAAAATGCACATTGCATTAAAGGAAGCGTATGAAACCGAATATTGGTTGGAATTGTTATACAGCACGGACTACCTGGCGGAGAACGAATTTAAAAGTATTTTTACCGATTGCCGGGAATTGACGAATATTCTTGCAAGTATCCTGAAAACAATGAAAGAGACAAAATAATTTTTAATTTTTCATTCTTAATTTTTAATTGTGTAAGCTATGCATTTTGCTTCACCATATTATCTCTGGCTGCTGACGCTGCTCGTGCCGATGATCGGCTATTACGTCTGGCGGACGTTGCAGGGCGGAGCCTCGATCCAGATTTCGAGCGTCGCCGGCGTCGTGCGCGCCCCCCGAACCGTGCGTTACTACCTGCGTCACCTGCCGTTCGCGCTGCGTGCGGCGGTCTTCGCGCTGCTCGTGGTGGCGCTGGCGCGTCCACAGGACGTCGAGCAGAACGTCCGCACCAACACCGAGGGCGTCGACATCATGCTGGCCATCGACGTCTCCGGTTCGATGCTGGCCCGCGACTTCAAGCCCGACCGCATCACGGCCGCCAAGGAGGTGGCCGGATCGTTCATCGCCGACCGCTACGGCGACCGCATCGGACTGGTGGCCTTCGCCGGCGAAGCCTTCACGCAAAGCCCGCTGACCACCGACCAGAGCACGCTGCAAACCCTTCTGGCCCGCATCCGCAGCGGACTGATCGAGGACGGCACGGCCATCGGCAACGGATTGGCCACGGCGATCAACCGCCTGCGCGAGAGCGATGCCAAGTCGAAAGTCATCATCCTGCTGACCGACGGCGTGAACAACCAGGGCCAGATCGCGCCGATGACCGCCGCCGAGATTGCCAAGGCGCAGGGCATCCGCGTCTACACGATCGGCGTGGGCACGGAGGGCATGGCCCCCTATCCGGCCATCGACATGTTCGGCAACCTGACGTTCGTCAACCAGAAGGTCGAGATCGACGAAAAGGTACTGAAGGCGATCTCCGACATGACCGGCGGCCGCTACTTCCGGGCCACGGACAAGGAGAAGCTGAAGGCCGTCTACGACGAGATCAACCAGCTCGAAAAGAGCAAAATCGAGGTGATGGAGCACATCTCCTACCACGAACTGTTCCTCACATGGGCGCTGGCCGCGCTGGGACTGCTGTTCACCGAGTTCCTGCTTTCGAACCTCGTACTGAAGCGAATACCCTGACGGAACGGCGATTCCGGTCCCCGGGCAAAGTCCTCCCTTTGCCAAGGGGAGGATCCAGGAGGAAATGTCGATATTCAACGGGCACTGCAAGTGCCCTAATGCAGACCCGGCGGGTTGAATATGGGCAAAAAACAGGATACAATCCGCAGGGTCCGCATTAATTATGTTCCGTTTCGCAAATCCGCAATATCTCTGGCTGCTGCTGGCCGTCCCGGCGCTCGTCGCGCTCTACTGGCTGGCGGCCCGCAACCGCCGCAGACGGCTCGCACGCTTCGGCCGCCCCGGCATTCTGGAGGAGCTGATGCCCGAAGTATCGACCGGGCGCACGGCTTTCCGGTTCATCCTTTTCTGCGCCGCCGTCGCGCTGGTCATACTGGCTGCGGCGCGCCCGCAGTTCGGTTCGAAGCTCCGCGAGGAGAAAGCCCAGGGCATCGAAATGATGCTCACGGTCGACGTTTCGAACTCGATGCTGGCCGAAGATTTCGAACCCAACCGTCTCGAACGGACCAAATACGCCATCGGCAAACTCTTCGAGGGGTTGCAGCAGGACCGCGTGGGACTGGTCGTCTTCGCGGGCGAACCCAAGGTCCAGCTGCCGATCACCTCGGACTACCGCATGGCCCGGGCCTTCGCACGGCGGATCGACCCGTCGCTGGTATCGGTGCAGGGCACGGCCATCGGCAAGGCGCTGGAACAGGCCCTGCTGGCCTTCTCGGGCGACACGGAGCAGAGCCACGGCCGCGTCATCATCCTCATCACCGACGGCGAGAACCACGACGACGACGCCATCGCCGTCGCCGAACGCGCCGCACAGATGGGCGTGAAGATCTTCACCATCGGCATCGGCACGCCCGAAGGCGCCCCGATTCAGATCGGCGGCGAATTCATCAAGGACGAGGCGGGCGAAATGGTCGTCTCAAAGCTCAACGAGGAGATGCTGGCCCGAATCGCCGACATCACGGGCGGCGCCTACGTCCGCTCGTCGAAGCAGTCGATCGGTCTCGACGAGATCGTCAAGGCGATCAACGAGATGGAGCAGACCGAACTTTCGACGGTCCGCTTCGAGGAGTTCAACGAGCAGTACCAATACCTGCTCATCGCGGCGCTGGTCCTGCTGCTGTTGGAATTCGTCGTACTCGACCGCCGCAACCCGCTGCTGGCGCACCTGAACATCTTCCGCGAGAAATAGCCGCGCCGCGGAGTGTGGCAGCGGCTTTGCAAGGTTCCGTCACAACCCCAGAATAACGGCCCATGTCCCTCGAAAACACCCCTGCCGCACGCATTTCGGCCCTCGCGGCGGCCCAGAAAACCTACTTCCGCTCGGGAGCGACGCTCTCCGAGGCGTTCCGCCGCACGATGCTCCGGCGTCTGGACGCGGCGCTCGCGAACTGGGAGAAACGCCTCTGCGACGCCCTGTGGACGGACCTGCACAAATCCCCCGAGGAGGCGTTCCTCACCGAAATCAGCATCGTCCGGGGCGAAATCCGCAGCCACCTGCGCCACCTCGGCAGATGGATGCGCCCCGCGCCGCGCCCCACGCCGCTCAAACTCCTGCCCGCGAAAAGCCGGATCGTCTCCCAGCCGCTCGGGCAGGCGCTGATCGTCGCGCCGTGGAACTACCCCGTGCAGCTGCTGCTCAACCCGCTGGTCGGAGCCATCTCGGCGGGCTGCACCGCCCTGCTCAAACCCTCTCCCTACACCCCGAACGTCGCCGAGGCGCTCGAGGGGATGATCGCCGAGATCTTCGACGAGGAGTACGTCGCCGTCGTGCAGGGCGACCGGGAGGTGAACACGCAGCTGTTCGACATGCGCTGGGACCTGATTTTCTTCACGGGAAGCCCCGCGCTGGGACGGATCGTGATGACCGCCGCGGCCCGCAACCTCACGCCCGTCGTGCTGGAACTGGGCGGCAAAAGCCCCTCGATCGTGGACCGAGGCGCCGACATCGAGGTCGCGGCGCGCCGCATCGCCTGGGGCAAGACCCTCAACGCCGGGCAGACCTGCATCGCGCCCGACTACCTGCTGATCCACCGATCGCTGCAAGACGAGTTCTCCCGAGCCTTCGCCCGCGCCCTGCATCGGCTTCACGGCGACGACGCGCAGCAAAGCCCCCACTACGGTCGGCTGGTCAACGACCGGGCTTTCGGGCGCGTAACGAGTTATCTCGCGCAGGGGAAAATCCTTGTCGGGGGCCGCACCGACCCCTCCGACCGCTATATCGAGCCGACGCTGCTCGCGGAGGTCGACCCCGGCGCGCCCATGATGCAGGAGGAGATCTTCGGTCCGGTCCTGCCGATGCTCCCCTTCGACGACATCGGCGAAGCCGTGGCGCTGATCAACGACCGCGAAAAACCGCTGGCGCTTTACTACTTCGGACCCGAAAAGACGGGCCGCGAAGTCCTGCTGCATACCTCCTCGGGCGGCGCGTGCATCAACGACACGATCATGCAGATCGCCAACGACCGCCTGCCGTTCGGCGGCGTGGGCAACTCGGGCATGGGCCGCTACCACGGCCACGACAGCTTCGACGCCTTCTCCCTCCGCCGCGGCGTGGTCGAGTCTCCGGCGCGGCCCGACCTGCCGCTGCGCTACCCGCCCTACAAGGGGTTCCGGTGGGTGAAGAAGATACTATAAGAAATTAAGAATTAAGAATTAAAAATTAGAGAGAGATCAGCGGTTACTGCATTTTTAATTCTTAATTTTTAATTCTTAATTTTTAATTCCCTACCTTTGTCCCGCAGGTCCGCTCTGTCGCTGCCGGCCGCAGGCCGGGAGAGGAAAGTCCGGGCAACGCAGAGCGCCACGCAGGCTAATGACCTGACAGCCGTGAGGTTGTGGCAGCGTAACAGAAAACGACCGCCCGCAGGGGATTTTCGGAATTCCGGCGGGTAAGGGTGAAAAGGCGGGGTAAGAGCCCACCGCGGGGGCAGCAATGTCGCCCGGCAGTACGTCCCGTGGGTTGCAAGACCGTGTATACCGGCAATTAAGGGTTGCTCGCCC
>OGEQ01002675.1_pt1 | contig 11465 bp, 9 predicted proteins | sample 1570731 | NCBI WGS metagenome assembly OGEQ01 (sample SAMEA2582132, study PRJEB24529) | metagenome | biome: Human gut stool | place: China | collected 2011 | reverse complement strand
GCCCGGATGGACCGGACAGCGGGAGTTGCTCGCAGCCGAAGGCGTCCGTTTCCGGGCCAACGGCTGCGTGGACCTTTCGGCTTCGGGCTGGGAGGAGATCGGATAGTCCGCAGGCAATATCCCGGCCCTGCCGGCCGTTTTGCAAAAAAAAGATTACGGTATGAAAAGATACGCACTGCTTCTCTACATCCTGTTTCTCGCCGCAGCCGTCCGTGCCGCGACGCCCAGGCCGCAGCCCCTGTACATCGTCAACGGCAAGGAGACGTCCGAGATACGCTCGATTCCGCCCGAGGACATCGAGAACGTCGAGATGCTCCCCGCCGACGAGGAGACCATCGCCCGCTACGGCCAGCGGGCCGCACACGGCGTGATGCTCATTACGCTGCGCTACGACCGGCCGGCCTCCTTCCCCGCGGACTCCGCCTTCGGCAGCTACATCGCCCGGCAGGTGCGTTGGGACGAGAGCGAACCCACGGCGCGCGTGGTGCTGCGCTACAAGATCACGCCCGACGGCGAGACCGTCGTCCAGCAGGAGCTCGAATCGACCGACAACCGCCTCAAGCGGCGCGTGCTGAAAGCCGTGGCGGAAGCTCCGCGCTGGCATCCGGCGCAGAAGAACGGCGCGCCGGTCGAAAGCGAAGGCGTGTTGAGCATCCAGCTTCCCGAGGGCCGGCGCATGCCGCGGCAGGCGGAGCTGGTCATCCGCTGACAACTCCGCTCCCGAAACCCGCAAACCTCATCTGCAAAAGCCCCTGAAAAACTCCGAAACGTGAAAACCAACTCCCTCTCCGCATGGATTCTGGCCGTCAGGCCGTACAGCCTCGGCAACTCCGTCATCCTCGTCCTGATCGGGCGGCAGGGATGCTTCAAGACGTCGTTCTTCCAGAACCTCCTGCCACCCGTCCTCAGACGCTACTATGCCTCCAAGACCAACTCGCAACGGCTCACGAAGGACGACCTCTTCACCATGACGGAGAACTTGCTCGTCAATTTCGAGGAGATCGACTCCATGCAGCGCAGTGAACTGAACCAGCTCAAGGCCATGACCACCACGCTCTACGTCAACGAGCGCCCCGCCTACGGGCGCAACAAGGTACACCTGCCCCACGTAGCCTCGTTCTGCGCGACGGGCAACAACCTCCAGTTCCTCACCGACGACACCGGCAACCGTCGCTGGCCGCCGTTCGAGGTCACGGCGATCGACAACCCCTGGACCGCCCATATCGACTACGAAGGGCTGTACGCACAGGCGAAACACCTGCTCGACAACGATTTCCGCTACTGGTACAGGGACCACGAGATCGAGGAGCTGAACCTCGCGAACCGCCGTTTCGAAACGCCCAACCCCGCACGCGAACTGATCCTGATGTACTACCGCCACCCCGTCGATTACGAAAAGGGGACTTACGTCACCGCCAGCCAGATCGTCACCCGCTTCGGCGGTAGTATCCGGCTGAACGCGGTGCAGGTCGGCATAGCACTGAAAGAACTGGGGTATACCTGCACACGGACAAGACATGGCAATATCTGGCTGGTTGTCGAACGCACGACAGACGAGATGAAAAGCATCCTCCCTGAAGCGGACGACACAGATTTTCCTCCTTCCTCGGGTGATAGGTGATAGGTTAAATGCCCTTTTTGTAAAACTTTTCCGAGTTTGAATTAAAAAACGTCACCTTAAAGGCGGCGTTTTTTAATTCATTTTTCCTAAACTTTTACAGAAACGGGGTTCAACCTATCACCTATCACCATAAAAGACTGATAATCAATGATGGCATTTTTTCGACACCCTCTTTTTATTTATTTCATGCAATAAAGTTTTATCTGTTACTTTTCTCTTGAAAGAAAAGTAACCAAAAGTTCAAGGCTTAACCGGCTGGGCTACTCCGGGCAAAGACTACGCTGTCGCCTGCGAAACTCGCTTGCGCTCAGACAGCGAACGAAGGGAACGGAGTAGCGAAGCAGGTTCGGCCTTGATCCTTTGGTTACTTTCGGATCAAGCCGAAAGTAACAGAAAAGCTATGCTTTAGCCCCCCTAACCCATAGCCTTAGCCCCCCTAAAGCTATGAGTTACGGTTCGCCGAGCGCCTCGACGATCTCCCGCACCTGGGCAGGGGTGTAGGAACGCGAACCGGGCAGCTTGCCAAGCTCGGCAAGGCGGACGGCGAGGCCGGGATAATGGTCGATCCACCCGACCAGCTTCCGGTAGGCGGCCTTGGGGGTCAGGCAGGGGTTGTAGAGTTGTGCCAGCTCCGTACGACCGTAGCTGCGGATGCGGAAATCAGTCTGTTTTTCCATGTCTTCCTTGTTTGATTTATTTCTACGAATATACGAAAAAACAATGAATTTCAAGCTGTTTCAGGTGATAAAAAATATAGTTTTTCTATAAGAGAACACCATATAAGCCGGAAAAAATATAACACGCAACTTTTCACCTCTCATTTTACCCTACAATGCGCACCTTCCACACGCCGTTTTCCCCCTATAACACGCATCTTTCCGGCAGAACTCCCCGCAACTCCCCTTTACGCGCAACGGCACAAGATGAGGGTGTTATCTTTGTTGTACCGGAAAGGGAAGAAAGGCAGGGCAGCTTCACCGGAACGGTATCGGTTTTTCATCCTAATTATCAACTTTAAAATCAAACAGACATGATTCGTTACAAGAAGTATCAGAACCAGACCAAGTCCACCCCGCTCAGCGGCAAGTGGCTGGCAAGGGCGGTGGCAGACGAGACGCTCGACACGCGCGCTTTGGCCGAACACATGGCCAAGCACAACACGCCGTATTCGCAAGGCGCGATCCACGGGGTCCTCAAGGACATGACCTCCTGCATCAAGGAGTTGCTGCTCGACGGCAAGAACGTGAAGCTGGACGACCTCGCCATCTTCGGCGTGGGGATCCGCGGGAAACCTGCCGACACGTCGAAAGACTGGTCGGTCACTACCAACGTGGTCGGGCTGCGCCTCAAATGCCGCGCCACCGGAACCCTCGCCATCAACCAGCTGAAACTCGAAGCGCAGCTCAAGGAGCTTTCACCTTACGACATCGAAGGTGGCAATACCGGCGGTGGCGGCGAGGAGGAACGGCCGGGAGAACTTTAAGCAATCGACAAGAGAAGCCAAGAGAGACACAAACAAAGTCATGTGTCAAAAACTTCTCATAAATCATAATTCATAAATCTCATAATCCACAATTTCATGGAAGAAAAGAACGAAAAGAAATCCGTCTGGGGGATCATCCTCAAAGTAATCATCGTCGTGGCTACGGCCATCGGTAGTGCCTTCGGCGTTACGGCCTGCATATAAAGGACAGGGAGAGCCGCACATGAGACGCATCACGCTATTCATCATCCATTGCAGCGCCACGCGCTGCGGGCAGTCTTACTCGTTCGAGGATTGCCGCCGGGACCATATCGACGGCCGGCACTTCCGCGACATCGGCTACCATTACTACATCACACGCGACGGCCGGGTACATCCCGGCCGGCCGCTCTCCCTGGAGGGGGCGCACTGCTTCGGTCACAACCGCCACAGCATCGGCATCTGCTACGAAGGGGGACTGGACGGCAAAGGCCTCCCGCGAGACACTCGCACGCCTGCCCAGAAGGCTGCCCTCACGCAGTTGTTGCAAGAGCTGGGCCGCCACTTCCCGGCAGCTCTCACCGTAGGACACCGCGACTTGAACCCCCAAAAGGCCTGTCCTTCGTTCGACGCAGCGAAAGAATACAAGAAAGACGCACCCCGTAGGAGGCCCTGAGGCCTCCGCGGGAGTGCGTCTCGTTTACGCGGTGTTGTTATTGTGCGCGTTTTCCGTTATTCTTAAATAGCCGGATCAACAGGCTCGACTTTCAGCGGTTCCAGATTATCTTCTGCCCCCGGATAACCTATATTCTGATTGATCACGCCACCAGTATTGCTGGTAATAGCTGTTTCGGGAACCGGCCACAAGACGTGATGCACACTCATGCGATATTCGCCGTTCGGAATTTTAACTCCTTTGTTGAAGAAGTTGTTATGAACCATCACCCAGTCGAAATAGAAGTTTACGCCGGCATCTTTGCAGTTCGTTCCGACACCACCCGGTCCTGAGAAATTATCCAACTTATAGACACGTCCACCCAATGCTTCACAGGGTTTTCCGGTTTTAGCATACAAATAGGAAATACGAACAAGTTCAACATGACGGTTCTCTTCGTAATACAATTCACGGGCACGTTCGGCCAACACTTCGGCAATACCGATATTTCCACTCAGCGGTTCAGCGCCCGCACGTGCACGAACCACGTTTAACATAGCAGCTTCGTTAGTCGCATCACCTTTCCAATAATAACATTCCGCCATCATCAGATAGACTTCGGCAGAACGATAGACATACCACGGTGTTTCACCTCCCTGAAGATCCTGCGTCTTCGTAGGATCCGGAACAAACACTTTGTAATGCGGCCACATATACCAGCAACGGATCGAATCGGCAACAGACAAATCGACAGGACGAATCAAATTTTGACCGTAATAGGGATTGTTTGTTTTTTTCAATCCAGGGTCGTTGTAACGCAAATCTTCCATCCGTCTCCAGCTATCGTGGTTGAAAGGACCGCGCAAATCGTTTTTCTCTTTTTCCCCCCAGATTTCATACTGATAATAGTTCGTCGGACGGCACGTACCGATACCACGTCCATATTTCGTATCATTATCAATTTCTGTATTTTTATCAGCTTCATCTGGTGCAATAGCTGTACCCGTCTTTCCGTCCGGTGTCTTAATCGCTCCCCCCTTCGCCCAATATGGCAATGCATTACGCATTGTATAGATACGGTTATCCTTATCCAGCGGTGTTGTTGTAGGATGAGCGACCACATACATGATACCCTCGGTGTTACTCATATCAATTTTTGCCTCCACACTGTGCAAGTCATGCATTAAATTGGTGTTCGGCTTCGTCTGGTTGCCCGTGAAACGCCCTGTCATCAACGGATGACGCCCGACTACTTCTTTCCCAACCGCTATGGCTCTATCAAAATCACCAACAGCCATGCATATCTTCATTAGCAAAACGCCACAAGCATCCTTATTAGCTCGTCCGCGAGGTTGAACCTCTGGAACCCATTGATAGGCGAACTCCAAATCTTTCTTACATTGCTCCAAGATGCTCCACCGATCGTAGCTATAGAAGTCCAACTTCGGCTCGGTGATTTCTTTGTCCAAATAAGGGACATCGCCAAATTGATGCGTCAACTTATAGTAGCGATAAGCTCTCTGAAAATAGGCGGCTCCCAACACAGCATTCCTCTCTGCTTCATCTTTATACTCGGCACCATCCAAACGACTAATGGCTATATTAGCATATTTGATTCCTTTGAATCCCTCTTCCCAATACCATTTGTTTTTACCTTTCATGTCGTTTTTCGTACGGGAAGGTAACATTTCGTTATCCAAATCAACCAAAGAACCACTTTCATCTGTTTTCCCATGGACTGCGATATCGGTCAAATACATTTCCGTCAAAATCGGAGCACCATCACCAAAAAACTCATGGCGCATATTACGTTCACAGGCTGTCAAAGCTGCATAAAGTCCAGCAGCATCCACATATGTATTTTCAGGTGAATAGAAAGAAAGGGGCTTCGGATCCAACCAATCACTACATGAATTTAACATTGGAAGGACTGCCAGCGCCAAAATCATACACTTTTTCTTATTCATATTCTTCTACGTTTATCAATTTAATTACAAAGTAAAGTTCACACCAAAATTCACAGTGCGCAAAGTTGTATCACCACCTTCCGGATCACCAAAATCCCAACCGGTAATCACAAACGGATTGCGGACGGCCAAAGAGAAACGCATATTTTGCACAGAAAACTTTTTCAGCAGATTATTAGGCACACTATATGAAAGCGTAATATTCTCCATACGGACAAATGTTTTCTTCACATAATTGTTTCCTTTATTGGTAGAACCAATACGTGCATAGTCATCCGTCGGGTTGTCTTTGGTCCAACGTGGAATATCGACAATCGTGTAACGGTCATACATCCCCCCTGTATTAGCAGCCCGGTTGAACGTACCATATTGCCCTATATGCGAATACATCATAAATGAAAGGCTCAAATTCTTGAAGAATACAAATTCATTACGCCAAGACCACACATAGCGGGGAGTTTTATAACCTTGAAAAGTTTTATCTTTCGTATCCAAAACTCCGTCTCCATTTTGGTCGACATATTTAAAGTCTCCAGGTTTGTTTCCGTACTTGGAAGCTTCCTCCTCTTCTCCTAACTGCCAAACACCATCACGTTCGTAATCCCAAATCTGCTCTGTATCATGGCCTATAAACCACTGGTTTTCATAATCATCGGCTTCTTTATATCCGATTACGTTACCCGCTTCATCCTTCACTTCCTCGACATCACCGTAAAGATGCTTGATCTTACGACGATTAAAAGAGAACGTTCCGGTCGAATTCCATGAAAAATTGTCACGATTGATCAAATTGGCGTTTAACGAAAGCTCAAAACCTCGATTTGTCAAAGCTCCTAAATTGGCCATTACACTTGCATATCCCAAGATGGAAGGTAGTGAACGGTTAACCAGCAAATCGTTTGATTCAGCCATATAAGTTTCCATACTACCACTCAATTTATCACCAAACAAAGAGAAGTCCAAACCTATATTGTAAGAAGCCGTACGCTCCCATTTTAACGAACTGTTCGGCATACGATTGATATATACCTGAGATGTCAGATATACATTTCCGTTTGGATCAACATAAGTATAAGCACCGGAATTCAATTGTGCCAATGCTTCATATTGGCCAATATCACGGTTACCGTTCTGTCCCCAAGAAAAACGCAGTTTACCATAATTCAACCAATCAGAAGTTTTTTCCATGAATTTTTCGGACGTGAATACCCAACCCAAAGCAACAGCCGGAAATACAGCATGCGGATTCATACTCCCGAATGCAGAATAACCGTCACGACGCACAGAAGCAGTCAGCATATACTTGTCCTTGAATGAGTAAAACAGACGTCCCATCAAAGCATCTCCGGTTTTATATGTATCTTCGCTAGAAACGGAAGGAGCAGTACCGGCACCAATATTATGAAAGCCTAATATGTCACTCGGAGAATAAAGTTTATTCTGGGCTACGGTTTTCCACCATTGACCTTTTTCGGCATTCTGCAAAAAAGTGGCTTCAACTCGATGATCTTCACCGAATTCTTTCTTCCAACGAAGAATATTATCAACCTGCCAATTAAATGTTTTTTCATTTTTACGCTCTGAACGACCTCCATCTCCAGCCCATTCCGGATGTTCCGCGGACTCATGATTCATATATTCATACCAGTGATAACGAGGCGTAAAGTTCATCTGATATTCGAATCCAAACGGAAGTTTTACGATTGCATACAGATTGGCATTCAAATCATGGTGAATGTCACGTCTGTCACGATACAAGTTATCGAAGAACGGATTCTTTGTATTATTATCTCCAGACGGATACATACGATAAGGACTGTCAAGAATATCAATATCATTTGTGGTAAATGGTGAGTTATGTTCGCGCTGCTCCACATCAGCAGCCAAATAACCACCTAAGCGAGTCGCGAACTGAGCGTTCAAACCCACTGTCAAGAAAGAAGTCACTTTGGATTCCAAGTTCAAACGGGTACGCAAATTACGATAACGATCTCCCACTTTTACACCTTCTCTATCAGCATATCCCATTGACCAATAATAACTGAAATCTTCTTTACGATTGGAAAGGCTGACCGTATAATCCTGTTGTAGACCAGTCTGATAAACAATATCATCCCAATCAGTCTCCACTCCATTCAAATAGTTTTCGATTTCAATCGTTTTAAAATTCAAACGGGTCAACCATTTATTAATCATAGTTTTTTCATCAGGCAATGCAGAAACAGGTGTCTGTTGGTCATAATTATACCAAGCCAACGGATCTATGCCTGCTGCTGCTAAATTTCTCGGATCAGCAAACTTTCCCGGCTGTGCAACCATTTCGGCTTCAGTCATCAAACTTTCACCATATTCCTGTCTGAATTTGATAAAACCGGCACCATCTACTGTTTTAGGTAAACGAGCATTGCTTACCATACCAACATTAGCATTAAATGAAATAACCGGCTTACCCGTTTTACCTTTTTTAGTTGTAATGGCTACTACACCATTAGCAGCCTTGGCACCATAAACAGCAACCGAACTGGCATCTTTCAAAACATCGATACTTTCAATATCCATCGGGTTGATGTCCTGCAACGAACCATCATAGATCACACCGTCAAGAACCAGCAAAGGTGAAGAACCTGCTTTCAAAGAGTTCTTACCACGAACTTGCAGATCAGCTGTGCCAGCAGCATCAGTCGACATTGAAATTGATAAACCGGCAGCACTAGCACGTAACAAATCTTGAACTGAACGAGGCGCTTCAACCTCCATCTTCTCCGCTTTCACACGCGAGATCGCCCCCGTCAAGTCCTTCTTCTTGGCCGTGCCGTAACCGATCACAACCACTTCTTCCAGCTCTTCCGTGTCTTCTTTCATCGTCACGTTGAGCGTTTTCTGATTCCCAACCGGAATCTCTTGGGAGATATAACCGATGTAAGAGAACACTAGGATGGTTTTGCCCCCTTTTACAGAAACACTGTACTTACCATCCACATCCGTGATGGAACCATTGGTCGTCCCCTTTTCCATCACGTTCACGCCAATCAGAGGTTCACCCGACTGGTCTTTTACGACACCGGTAATCGTCACATTCTGAGCAAAAGACTGGGTAACAAACAGCCCTAACAGAATTGAAATCAAACCGAATCGTAGCAAAAAATTCAATTTACACTTTTGCATTTTGATTTTAGGTAATATATTAGACATAAAAAATCACAACAAAAAATTCCACTAAGACATTAACTGTCTGCAGAAAACCAAAAGGAAATATTTGAGAATAAAAACAAAGACATCATGATATTACATTTAATTCTTACTTCAGTTCTTAAGGAACTGTGGTGTGATAAATCGTTTTTTTTGTGTTTAAATAAAAAATTAAGTTTGCATTTTCTAAATAAAGTGTGTATGTTTGCGGCCACAAACAACAAAAACTTGAGTGAGTGTTAATTTTTTATCTACAAATACCACAGTTCCTTAAGAACTATAGAATAATAAAGGCCTATAACATTTCATGCATAACCCGTCATATCTTTCACATGACGGCAAATGTCTAAACTGACGTATTGTCACACTTCCTGCCACCTGAACTTTTACAAACCGATCCTTGTTACTTTGGCATACGATTTGTAGAACAGTTAATGCAGCTCGAAAGAGAAAAGCAAGTACAGGAAAATAATAACAATTAAAATAATAGAAAATTATGGGAAAAATTATCGGAATCGACTTAGGAACAACCAACTCTTGTGTTGCCGTACTGGAAGGTAACGAACCGGTTGTTATCGCGAACAGCGAAGGTAAAAGAACAACACCTTCAATCGTAGCTTTCGTAGAAGGCGGCGAGCGTAAGGTAGGTGATCCCGCAAAACGTCAGGCTATCACCAATCCTGAAAAGACTATATTCTCTATCAAACGTTTCATGGGTGAAACCTATGATCAGGTTCAGAAAGAAATTGGTCGAGTTCCTTATAAAGTAGTCCGCGGTGACAACAACACACCACGTGTCGATATCGAAGGACGCCTTTATACTCCTCAGGAAATTTCTGCAATGGTACTTCAGAAGATGAAGAAAACAGCTGAAGACTATTTAGGACAGGAAGTAACGGAAGCCGTTATCACAGTACCTGCTTACTTTAGTGACGCTCAACGTCAGGCTACGAAAGAAGCCGGACAGATTGCCGGTCTGGAAGTAAAACGTATTGTGAACGAACCGACAGCCGCTGCTCTTGCTTATGGTCTGGACAAGGCTCACAAAGACATGAAGATTGCTGTGTTCGACCTTGGTGGTGGTACATTCGATATATCTATTCTTGAATTTGGTGGTGGTGTATTCGAAGTACTTTCTACAAACGGTGATACTCACCTTGGTGGTGACGACTTCGATCAGGTAATCATCAACTGGCTGGTAGAGGAATTTAAGAACGATGAAGGCGCTGACTTGACTCAGGACCCAATGGCTTTGCAACGTTTGAAAGAAGCTGCTGAAAAAGCTAAGATCGAGTTGTCTTCTTCTACAAGTACAGAAATTAACTTGCCGTATATCATGCCGGTAAACGGTGTGCCCAAGCACTTGGTTAAGACTTTGACTCGTGCTAAATTCGAATCTTTGGCTCACGGATTGATTCAGGCTTGTCTTGAACCATGTAAGAAAGCGATGAGTGATGCAGGCTTGAACAATGCTGATATTGACGAAGTAATCCTTGTAGGTGGTTCTTCACGTATTCCAGCTGTACAGAAATTGGTGGAAGATTTCTTTGGAAAAGCTCCTTCTAAGGGTGTAAATCCAGATGAAGTGGTTGCTATCGGTGCTGCTGTACAGGGTGCTGTTTTGACAGACGAAATCAAGGGTGTAGTATTGTTGGATGTAACTCCGTTGTCAATGGGTATCGAAACATTGGGTGGTGTAATGACTAAGCTGATTGATGCTAATACTACCATTCCGGCTCGTAAGAGTGAAACATTCTCTACTGCTGCCGATAACCAGAGTGAAGTAACGATCCATGTATTGCAGGGTGAACGTCCGATGGCTGCACAGAACAAATCAATCGGTCAGTTCAACTTGTCAGGTATTGCTCCTGCTCGTCGTGGTGTTCCTCAGATTGAGGTTACCTTTGATATTGATGCAAACGGTATCTTGAAGGTATCTGCAAAAGATAAGGCAACCGGTAAGGAACAAGCTATCCGTATCGAGGCTTCCAGTGGTTTGAGCAAGGAAGAAATCGAAAAGATGAAAGCTGAAGCTGAAGCTAACGCCGAAGCAGATAAGAAGGAACGTGAAAAGATTGATAAATTGAATCAGGCTGACAGCGTAATATTCCAGACTGAAAATCAGTTGAAGGAATTAGGTGACAAGTTGCCTGCTGACAAGAAGGCTCCGATTGAAGCTGCTTTGCAGAAACTGAAAGATGCTCATAAGGCTCAGGATTTGGCTGCTATTGATACTGCTATGGCAGAAATCAATACTGCTTTCCAAGCTGCAAGTGCTGAAATGTATGCTCAAGGTGGTGCACAACAAGGTGGCGCACAGGCGGGGCCTGATATGAATGGCGGTGCCGGTCAGCAAGATAATGGAACTAAGCATGGAGATAATGTGCAAGATGCTGATTTTGAGGAAGTCAAATGATTCCGATAAGGATACAGATTAAATAATAAGCAAGGAGGTGTGTCGTAATGCACGATGCACCTTCTTTTTTATTCATTACTATACAACTCGGTGCATTTTCTTTAGGGATATTCAGTAAATGTCTCTAAAAAATAAGATGGCATATGAAGATGATA
>OGEQ01002673.1_pt1 | contig 11471 bp, 7 predicted proteins | sample 1570731 | NCBI WGS metagenome assembly OGEQ01 (sample SAMEA2582132, study PRJEB24529) | metagenome | biome: Human gut stool | place: China | collected 2011 | reverse complement strand
AACTGCATACGCGCAATCATACAACGCATCTTCTCACCACCCGACAATACGCTTGCTTTCTTCAACACCTCTTCGCCGGAGAAAAGCATACGGCCGAGGAAGCCTTTCATATATACCTCGTTGCCTTCTCCAAACTGGCTCAACCAGTCTACCAGGTTCAGGTCGGAATTGAAGAAATCAGTGTTATCCAGCGGCAGGTAAGCAGTGGTGATGGTTACCCCCCAGTTGAAAGTACCTGCATCGGGTTTCATGTTTCCGTTGATAATTTCGAAGAAAGCAGTCATCGCGCGCGGATTGCGTGACAGGAATACCACTTTGTCACCTTTCTCTACGTTGAAATTGACGTCGTTGAAAAGCACTACGCCCTCCTCCGTCTTCTTGCTCAATCCGGAAACTTCCAGAATCTGGTTGCCCGGCTCGCGTTCGGGAGTGAAGATGATGCCCGGATACTTACGTGAAGAAGGTTTGATTTCTTCTACGTTCAGTTTCTCCAACATCTTCTTACGGCTCGTTGTCTGCTTGCTCTTCGCTACGTTCGCGCTGAAACGGCGGATAAACTCTTCGAGTTCTTTCTTCTTCTCTTCAGCCTTCGCCTTCTGGTTCTGTTGCTGACGGAGAGCCAATTGGCTGGATTCGTACCAGAAACTATAGTTACCGGCAAACATATTGATTTTTCCGTAGTCGATGTCTACGGTGTGTGTACATACAGAGTCGAGGAAGTGACGGTCGTGGCTTACCACCAATACGGTATGCTCGAAGTTGGCAAGATATTCTTCCAACCAGGTCACTGTTTCCATATCCAAGTCATTGGTAGGCTCATCGAGCAAGAGGTTGTCCGGATTTCCGTACAATGCCTGCGCCAGCATGACACGTACTTTTTCCTTACCACTCAATTCACCCATCAATACGTAATGCTTATCTTCTTTCACGCCCAGTCCGCTCAACAGCATGGCTGCGTCGCTTTCCGCATTCCATCCGTCCAACTCGGCAAATTTTTCTTCCAATTCGGATACTTTCAGTCCGTCTTCGTCTGTGAAATCTTCTTTTGCATACAATTCTTCGCGTTGCTTCATGATGTCCCACAACACGGTATGTCCCATCATGACGGTATCCATGACGGTATATGAGTCCCACTTGAAGTGGTCCTGACTCAACACCGAGAGACGTTCGCCCGGTCCGAGCGCAATCGTACCTGTTGTCGGGTCCAGATCTCCGTAAATCGTACGAAGAAACGTAGATTTTCCCGCACCGTTCGCACCGATAATACCATAACAATTACCACTCGTAAACTTCAGGTTTACGTCATTAAATAACACTCTTTTACCAAACTGAACCGATACGTTCGAAACTGTAATCATCTTATTATTTACTATTTTACTAGTTACTATTTACTATTTGAGCGTGCAAAGGTAGACATTTAAAATGAATTATGAGCTATCTGATATGTGCCAATCTGACATAAAAGTGTTACCTTTGCTGCGTTTTTTGGCAAAACGGCCAACTTGGCAAAGTTTTTGCAGACGAAATCTGTGACATCCGGTCAGTCCGGTATGTTTATAAGCGGTATCTTGCATAGATAACGTGTGTTTCTAAATAGTAAATAATAAAATAGTAAATACCAAGATGGATCCGAAAGAAAAAAAAGTGAAGGAAGAGGAACTGAATGTGGAGGAAACTCACAATCCTGCGGAAGACCAACCGCAAAACGAACAAGCAGAGGGAACCGCTCCGCTGACTCATGAAGAGGAGCTGGAAAAGGAACTGGAAAAGGCTCAAGAAGCGCTTGAAGAGCAAAAGGATAAATATCTGCGCTTGTCTGCCGAGTTCGACAATTATCGTAAACGCACTTTAAAGGAGAAGGCCGAACTGATCCTGAATGGTGGCGAAAAGAGTCTTGGCAGTATTCTTCCGGTAGTGGACGACTTCGAACGTGCCATCAAGACGATGGAAACGGCAACGGATGTCAATGCCGTAAAAGAAGGGGTGGAACTGATTTACAATAAATTTATGGCTGTTCTGGCTCAAAATGGTGTGAAAGTCATCGAGACGAAAGACCAACCGCTGGATACTGATTTCCATGAAGCCATCGCGGTAATCCCCGCACCGTCGGAAGCACAGAAAGGTAAGATTCTGGATTGTGTGCAGACGGGGTATACACTGAACGACAAAGTGTTGCGCCACGCCAAAGTGGTAGTAGGGGAATAAGGATTCGCAACCCATAAAACTCATAATTTTTAAAGAAGCATGGCAGAAAAAAGAGACTATTACGAAATATTGGAGGTGACGAAGACAGCCACAGTAGAGGAGATTAAGAAAGCGTACCGTAAGAAAGCAATCCAGTATCACCCTGACAAGAATCCGGGGGATAAGGAGGCGGAAGAGAAATTTAAGGAGGCGGCCGAGGCTTATGACGTGTTGAGTAACCCGGAAAAGCGTTCGCGTTACGATCAGTTCGGTCACGCGGGAGTGAGCGGTGCGGCAGGCAATGGCGGTCCGTTCGGTGGTTTCGGTGGCGAGGGGATGTCGATGGATGACATTTTCTCTATGTTTGGCGACATCTTTGGTGGCCGCGGCGGCGGTTTCGGGGGAGGCTTCGGAGGGTTTAGCGGATTTGGCGGTGGCGGTTCACAGCAACGCCGGTATCGCGGCAGTGACCTTCGTGTGAAAGTGAAGCTGACGTTGAAAGAGATCTCTACCGGAGTAGAAAAGAAATTTAAACTCAAAAAATATGTGCCGTGTGACCAGTGTCATGGCACGGGTGCCGAAGGTGACGGCGGTTCGGAGACTTGTCCTACTTGTAAGGGTAGCGGCTCCGTGATCCGTAACCAGCAGACTATTTTGGGCACTATGCAGACTCGCGTCACTTGTTCTACTTGTGGCGGTGAGGGTAAGATTATCAAGAACAAATGTAAGAAGTGTGGTGGCGACGGAATCATTTACGGTGAAGAAGTGGTGTCGGTGAAAATCCCTGCCGGAGTGGCAGAGGGTATGCAACTTTCTATGGGTGGCAAAGGAAATGCCGGCAAACACAACGGTGTGGCAGGCGACTTGCTGATTCTCGTAGAGGAAGAATCGCATCAGGACTTGATTCGCGACGAGAATGATTTGATTTATAATCTGTTGCTTAGTTTCCCGACTGCTGCTCTGGGCGGAGCTGTGGAAATTCCGACTATCGACGGCAAAGTGAAAGTAAAGATTGATTCGGGTACTCAACCGGGTAAGGTGCTTCGTTTGCGCGGCAAGGGATTGCCGAATGTGAACGGGTACGGAACGGGGGATTTACTCGTCAACATCAGTATCTATGTGCCGGAAGCGCTCAATAAAGAGGAAAAGAGCACACTCGAAAAGATGGAGGCTTCGGACAACTTCAAACCTAACACGTCGGTGAAGGAGAAGATTTTCAAGAAGTTCAAGAGTTTCTTCGATTAATTTTTTGCTATAATATATAAGGTATAAGTGAGCTGCAATCTTTTTTGTGGCTCACTTCTGTTTTTAGGGCTTGTCCTTTTAAAAAAAAGACATATATTTGTGTAGCAAATAAATAGATACTAAATATAGACTTCAAGTATGGCAGAACCTTTTAAGAATATGTACAACAAGCAATTTTTCGATCTGTTTACGAAAGATTTGAGACTTGTTATCGATGATTTTGATGCTCACGGTTTTGTTTCTCAAATAATGGATGATGAATGGGAAGGCAGGGAACTAAAACAGCGCTGGATACATATCACTAGCATTCTGAAAAAGTTTTTGCCGGCAGATTACAAAGAGGCGATCGCTAAGATTCTTGAGTTGTTGGATCATGTAAAAAGTACGCGGCCTGATTTTTCGGTGATAGACGATACGAAGTTTGGATTGATGCTGGAGTATGGGGTGATTCTGAATAATTATGTCGAGCAATATGGGTTGGATGATTATGAAACGTCTGTCAAGGCGATAGAGAAAATCACACAGTTCACAAGTTGCGAATTTGTGACTCATCCTTTTATAATAAAATATCCGGATGAAATGATGAAGCAGATGTTGGTTTGGTCGAAACATGAGCATTGGGGAGTCAGGCGGCTTTCGTCAGAAGGTTGCCGTCCGCGTTTGCCTTGGGCGATGGCTTTGCCGAATCTGAAGAAAGACCCGACACCTATTATTCCTATTTTAGAGAATCTTAAAAATGATCCGGCAAGATTTGTACGGTTGAGCGTTGCCAATAATTTGAATGATATTGCGAAAGATAATCCGGAAATTGTCATTGATTTGGCAAAGAAATGGAAGGGGGAATCGAAAGAGGTAGACTGGATTATTAAACACGGTTGCCGGACGCTCTTAAAACAAGGGATTCCAGAGGTGATGGAGTTGTTTGGCTTTGATTCTATCAGAAATAATATTAGTGTGGAGGATTTTCAGATTTCAAGTCTTAAGGTTAAAGTCGGTGATTCGTTGGAGTTTGGTTTTAACTTGTTGAATCATAGCAATAAGACGATCAAAATACGGCTCGAATATGGTATTTATTACCAAAAAGCAAATGGAACGCTGGCGAAGAAAGTTCATAAAATCAGCGAAAAAGAATATACCGGAAATTCTACCACACGAATAACGCGAAAGCACTCTTTCCGCGTGGTTACGACGAGAAAATTCCATCTCGGGCTTCATCAAATTGCTATAATAATCAATGGGAGTGAATTTGAAAAATATGATTTCGATTTGATTGAGTAATTCGATTGCTGCAACAAATAATATAAATCCTCGATTCTCCGGATGAAAATCGAGGATTTTTTATTTTGATTACTACTATCTTCTTCCTAATACCCCGGATTCTGTTTCAACCTCTCATTCATCACCCGTATTTTCTCCGGTATAGGGAATACAGTTGTATATCCACTTGCCTCATCCGGTAGTTGCGGACGGCTGCTGTAAGCTCTTGTAAACTTCCCGAAGCGGACTAAGTCCTGTCGTCTCCATCCTTCCCAAGCCAGTTCCAGCTGACGTTCGGCAAGGATATTCTCTAAAGTGGCAGTGCGGGGAGAAGCGTTGACACGGTTACGAACTTCATTGAGTTCTTCATCTCCGTTTGCTCCGTTCCGGACTTTCGCTTCACTCTTCATCAACAAAGCATCTGCATAGCGGAACAATACAATGTCATTCTCCATCAACTTACCGTCTTTTGTGGCAGTCGGATCAACTTCATACTTTTTCATGCGGGCTCCTGCGGTTTGTTCGTATGGGGTATCTGTTATATCCAGAGATACTTTCCAGGGCAGATATTCCAGTACCGTTCCATTATCCAGTTTGATTATGTTTCCTTTCAGGTCGTGGACAATTCCTGCAAAATAGCAAATATCAAAACGGGGATCTTGTTCCGCGGTTTCATAACCGAAAGTTTCGAGGGCTTCAATGGTGGCGCTGGGACCGTTCTCACCGCTTAGTCCGTAAGCCTTGGCGTGATTATAGTGGCGGGAACGGAAGAGATATTGCATCTGGTTGGTGTACAGAGTTTTGTTCATCGGGATAGTGAAGACATTCTCTACGGACGGTTCGTTGAATATAGAGAAATTCGTTTCGTATTCCGGTTCCAGTTTGTAGCCCATAGTCTTGAGTTGGTCACAATAGTAGATGACTGTTTCCCAGGCATTTAGTTCGCTGCCGTTCACTGTGAACTTTATATTTTTTCCATCTGGGCGTTGTCCGTCCGTCCAATCATTGTCTGTATAAACTTCGGAGTTCAAAGCCAGTTTGGCCAGTAGGAAAGTTACCACGGGGCGAGTGATACGGCCATAGTAAGGGCCGGACTGGTTGCTATGTGCATCGCTCAACAAAGGAGCCGCCTCTTGCAATTCCTTGACAACAAAGTCAAAGACCGTTTTTCGTTCACTTTGCACTACATCTTTCATTGCTACGGAAGAGGATTGAACTAGCGGGATGCGTCCGAACAAATCCATCAGGTAATAATAATACATAGCCCGCATGGCACGTACTTCGGCACGGTATGCCGGCAGTTCCGTAGCGGAATGAGTTTCGGCGAATTTGTCTATCCGTTCCAGTGATTTGTTACTTAACATGACGACTTTATAGAGATATTCCCATGTAGCCTGAATGGCATCATTCTCTATTCCCCAATCGTGCAGGTAAAGTCCTTGCCAAAAACCACCGTCATACCAGTCACCTCCACGGGTGGGGATAATGGCTTCGTCGGAGGTAAAGGTGTTCAGGTCGTAGACTCCCCTACCCGTTCCCTGCAATCCCTGACTATCACTATAACCGCCTACGTATGTATAAAGCGAAGCTACTGCATTGAGATATACTTCCGAGATTGTATTGTAAACGTCATCTTCGGGTAACTTATCTTTCGGATTTTCCTCCAAAAACTTACTACATGAGAATAAGCCCAGGCACGCTATAAGAAGGAATACCAGCACTCCCGAAGGACGTAAGATCTTCTTTGAAAACAGTTCCGCTATCCTTGAAAGCAGTTCTTCTTTCTGCAAAAAAAGACTTTTATTTTTCATATATTGTTTCATCATCTCCTCCTCCATTAAAAGTTAATACTCAATCCCAGTGTGTACGTCCGCGCCAACGGATATCCCCGTTTATCATCCACGCCTAAAGTGGAGTCCACCGTTGAACTGTTAATCATGGGTGAAAGTCCCGAATAACCGGAAATGGTTGCCAGGTTGTTGACTGTAAATGCCAGACGCAGGGAACGGACATATTTCTTCAGTTTCTGCACTTTCTCAATCGGCACGTTCCAACCCAGCGTCACATAGTCGAAGTTGACATAATCTCCCTTTTCCAACCAATAGTCGGTGGCGGTTTGATCCTTGATGTTCTGTTTCGGGGCTTTCTTCATTACGTTATAGTCGGGAAATATATTCATGTTCATATAGGTCAGGGAGGTTCCGTTGTAGATTTTATGTCCGAAAGCTCCGTTAATCTGCAAAGACAGGTCGAAACGCTTGTAGCGGAAACTGATGTTGGAGCCAAGAATCGTTTTAGGTACGGCTTGTCCTGCCACGTAGCGGTCTTCACCATCTTCAAGGCTGACACCTCCGCCATTCAGATCGGCGATGCCATAGGTGTATCCGCCGTTTCCGTCGGATTCCAGTCCCGTACTGTGGGGAAGATAGAACACGCCCAACGGTTGCCCCACCATCTGATAAACGATGTGGTTGTAGCCGCCGTGGAAGCCGGCTCCATCGAGACTGGCAAGACTTTTATATTCGGAAGCGGAAAGCATTTCGCCGTTATACATACCGCTCAATGAGAGCAGTTTGTTGCGCTGGAAAGTGATATTGGCATTGATATTCAGTTCCATATCCTTGGTCTTCAAGGGGGTGATGCCGATGGCGATTTCCGTACCCCAGTTGCGCATGGAACCGATGTTGGCAAGTAAGGTGTTATAGGTGAAAGGCGGTACGCTTACGTTGTAAAGGTAAAGCATGTCTGTGGTTCGGGAGTTGTAATAGTTGGCGGAAAGCAGCAGGCGGTTGCCGAAAAGAGCTACGTCGATACCGGTATTAAAGGTATGTTTCACTTCCCATTTCAGGTCGGGATTCGTGTTCCGTAAGTCTCCTAAAGATACGACGGCGGAGTTTCCGACGGGGACTACACCGTTCGGCTTTACAAGGTTCAATGTAGTGTATGAGTCAATCCCACTCTGATTACCTGCCAGACCGTAGCCAATACGGAATTTCAGATTATCCACCATCGGCAACTGCTTCATAAATTCTTCTTCACTAATCACCCATGCGGCAGATGCGGAGGGGAAGAATCCCCATTTATGGTTCGCTCCGAATTTGGAGGAAGCATCTGTACGGGCGTTCAGCGTCAGTACGTAGCGGTCGGCGTATGTATAGTTGAAACGTCCCATGAAAGATGCCAGACGGGGTTGGTCGTAGTAAGAATTAGTGCCTTCCCACAAGCGGAGTGCACCTGCCTGAAGATTATTATACCCGAATTTGTCGGTGCTGAAATTGCTTACTGTTGTATAATATCCCGTGTAGGTTTCTTTTTGAAGTTCGGCAAGTGCCAACACGTCAAAGAAATGTTTTTTCCAGTTTTTCTTATAGGTCAGCATCATGCTGCCCAGCAAGGATTCTCGCTTTTTGGTTCCTTTGTAAGCCTGGCCGTTCGCCCAGACGGAGGTGGGGAGGTATTGCGAATTTTCCACGATATTATAGGTATAGGCTCCGAAGAGGTTTAGTTTCAGTCCTTCCAGCAGATTGAAAGTCAGACGGGCGTGCGTGCTGATGTGCGAAGTGGCATCATCGTCCTGCACTTCCATCCATGCCAATGGATTGGTAATTTGGCTGGCAGTCGTTATTCCGTCCCAGGAATTGGTGACGGGGTCTTTATGGTTGGGATAGGTGGGGTTGAATGTGGCTGCCGAATAGAACGTTTTCTGATAATCCACCAGATTATGATTCTTCTGAATGGAACCGAACATTCCCAGCTCGCAGTTCAGGAAGCCGTCGAACATTTTCTGATTCATGTTCATATTCGAAGTGAAGTTTTTCATGTCTTCATTCAAAATCACTCCCTGACGATCCATGAAACCAAGAGAAACGCGATAGCTGGACTCACTGGAACCACCATAAAAGGCGATGTGATGGTTTTGTTGTAGTCCTGTCTGTTCAATCTCTTTCTGAAAATCGGTATTATATCCTTTGTCCAGAATGGAAATCCCGCGTTCCGAAGCGATACGGCGGTACTCATCGCCGGACAGCATTTTCAGATTCTTGTAGACGGTGGAAATTCCGAAGCTACCGTTGTAGGCTACCTGTGTTCTGCCGCTCATTCCTTTTTTAGTGGTGACTTCGATCACACCGGAAGCTCCTCGTGAACCGTATTGTGCGGTTTCGGAAGCGTCTTTCAAAATGGTGAAGCTCTCAATATCCGTAGGGTAAATGGAGGTGAGCATACTCAAGTCGCCAAATACTCCGTCGACGATTATCAAAGGGTCATTGCCACTGGTCAGTGAGGTAGTTCCCCGCAGGCGTACCGCATCCAAGGCTGCCGGACCGTTTGACCCGCGTTGGATGGTCAAGCCCGGCACACGTCCGCGGATTGCTTCCAAAGGGTTCGTTATCTGGTCTTTATTCATCTGTGTCTCCGTAATCTTCTCTACGGAACCGGAGAGGGTTTTCAAACTTCCGGTGGCATATCCAACAGTTATCAATGAGTCTATGGGCGTGACGGGAATCTTCTGCGCCAAGGTGCTCTCGCACGGGATTACCAGAAGAAGAAGGCTGTAGAAAATGAGTCTAGCGTGTTGTACCATATTCTTAGTTTTTAAGGTAATAATACAAATATAACAAAAAAAGAGGGAATCTGGTTGAGTAGATTCCCTCTTTTATTCATAAATGATATTGACAATGTCTATTTCACGATTATCTCATCCGTAAATATCCAACCTCCGAATTCGCTTCCGGCCTGTGCCTGGTAACGTACGTATCTTCCTTTGGCTTCTCCCTGCCATGAAATATCCGTAAACCGGATAGGGGTTTCTTTGCTCACTTCAAAGTGTTGTTTTTGCAACTCCGTGAAGTTAATCCCATCATCGGAAATGGAAATAATCACTGTCTCCGGCAGGAATACTTCCGCGCCGACCACTTGCATAAAAGCGGCGGTGACGGAATGGATAGGGGTTTCTTTTTCCATATCAATCGTCACATCGAGACGGTTGTCCGAGATAAATCCTTGCCATGAACCATCACCGTAAGTCCAGTCACCACGTATGCCGTCTGTCAGGGCTGTGTTGCCTTGTGCGGGATAATGGGGGCTATAGGAGGAGTTATAGGTCACTTTTTTACCGAGCGCCAAATGGCTGACTGGTTGAAGAGATTCGGAACGGCTGCCGATTTCTTTGCTCAAATCGAAAGGATGGTATCCTTTTTTCTGTAAATCGGCCACTGCTGACAGTGCGCGGGGATGGAAATCGGACCACGACTTACGTTCCGGAGCCGACCAGGCTACTTCCGCCAATGCCAGCATACGGGGATAAATCATATATTCCACGTGTTCGGGAGTGGGGATATATTCCACCCATAGGTTACCCTGCACACCATAGACTAACTTTGCCTGCTCCGCAGTTAAGGAAGCGGGGACAGGATCGTAGGCATATACTTTCTTCAATGGCAGGTAGCCACCGATAGCTTCCGGCTGGGAGTACGGGGCGTCCTGATAGCTGTCCAGATAACAGTATGCACCCGGTGTCATGATGGCATGATGGCCGGAAGTGACGGCAGCGATACCACCCTCTTCTCCACGCCACGACATAACGGTTGCATTGGGCGCGATACCTCCTTGCAGAATCTCGTCCCATCCCAAGAGACGGCGTCCGTGATTGTTGAGGAACTTTTCGATACGGTGTATCAGATAGCTTTGCAGCTCGTCTACATTGGCCAGATGCTCGTCTTTCATTCTCTTCTGACATTTCGGACAGGTCTTCCAAGCCGATTTGCCGGCCTCATCACCTCCTACATGAATGTATTCGGAAGGGAAAAGTTCCATGACTTCCGTCAGTACATTCTCCAGAAAGGTGAAAGTTTCTTCATTACCGACACAGAAATCGGAGTTCTTGTAAGGTTCTCCCGAACAGGATAGCTGCGGGTAGGCAGCCAGCACTTCTTCCGAATGGGAAGGCATTTCAATCTCCGGAATCACGGTGATATAGTGCTGACGGGCATATTCCAGTATTTCACGAATATCGTTTTGGGTGTAATAGCCACCGGAAGCTCCGGGTTCATCGTAACGGAGGTATTTACGTCCACCGTTCCACCATTTCTTCCAGGTGGGGTCTGTACGCCAGGCTGCAAAATCGGTCAGTAAAGGGTATTTCTTGATTTCAAGCCGCCAGCCTGCCGCATCGGTCAGGTGCAGGTGCAAACGGTTGATTTTGTAATATGCCAATGCGTCTATCTGCTTCTTTATAAACTCTTTGGTAGAGAAATGACGGGATACGTCCAGCATCAATCCGCGATAAGCAAAACGAGGGGTGTCTTCTATCTCGACAGAGGGTACGGAATAGCTGCCTGTGCTTGTCGGTTGCATCAGCTGTAACAGGGTTTGCATTCCATAGAATAATCCGGCTCCCGAAGTTGCCCGGATCTCGATTCGTTGAGAGGTGACGGAGAGTGTATAGCTTTCCGGTGACGGCAACTGGGTAGTCTTGGGGGTTATCAATAAGAAAAGCATCTGTTTCCTGTCTTTCTTTCTCGCTTCCTTTAATTGGACGGGTAATGCCTTCAGGTATTTCTCCCAGAGCTTCGCTTCTCCACCTTGTAGGTTTGTATAAAGTCTTGTCTTTTCTGACAGTAAAAAAGAGCCCGTCCCCTGCTCCATTTTTAATGGGACAGGTATGACGGACTGTGCCAGAATGGGATGTGCATGGAAGCACATCCCCAATATCCATAAGAAAAGACAAACTTTAGGGTATTCTTTTCTTATATTCATTAATCAATTTTGATTTCGTCTACAAATAA
>OGEQ01002666.1_pt1 | contig 11495 bp, 9 predicted proteins | sample 1570731 | NCBI WGS metagenome assembly OGEQ01 (sample SAMEA2582132, study PRJEB24529) | metagenome | biome: Human gut stool | place: China | collected 2011 | reverse complement strand
ACAAGTGGCTGCGCAACTTCTACTGGCGGTTCTTCGCCCAGCAGTTCAAGCGCAGTTGCCTGCCGGACGGCCCCAAGGTGGGCAGCGTGACCCTTTCGCCCCGCGGCGACTGGCGCATGCCCAGCGACGCCTGTGCCGCCCTCTGGCTCGCCGAACTGGAACAGCTTTCGATCAAGGACTGACACATGAAACACAAAAAACTGCTGACCAATCTTCTGTTTGCCGCCGTCGTTCTGGCCATTGCCGCCGTTCTGCTGCTGGTGCGCAGTGCACACAGCAGCGGTTCCAAGCTGCGGGCCGAACTGATCTACGGTGACAACAACACCACCATGAACCTTCCGCTGGACAAGGACGATACCTATGACGTGGACACCGGGTACTACACGGTGCACATCGAGATCAAGGACGGTGCTGCCCGCTTTGTGGACTCCCCCTGCCCGGACCACATCTGTGAGAGCTTCGGCTGGCTGTCCAACGAAGACCAGACCGCCACCTGCCTGCCCGCCCGCGCGGTGCTGACCATCGTGCCGGCCAACTGAGCCTTGCGCTCAAAAGGAGATTTCCTATGAAGGATGATTCCAACCGTTCCCTGCGGCGTGTGAACCGCAAGAGCCGCAGTGCGGCAGACCGCACCGTGGAAGTGGACAGCTCCGCTTTTTTTGCGGAAGACCCGTCCCCCACGCCGCCGCCCCGGAAAAAGCCCGGTTCTTCTGCCCCACGCCGCAGCGGTGCCCCGGCACAGGCTGCCGCCGCCCGGCCCTCCGCTTTCGGCAGGATCCTGCTGCCAGTGCAGGGCATTCTCAGTGTAGCCTCGCTGGTACAGCTGTGGCGCACCCAGATGCTGCCGGTGTTGTATCTGGTCATTCTGGCGGCGCTGCTGCTCCTGCTCTGGCTGCTGGTCAAGCGCTGTCAGGAGTACAATGTGCCCGGAAAGGTGTCCCGGGTGTTCTCGGTGTTCCTGTGCGCCTGCATGGCGCTGGGCTGTGTCTGGGCCCAGCAGGGTCTGACCGCGCTGGACAACATGACCAACGGTCTGCTCACCGGTGCCGAGGCCAACAAGATCACCAAGGAGCCTTTCGTCATCTACCTCAGCGGCGTGGACACCCGTGGTGAACTGACCGAAAAAGCCCGCAGCGACGTGAACATTCTGGCTGTGGTGAACCCCCAGACCAAGCAGGTGGCGCTGATCAACACGCCCCGCGACTACTATGTGGATCTGGCCGGCACCAACAGCAAGGACAAGCTGACCCACGCCGGTCTGTACGGCGTGGAGACCAGCATGGCCACCTTGGGCAACCTCTACGGCATCAACGTGGACCACTACATCCGCATCAACTTTGCGGGCTTCATCAATATCGTGGACGCCCTGGGCGGCGTGGACGTGTATTCCGACCAGGCCTTCACCTCAGTGGGCAGCCCCGGCTACTACGACCCCACCACCTTTGCCGAAGGCTGGAACCATCTGGACGGTAAGTCCGCCCTGGCCTTTGCCCGGGAGCGCCACGCCTTTGCCTCCGGCGATATCCAGCGCGGCATCAACCAGATGAAGGTCATCGACGCCATGCTGAACAAGATCAAGTCCCCTGCCCTGCTCATGGGCTTTTCCAAGATCATGGACGCCGCTTCGGACTGCTTTGTCACCGATTTTTCGCAGGATCAGATCAGTGCGCTGGTGCGCATGCAGCTGAGCGATTTTGCCAACTGGGACATCCAGAGCTACACCGTTACCGGCTCGTCCGGCACCAGCACCCAGTGCTATTCCGCCAAGGGCCAGAAGCTCTACGTCATGAAGCCGGATGAAGCCTCCGTCAGCAAGGCCAAAGAGATGATCACGGTCGTGCTGGGCGGTGAGGGCACTGTGAGCGACACCACCCAGACCCCGGAAAAGACCGACATCTTTACCCCCACCACCGACCCGAACGCCGCTGCTTCCATTCCGGAAGAACCGGCGGAAAGCGTCATCGTGGAGGAGCCCGCCGAGAGCGTGCCGGAAGAGACCCCGGCCGAAACGCCTGCTGAGCAGCCTGCAGAACAGCCTGCCGACACCCAGCCCCAGGAGCCGGAGACTCCGGCCGACAGCGGTACCAGTGACGGCAGCACCGAAGCTCCGTCCATCTCTCTGCCCACGCAGGAAGAGGTGGAACAGGCCGCATCCTCGCTGTACAACGCAGCGTCCACCATTCTGGATGCCATCTACAATGCAGCGTCCCAGAACGACGCCGCCTGAGTTCCCACAACCGCAACGAGGCCCCGGAGGGCAGAACCTCCGGGGCCTCGTTTTTTCGTTGTCAGGATCTTATGCCTTGATCTCGTTCCACACGCTGTGGCCGTCCAGGCTGGAGGCATCCACGCCCAGATACTCACAGATGGTCTGGGCAATGGTGCCGAAGCAGAGCTTCGTGCCCAGGTCCACACCGGGCTTCACGCCCTTGCCGCAGACCAGGTACGGCACATACTCGCGGGTATGGTCGGTGGTCTTGGTGTAGGAGGGGTCACAGCCGTGGTCTGCGGTGATCATCAGCAGGTCGCCCTCCCGCATGCCGGGGATGAAGTCGGCCAGGAAGCGGTCGAACTCAGCGGCAGCGGCAGCGTAGCCTGCCACGTCGCGGCGGTGGCCGTACAGCATGTCAAAGTCCACCAGGTTCACAAAGGCCAGGCCCTCAAAGTCGCGGGTCTGCAGGGCCTTGGTGAAGGCAATGCCGTTGGTGTTGCCGGTAGTCTTGATCTTCTCGGTCACGCCCTCGCCATCAAAGATATCGAAGATCTTGCCCACGGCGATGACGTCCTTGCCGGCGTTCTTCAGCAGGTCCAGCATGGTGGCGCGGGGCGGCTTCAGGCTCAGGTCGTGGCGGTTGGTGGTGCGGTAGAAGGTATCGGCGGTGCGGCCCAGGAAGGGGCGGGCAATGACGCGGCCCACGCCATACTCGCCCTTGAGCATCTCGCGGGCGATCTCGCAGTAACGGTACAGCTCGTGCACCGGCACCAGCTCTTCGTTGGCGGCCACCTGGAACACGCTGTCGGCACTGGTGTAGACGATGAGGGCGTTTTCCTTCATGGCCTGCTCGCCGTAGTCCTTCAGCACCTGGGTGCCGGAATAGGGCTTATTGCAGAGCACCTTGTGGCCGGTTTTTTCCTCAAACTCGTGGATGAGCTCTGCGGGGAAACCCTCCGGGAAGGTGGGCAGCGGCTTCGGGCTCACCACACCGGCGATCTCCCAGTGGCCGATGGTGGTGTCCTTGCCCATGCTCTGCTCCTGCAGGCGGGCAAAGGAACCGGTGGGAGCGGCGGTCTTTTCCCCGGCGGTCACGCCGTCGATGTTGAACAGGCCCAGCTTTTGCAGGTTGGGGCAGTTGAAGTTGGGATGCTTTGCAATGGCTCCCAGCGTGTTGGTGCCCTCGTCGCCAAAAGCGGCGGCATCCGGCTCGGCGCCGATGCCAAAGCTGTCGAGCACGATCAGAAAGACACGTTTTTCCATCTTGGTTTTCTCCATTTCTTCCGGGTCAGCCCGGATAAGTGACACTTTTACCTGCCACCATTATAAGCAAAAACAGGCCCGTTTGCAAGGGCTGCCTTTCCATGCTGCACAGCTGTCCTGACGGGCAGGATCTTAGCCATTTCTTTAACGATTTCTCTGTGCAAAATCCGCAAAATTACCGCGTCCCTGCGTCAAGCATCTGTTCAAACCTCCCGGTATGCAAAAAAGTTGTATTCATCCTGAAATTTCACTTGCTCTCTTGTCAGAAAGCGATTATAATAGTAGTTGGTAAAGTTTTGGATTTTCACTTTACCGTACATTCCAACCCACAGCACGGGGAGTTTTCCCTGTTGGTCGTGTGCGCGGGCCGTTCTGCATGACAGCAGACAGCCTGCTGCAAAATAAATGAGAGAGTGAGAACGTAGACGGAGGTATTTTGAATGAGAAAAACGAAAATTATCTGCACCCTGGGCCCTTCCACCGACAAGGACGGCGTCCTGCGTGAACTGATCGCCAACGGCATGAATGTTGCCCGCTTCAACTTCTCCCATGGCTCCCACGAGGAGCACAAGGGCCGTCTGGACCTGCTCAAGTCCCTGCGCGAGGAGCTGGGCAAGCCCGTGGCTGCTCTGCTGGACACCAAAGGCCCTGAGATCCGCCTGAAGGACTTCAAGAACGGCACCGAGATGCTGGAAGCCGGCCAGGCCTTCACCCTGACCACCCGCGATGTGGAGGGCACCAAGGAGATCTGCTCCATCACCTACAAGGATCTGCCTCAGGACGTGGCCCCCGGCGGCACCATCATGCTGGATGACGGCCTGATCAAACTGCAGATCCAGACCGTGAACGATACCGACATCGTCTGCACTGTTCTGAACAACGGCAAAATCAAGAACAAGAAGGGCGTCAACGTGCCCGGTGTGCATCTGTCCATGCCGTATATGAGCCAGCGCGATAAGGACGATATCATCTTCGGCATCGAGCAGGGCTTTGATTTCATCGCTGCTTCCTTTGTGCGCACCGCACAGGACGTGTACGAGATCCGCAACCTGCTGAACGAGTACGACTCCAACATCCGCATCATCGCTAAGATCGAGAACCGTGAGGGTGTGAACAACATCGACAGCATCCTGGCTGCCGCCGACGCCGTCATGGTGGCCCGCGGCGACCTGGGCGTCGAGATCGACTTTACCGAGCTGCCCGGCATCCAGAAGACCATCATCGACCGCTCCTTCTCCTTCGGCAAGCCCATCGTCACCGCTACCCAGATGCTGGACAGCATGATGGTGAACCCCCGCCCCACCCGTGCTGAGATCTCGGACGTGGCAAACGCCATCTACGACGGCACCTCTGCTATTATGCTGTCCGGTGAGACCGCTGCCGGTGCTTACCCCGTGGAGGCACTGAAGACCATGTCCGCCATCGCCGAGCGCACCGAGCAGGAGGGTCACTACCTGCGCGGCCGTCTGATGGAGCCCAACACCGGCAAGATCAGCGTTTCCGACGCTACCGCTCACGCCGCCTGCCTGACCGCCAAGGACGTGAACGCCGCTGCCATCGTCACCGTGTCCGAGTCCGGCACCACTGCCCGCCTGCTGAGCAAGTACCGCCCGCAGCAGCCCATCATCGCCTGCGTCATGAAGGAGCAGGTGCAGCGTCAGCTGTCCTTGAGCTGGGGCATCACCTCCCTGATGATGCCTCTGGCGCACAGCACCGACGAGCTGATCGAAATGTCCACCGCCCTGGCCAAGGAAAACGGCTTCCTGCACAACGGTGAGCTGGCCGTGGTGACCGCCGGCGTGCCCGTGGGCATTTCCGGCACCACCAACATGATCAAGATCCACATGGTGGGCAACTGCCTGGCCACCGGTGTGGGCGTCGGCCCGGAGAACGCCGAGGTGTCCAACGCCACCGGCAAGGCCTGCGTGTGCCGCACCCTGGACGAGGTGCGTGCCAAGTTCAAGCCCGGCATGGTGCTGGTGGTGCCCTCCACCAGCAACGAGATGCTGAACTATGTGCGCGACGCCGCCGCTCTGGTGGTGGAGGAGCCCGGCCTGAACAGCCATGCCGCCATTGCCGGCAAGGCTCTGCTCAAGCCCACCGTCGTGGGTGCCGTGGGTGCCACCTCTCACATCCGTGACGGCCTGATGATCGCTGTGGACTGCGCACACGGCAGCGTGCAGAGCCTGCAGGCCTGAGAAAGAGGGCGACACAATGGAACGCATTGCGAGCTTCTGTGTTGACCATACCAAGCTGGACCGGGGCATGTACCTGAGCCGTCAGGACGGCGACGTGCTCACTTGGGACATCCGCATGAAGAAGCCCAACCAGGGCGATTACCTGTCCACGGCCGCTGCCCACACGCTGGAGCACCTGTTTGCCACCTACGCACGCAATAGTGCCTTCCAGGATGGTGTGATCTATGTGGGCCCCATGGGCTGCCGCACCGGCTTTTACCTGCTGACCCGCGGCCTGACCCCTGCGCAGGCTTTGGAGCTGACCGTGGAGTCCTTCCGCTTTATGGCCGCCTTTGAGGGTGCCGTGCCCGGTGCCAGCGAAGTGGAGTGCGGCAACTACCGCGACATGGATCTGCCTGCCGCCAAGGCCGAGGCTGCTGCCATGCTGCCGGTTCTGGAAGCCCTGACCGCTGACCGTCTGCACTACTGAGCCTCTGTGCCGGAACTCTAGACAAACAACAAAACCCGGAACTTCCTGTCGGACAGGAAGTTCCGGGTTTTTGGTTTTGTTCGGTTTATTCGTCCGGGTCGCCGCGCTCGGGCATGGTGCGCAGCTCCCGCACCAGCATGGCGCGCAGCTGGTACTGATGCTGCTCGGCCGCAAGGTCGGCTCCGGCATGCAGCTCCACCTCCGGTGCCCGCCCATCGTCCGTGTACAGCGGCACCGTGACCACGGCCTGGGTGCCCTTTTCCGGGGCACACTCCACGCTCAGCCCCCAGCCCATGCGGCGGCAGCACTCGCGGCAAAGCAGCAGCCCCAGCTGAGCCCCGCCCAGAAAGCTGCGCCGGTTTTCCAGCCAGGCTTCCTGGCTGCCCTCCGGCAGACCGCAGCCATTGTCCCGCACAGTCAGCTGCCACATGGTCTCGCTGCGGCGCAGCAGGATCCTCACCGTGCCGCCCTCGCGGCAGGCACGCAGTGCGTTGGACAGCAGATGCAGACACAGCAGCTCCACATCATCCCGGTCAGCCAGCACACGGCAGGTCGTCCAGCCGCCGTAGTCCAGCTCCAGGGTGACTCCCAGCTGCGCACGCACCATGTCGGCCTGGGCCGCCACCTGCTGCAGCAGCTCGCACAGATCCAGCGGGTAAAGCTTAGGCGGCTGCCCGGCACGCAGAAATTCCAGCGCAGACAGCAGTTCGTTGATGGTCCGTTCCAGTTTGGCCGTGGCCGCGCTGATGTCGCTGACTGCCTGCAGGGACTGGGCGTCTGCCCCCACGCGGGCCAGATGCTGCTCCAGATACTCGCAGTTGCGCCCGATCAGCCCCAGCGAATGGAAGCAGGCATCCTCCACCGCCTGCTGCGGGATGGCCTGCGCCGTCAGCTCCTGCGCTGTATTCTGCTGTGCCTGCTCCATTGCTACCGCCTCCAAGACCGTGTGCGTTATTCCCTGCTCTTCTGCTGGATGAGATACCGTTTGATTGCATAGATCAGCTTGCCCGTAGTGGGCTTTTCCGCTTCAAAGCCGCTTTCAGCCTTGAACTGCGTCCAGCCCTCGGCCGGTTTTGCTTCCAGCTGGTCGATCATGCGCCGGATGCCGCTGTCCACGGCCGAGACCGAAACACCGTACTGCTCACTGACCGCCTGCAGGATCTCCTTGCGGATGGCCAGCTTCTGCGAGGTGCTGTAGACCACGCCCACCGCACTGGTCAGATAGCTGCAATTGATGTCCGGGATGCGGATGCCCCAGCTGTGGTACAGCTGCTGGCACTGCTGCTCGGTGCGCTGCCACTGCTGGCCCGGCATCCGGTACAGCTCCCGCAGCAGGTTCTTGAGCTCCATGCGCTCCACGCAGCAACAGCTGCCGGAGTCCTCCATGCGCAGTGCCGAGCTGTTCTTGCGCCGGCCCTCGTCGAACAGCATCAGCAGCGGCTTGTGCTCCAGCTTGCGCAGTTCCATCATGAACTCGATGCTGCTCATATCCTCCATCTGGCTGCACAGCACCACGATGTCAAAATTGTGGCCCTGCTGCAGCTCCTGCAGCAGTTTGTGTCCGTTCAGAAAGCAGGTACAGGCCAGCACTGGGTTCTGTTCTTCCAGATAGTTTTTCTGTACCCGAAGCTCCTTGCGGTCATAGCTTGCAAGGGCGACCTGCAGCACATCTGCCGTCCGCTCATTGTCCACGCCACGCGCCGCCTTCCTGTTCGGTCTGCTGTGCCGCATCCAGCTCTGCCACCACGTCCTGCCAGATCTCCGGCTGAACGCCATTCTCACACAGATATTGCAAAACACGGTAGCCAAACTCCGGTGCAACGGCCATATACTTGCTGTCCATGCGCTGGCTGCTGCCGGTACGGCAAAGCGTCAGGCGACAGCCGGTTTCGCCGTCCGGGTCAAGGGAGTAAACCAGCGTATATGCCTGCTGCAACCCGGCGATGGCAGAAAACTGCCGGACCATGGGTGAAAATGTACGTTCCATAGAAATTCCTCCTTGCTACAAGGCATTGCGACGTTTTTAGTGCATTTCCTTGTTTTTCCTTTTTTATTGTATGGAGCAGGAAGGAACCATTCAACCCCGAAAAAGTGTCTAAAAGTGTCAGGCTGTTTTTCTGTTCGATTTTGCGTCGTGTTGTTTTGCTTTCCGACGTTTTTACAAATCATGCTGCCTGTGCCGCACCGTATTTTCATCGTTCCGGATGGTTTGCACGGCTTTTTTCAGTACCCTTACAATAACACGAACGCCGCAGGATTGCAACCCCTGCCGCCGGGTTGGGAAATTTTTCCTCTCTGACCCGGCCAGAACAGAGAATTTCTGCTTCCGCTTCCGGAAACACTTTCTTTTCCATACACAGTTTTTTCATATAGATTTGCTAAAATCATATCGATTCTTCTGTGCAGTCTGCGCGCCTTTTGGCCAGCAGCGGCACAGCTGTCCGTTCCTCACCTCTCCGGCCCCAGCCGGAACCTTTTCCCCAGAAAGGCACACACATGCTACAAATCAAACAGATCTGCAAACAGTACAAGACCGGCGATCTCGTGCAGAATGCGCTGAACAATGTCAGCCTGAACCTGCGTGATAACGAATTCGTCGCCATCCTCGGCCCCAGCGGCTCCGGCAAAACCACCCTGCTGAACATTATCGGCGGTCTGGACCGGTATGACAGCGGCGATTTGATCATCAACGGCATCTCCACCAAAAAGTACACCGACCGCGACTGGGACTCCTACCGCAACCACACCATCGGCTTTGTGTTCCAGAGCTACAACCTCATCCCCCACCAGACCGTGCTGGCCAACGTGGAGCTGGCCCTTACCATCTCCGGCATTTCCGGGGCCGAGCGCCGCCGCCGCGCCACCGAGGCACTGGAGAAAGTGGGTCTGGGCAACCAGCTGCACAAGCACCCCAGCGAGATGTCCGGCGGCCAGATGCAGCGTGTGGCCATTGCCCGTGCACTGGTGAACAACCCCGACATCCTGCTGGCCGACGAGCCCACCGGTGCTCTGGACAGTGAAACCAGCATCCAGGTCATGGAGCTGCTCAAGGAGGTGGCCCGGGACCGTCTGGTGGTCATGGTCACCCATAACCCGGAGCTGGCCGAGCGCTACGCTACCCGCATCGTGACCCTGAAGGACGGCGTCATCCGCTCCGACACCATGCCCTACGAGCCGGACACCCAGACCCTTGCGGCCCCCGTGCACAAGAACATGGGCCGCTCGTCCATGTCGGTGCTCACCTCGCTGACCCTCAGCTTCAACAACCTGCGCACCAAAAAAGCACGCACCCTGCTCACTGCCTTTGCCGGTTCCATCGGCATCATCGGCATTGCGCTGATCATCTCCCTGTCCACCGGTGTCAACAACTACATTGACGACATGGAGCGCTCCACCCTGTCGGAGTACCCGCTGCAGATCATGAGCAGCGGCATGGACTTTACTTCCATGCTCTCTTCCCGCGTTCCGTCGGACAGCTCCCAGAGCACCACTCCGGAAGAAGACATGGTGCCGGTGCGCCAGCTGCTCTCGCAGATGGTGTCGGGCATCACCACCAATGACCTCAAGTCCCTCAAGCAGTATCTGGAGACCACCGACACCACCGTTGCCGACAATGCCACCGCCGTGGAGTATGCCTATAATGTGTCGCCCCAGATCTACCGGCAGGACCCCGACGGCAGCATCCGGCAGGTGAACCCGGATTCCTCCCTGTCCTCGCTGGGCATCAGCTCCGAGACCTCTTCCAACAACATCATGTCCTCCATGATGAACACCAGTGTGTTCTCGGAACTGCCCCAGACCCCGGAGCTGTATGCATCCCAGTACGACGTCAAGGCCGGCCGCTGGCCGGAAGCCTACAACGAATGCGTGCTGGTGCTAGACGCCACCGGCAGCGTGACCGACTACGCCCTGTACGCGCTGGGCATGCGGGACAACGCCGAGCTGGACAAGATGATCCAGCAGTTTGCCCAGAACCAGAACGTAGACGTGCCGGATGACTTCAAGACCTATTCCTATTCCGATTTTCTAGGCAAGCAGTTCAAGCTCATCAACAGCTCCGACCGCTATGTCTACGACGAGACCTACAGCTTGTGGCGCGATAAATCGGATGACACCGACTATATGAAGCAGGTGGTGGCCAACGGCACCGACCTGACCATCGTGGGCGTGGTGCAGCCCGCCGAGGATTCTTCTGCTGCCATGCTGTCCTCCGGCATCGGCTATACCCACGACCTCACCCTGCACGTCATCGAGCAGGCCAAATCCAGCGCCATCGTGCAGCAGCAGATGGCCGACCCCCAAATCAATGTGTTCACCGGCGAGGAGTTCGGTGCCGACAACAGCACTTCCTTCGATATGTCCTCCATGTTCTCGGTGGACACCGATGCGCTGAAGAATGCCTTCCAGTTTGACACCAGCGCCCTGAAGTTTGACCTGAGCGGCGCCTTTGATCTGAGCGCCGGCTCCTTCGACCTCTCTTCCCTGCTGGACCCGGACAGCTTCTCGCTGGACCTGGGCGACCTGCCGCAGCTGGACATGGACATGAGCAGCGTGTTTGAGAACATGGATCTGTCCATCTCCCCGGAGGCCCTGCAGAATATGATGCAGAAGATCCTGAACGGCTACAAGGACTATGTGGTTGGCAACGGCATCCTGAATCTGGACAAGATCAGCTTTTCTGCCTATATGCAGACCGAGCAGTTCCAGCAGCTGCTGGCCAGCTCCATGAGTGAGCTGCTGGCCGGTGCCAACCTGCAGGAGCAGTTCTCCGCCGCCATGCAGACCGTCATGGAAAGCTACTCTGCCCAGATCAGCCAGACCCTGCAGAGCCAGCTGAGCACCGCCATGAATACGGCCATGCAGCAGATGGGCACCCGGATCAGCCAGCAGATGGAAAGCGCCATCCAGAAGAACATTGCCCAGCTGGGCAGCCAGATGGAAAATGCCCTGAAGATCGACGCCAGCGCCTTCCAGAATGCCATCCACATGAACATGACGCAGGAAGAGCTGGCTGAACTGATGAAGTCCTCCATGCTGTCCTCCACCTCCACCTACGACGGCAATCTGCAGAGCCTGGGCTACGCCGACCTCGATGACCCCAGCACCATTTCCATCTACCCGAAGGACTTTGACTGCAAGGCCCTGATCGTGGATGCACTGGACGCCTACAATGCCTCCGCCGAGGCAAATGGCGAGGATGACAAGGTGGTGCGCTACACCGATGTGGTGGGCACCCTGATGACCTCGGTGACCAAGATCATCAACATGATCAGCAACATGCTGGTGGCCTTTGTGTCCATCTCGCTGGTGGTGTCCTCCATCATGATCGGCGTCATCACCTATATCAGCGTGC
>OGEQ01002657.1_pt1 | contig 11522 bp, 7 predicted proteins | sample 1570731 | NCBI WGS metagenome assembly OGEQ01 (sample SAMEA2582132, study PRJEB24529) | metagenome | biome: Human gut stool | place: China | collected 2011 | reverse complement strand
TACGGTGCGACATTCCAGCCGATCGGACTGACCGGTTATCAGAAAGAAAAGGCACTGCTGTATGTATCAGTCCGTGACGCATACGAGAGGCTGTACCGCTATGAATCGAACAGACACGAGGCAAATCCCCAGTGGCGTGAACACCTGAACACCTGCTACGATGAATTTGTCATGCGCTACGGCAACCTGAATGCCAAGCAGAATGTGAAACTGGTGATGATGGATGCCGGCGGACGCGATGTCCTTTCGCTGGAACGTGCGGAGGGCGGCAGGTTTGTGAAGGCGGACATCTTTGAACGCCCCGTATCCTTCGGGGTGGAGTCCGCCGTGAATGCCGGGACACCGGAGGAAGCGCTTGCAGCATCGCTCAACCGGTTCGGAACGGTCGATCTCGATTATATGAGGGAGATAACCGACGGCACGGAGGAGGAACTGCTCCAAGCCCTGAAAGGGCGCATCTTCTACAACCCGCTCGTAACCGGTTACGAAATCAAGGACAGGTTCATCGCCGGGAACGTGATAGAGAAGGCGGAACGAATCGAAAATTGGATAAATGCCAATCCCGAAAATGAACATATGCCTGAAGTGAAGGAGGCACTGGAAGCATTGAAAGAAGCCGAACCGCAGCGGATTGAGTTTGAAGACCTCGACTTCAACTTCGGTGAACGATGGATTCCCACGGGCGTGTACGCCTCGTATATGAGCCACCTGTTTGAAACGGACGTGAAAATCGCCTATTCCGCCAGCATGGACGAGTTCTCGGTGGCTTGCGGCTACCGTACCATGAAAATCACGGACGAGTTTCTGGTAAAGGGTTATTACCGCCACTACGACGGTATGCACCTGCTGAAGCACGCCCTGCACAACACCTGCCCGGACATGATGAAGTCCATCGGCAAGGACGAGCACGGCAACGACATCAAGGTGCGCGACAGCGAGGGCATACAGCTCGCCAACGCCAAGATTGACGAAATCCGGGGTGGGTTCTCCGAATGGCTGGAAGAGCAGTCTCCGCAGTTCAAGGAGAGGCTCGTGACGATGTATAACCGCAAGTTCAACTGTTTCGTGCGCCCGAAGTATGACGGAAGCCACCAGACCTTTCCCGACCTCAATCTCAAAGGGCTGGCAAGCCGGGGAATCAAGAGCATATATCCCTCGCAAAAGGACTGCGTATGGATGCTGAAGCAGAACGGAGGCGGGATCTGTGACCATGAGGTTGGAACCGGTAAAACGCTGATAATGTGCATTGCAGCGCATGAAATGAAGCGGTTGAAACTGGCGAATAAGCCGATGATTATCGGCTTGAAGGCGAATGTGGCGGAGATTGCAGCCACCTATCAGTCCGCCTATCCGAACGCCCGCATCCTGTATGCATCGGAAAAGGACTTTTCCACCGCCAACCGCGTGCGTTTCTTCAACAACATCAGGAACAACGATTACGATTGTGTCATCATGAGCCACGACCAGTTCGGGAAGATACCGCAAAGTCCGGAGTTGCAACAGCGCATCCTGCAGGCGGAACTTGATACAGTGGAGGAAAACCTCGAAGTGCTGCGTCAGCAGGGCAAAAATGTGTCGCGGGCGATGCTGAAAGGGCTGGAGAAGCGCAAGCACAACCTTGAAGCAAAACTGGAAAAAGTGGAATACGCCATCAAGTCACGCACGGACGATGTGGCGGATTTCAAGCAGATGGGCATCGACCACATCTTCATTGACGAATCGCACCAATTTAAGAACTTGACTTTCAACACCCGGCATGACCGTGTGGCGGGGTTGGGAAACTCGGAAGGAAGCCAGAAAGCCCTGAATATGCTTTTTGCCATACGAACTATACAGGAGCGCACGGACAAGGACTTGGGGGCTACGTTCCTGTCCGGCACAACCATTTCCAACAGTCTGACGGAATTGTACCTGCTCTTCAAGTATCTGCGTCCGAAGGAATTGGAAAGGCAGGATATCCGATGCTTCGACGCATGGGCGGCAATTTTCGCCAAAAAGACAACCGACTTCGAGTTCAACGTGACGAACAATGTGGTTCAGAAGGAGCGTTTCCGATATTTCATCAAAGTGCCGGAGCTTGCCGCCTTCTACAACGAGATTACCGATTACCGCACGGCGGAGGACGTGGGTGTGGATCGTCCGCGTAAGAACGAGATACTGCATCACATACCTCCCACGCCCGACCAAGAGTATTTCATCAAACAGCTGATGCAGTTCGCCAAGACGGGTGACGCCACGCTGCTGGGCAGACCGCCCCTGTCGGAAACGGAGGAGAAGGCGAAGATGCTTATCGCCACCGATTACGCGCGGAAGATGGCTCTCGACATGCGCATGATAGACCCGCATTATGAGGACCACCCCGACAACAAGGCTTCCCACTGCGCCAAGACGATTGCGGAGTATTACCACAAATACGACGCGCAGAAAGGCACGCAGTTCGTGTTCTCGGATCTGGGAACATACCAGCCGGGCGACGGATGGAACGTGTACAGCGAGATAAAGCGGAAGCTGACGGAGGACTACGGCATCCCGGCAAGCGAGGTGCGCTTCATTCAGGAGTGCAAGACCGACAAGGCACGCAAGGGGGTGATAGACGCCATGAACGCCGGAACGGTGCGCGTGCTGTTCGGTTCCACTTCCATGCTCGGAACGGGTGTGAACGCGCAGAAACGGTGTGTCGCAATCCATCATTTGGATACGCCGTGGGTGCGACATGAAGTCGCATAGATAATTGTTGGAATGATACTTACGGGTATCAGTTTTAACCCGCTGTTCCGTCAGCGGTAGCCTACCGACCGGTGCACCTTAATGTTGTATTAAGCGGTCGGGACAAAGTACACTTTCGCAAGACAAGACAGAACCGTGAGGGGAAGTCAAGTACGGTTAGTATCATACCGTAGAGTGGCGAGGCTGGATAGTATGGTTAGCGCAAGCGAACTGTTAGTAAACTTCGTAATGTCACGAAAGAGTGTAAGATACTGGCACACTCTACCCAAAAGGGAAGCGGTCGGTTAATCCTCTCCATGGTAGGATTACACGGATATAAGCACCGCCGGAGGATGAGACAGAACCTAACCTATCCGTTAGTTATCTATGTGGAACATGGTAAGCCTGTATATCTCCTGTCATGTAAAAAATGGCAGGTAAGCTGACAGCAATGAAAGCCGAATGGTGTGCAGGTATAAGATAACAGAAAAAGCGAATGCCGTTCTGTAATGGAGCGGATACGGATTGAACCGACATCACGAGCTGATGTGGGCGACATCATCCGACACGAAAGTGGGCAGACTTCTGTGACGACATTAGGGAGGCAATCAAAACCGAATGTTGTCAAATGGTGATTCTTTACAATTAACTTTTAGAACTTTCAAAAGGAGGAAAGCAAATGAACGAAAACAAGACATCGTGTGCGCCTGCTGACAATCAGCAAACACTTTGGGACAGAATAGACTGGAATAAGGCGGAGTTGGCTGTCAGAAAGCTACAAGCGCGTATTGTAAAGGCTCAGAAGGAAGGCAGACCGGGCAAGGTGAAAGCCTTGCAGTGGACGCTGACCCACTCTTTTTACGCAAAAGCCTTAGCCGTAAAGAGAGTTACTTCTAATGGAGGTGGCAACACCCCCGGGGTGGACATGGAAACATGGGAGAAACCCGAAGCAAAAACACAAGCGATAAGCGAACTCAAACGCAGAGGCTACCAGCCGAAGCCATTGAGAAGAGTCCACATCAAAAAGAGTAATGGCAAACTGCGACCGTTGGGAATACCGACAATGAAAGACAGAGCCATGCAAGCACTCTACCTCATGGCATTGGAACCAGTGTCGGAAACAACAGCCGACACACGTTCATACGGTTTCCGCAAGGAACGTCGCTGTATGGATGCGGTAATGCAATGCCATAACATTCTCCGAAAAGGCTATTCTCCCGAATGGATTCTGGAGGGTGACATAAAGGGGTGCTTCGACCATATCAGCCATGAATGGCTGCTTGCCAACATCCCTATGGATAAGGCAATGCTCCGAAAATGGTTGAAATGCGGCTATATCTTCAACAAACAGATGTTCCCGACAGAGGAGGGAACACCACAAGGTGGTATTATCTCTCCCACGCTTGCCAATATGACATTGGACGGATTGCAGAAAGTCCTTGCAGAGAAATATAAACGAGTTAGAATCAAAGGCAAGTTATATTCGCCAATGGTGAATCTTGTCCGCTACGCTGATGACTTTATAATTACCTGCGAGAACCGTGAAACACTTGAAAAGGAAATCAAGCCATTGGTAGCCGACTTTATGTCTGAAAGAGGTCTGACCTTATCAGAAGAAAAGACGGTGATAACCAATATCCGTGACGGTTTCGATTTTCTCGGTTTCAATATCCGCAAATACGGCAATGAAATATTGACCAAGCCGACCAAGAAAGCCGAAAAACGCTTTATGGAGAATATCCGTAAGGTGACAAAAGGCCATAAGGGTTGCAAGCAGGAATCATTAATCAGGATGTTGAATGCTAAAATCCGAGGATGGGGAGCATATTATCAGCATGGGGCGACACGTGATTCTTTTCACAGAATTGACCATCAGATATTTCTCGCCTTGTGGCAATGGGCTAAACGCCGTCATTCCAAGAAAGGGAAACGGTGGATAAAAGACCGTTATTGGCACAATATCCGAGGGAACAGCTGGACTTTTGCGGCTAAGTTCAAGAAATCAAACGGCAAAGAAGACCAACTTACCTTGTTGAAACTGGCATCTTCGTTTCCTTTCCTGCAATATACGCAGATAAAGGGGGACATGAATCCGTTTGACGCAGACTGCCGCCTGTACTTCAATAAAAGAATGAAGTCAAAGATGCTTGTGACACTGAAAGGACGTAAGTCCCTGCTTTACCTATGGGAAAAGCAAGGTCGGAAATGTCCGATATGTGGTGAACCGATTGACACGCATAAGGCATGGAACGTAATGCCAACCGTCCAAGACGGACGGAAATGCAATCTGTTGGTTCATGACGAATGTTTCAAATTATCCCGTAAAACCAATGGAAACAAGAAGTAGTATGAGCCGGTCTCTGCATATAAACAGAGACTTAGAAAAGCTTGAGCCGTATGAGGGGAAACCCTCATGTACGGTTCTGAGGGGGGAAGAGGGCAGTAATGCCCTTGACCTACCCGATCGTCCATCCGACCTGCAACAGCGTGACGGACGCGGAGTTAGGGCGGGCAACGAGATTGCCAAGCGTTTTGCCGGGAACAATGTGGATGTCATCATCTACGCGGTGGAAAAGTCGTTGGACAGCTACAAGTTCAACCTGCTGCACTGCAAGCAGACGTTCATCTCGCAGCTCAAAAGCGGGGCGATGGGCGCACGTACCATCGATGAGGGGGCTATGGACGAGAAATCGGGCATGAACTTCTCGGAGTACATGGCGTTGCTCTCCGGCAATACCGACCTTCTGGATAAAGCGAAATTAGAGAAGCGCATCGCCTCACTCGAAGGGGAACGCAAGTCGTTCAACAAGGGCAGGCGCGATTCGGAGTTCAAGCTGGAAGCCAAGACGGGAGAGCTGCGTAACAACACGGCTGTCATCGAAGCCATGACGGAAGATTGGAACCGTTTTCTTTCCGTTGTGCAGACCGACAAGGAGGGCAACCGCCTGAATGCGGTTAAGGTGGACGGCGTGGATTCTACCGACGAGAAGGTTATCGGAAAGCGTTTGCAGGAAATCGCCAAAAACGCTACGACGGGCGGGCTGTACAAGGCTGTCGGGGAGCTGTACGGATTCCCGATAAAGGTGGTCAGCGAAAGGATGCTCAAAGAAGGATTGGAGTTTACCGACAACCGCTTTGTGGTGGAGGGAAACTACAAGTACACCTACAACAACGGGCATCTGGCGATGGCTGATCCGGTAGCCGCCGCACGCAATTTTCTGAACGCTATGGAGAGGATACCGTCTATCATTGACCAGTACAAGGCAAAGAACGAGGTGCTGGAAAAGGAGATTCCGCAGTTGCAGGAGATAGCGGGCAAGGTGTGGAAAAAGGAGGACGAGCTGAAACAGTTGAAGTCCGAACTTGCCGCGCTTGACCGCAAGATCCAGCTGGAACTTGCGCCGCCTACGCCCGAAGCCGCCGGAAAGGAAAACGACGGGCAGGAGGTCAGACCGGATGCGGAAGGTGTACGGAACTTGCCGTCACAGCATACCGAGGAAGCTCCCCGGATTCGCAACCCAATGAACGAACGAAGTCCATCGGGCAATGAAATTGCCGACCATGTCATCATCGGACGTCCGGGTTTTCAGTTAAAGAATGAAAACCGCCCGAAAGGGATAAAGATATGACCCATGCCATTACAGACCGACCGCACTGTTATGCAGACGCGGTCGGTCTATCTATCTGAATATGGAAGATTCTTCAGCGTTTCTTACCTGTATCTCAAGATAATGTCCTATCTTTGGAAGATAAATATCAATCAATTTAATTTTATCATGATAACCAACCGTGAAGAAGTGCTTGAAAACGCACTGCGCGTTTTCGCCAAGATGAATTATGAGAAGGCAAGTCAGGTAGAGATCGGAAAAGCCTGCGGGCTGACGAAAGCCGGGCTGGTGTACTATTATCCGATAAAGCTGGACCTTTTCGTGGCGGTTATAGATAAATACGTGTTCGGGATGCAGTCGGTGGCAAACAAGTTCCGGTTCAAGGCTGCCACCCTGTCGGAATTTATCGAACAATATATAAAAGGTGTGGAACAGACCATGCGGAAACTCATATCGCTTCTTGATGACGGCAACAATCCGGCAGGATGCAGCTTCAATTTCTATTATTACCATCTTATGATGCAGGTACGGCTTTATTATCCGGATGTGGAGGAAAAGATAGCAGGCATGTTCCGGCAGGACTACGAGTTTTGGAGAGCCGCCATACAGTCGGCAAAGGACACCGGGGAAATACGGCAGGATGTGGACATCGAGGACACTGCCATGCTGTTCCGGCAGGTGTTTTTCGGTCTGTCCTTTGAGCAGTCTTTTTTGAGGGGGCTTGACATACAACGGCTTGCAAGGGAACTGCGCTTCGTCTATTCGCTGTTAAAAGCCTGAAATGTTAAAATTCGAGCGGTTTTGTGTTTTCAGCCGCTTTTTTTTTGTGTTAAAAACAAACCAATCGGTTTGTTTTTCGGATTATTTCGCTAATTTTGGGGTCATGGAATCTATAGCCGGGAAATTATGGATAAGATACTAAAACAACGTGGCAGCATCGTCCTGCATAAAGACAGGTACAACGGTGAGGAGTGCATCCGGGTGGACTACGCGGACAGCCAAGCCATAACCCTGCTGCTGGCACAGGACACCGACGTGGCTGCGGTCGTGGACGGCTCCGGCTACATTCCAGCCACCGTTTTCCGCCTTCCCGCCTTCTATGACCGCTATTCTCCGCACGCCTATATTGACTACAGCCGTGTATATGTACGCCATCCCAAGCCAAAACGGGAATATGTGCTGCCGAAAGGCTATCTTGAACTGCTGGAACAGAAGCGTTACAGCCCCTCGACCGTCAAAACATACCGTGCCTATTTCAGCGACTTCATGGAATATCACAAGGGACGGAACATCGACCGCCTGAAAGTGCCGGACATCAACAAGTACATACTCTATCTTGTGAACGAGAAGAAAATCTCGGTGTCGCAACAGAATATGCGCATCAATGCTATCAAGTTCTATTACGAACAGGTGAAAGGCGGCAAACGGCAATACTACGGCGGTATCACCCGTGCCAAAGAGTACAAGAGCCTGCCCGAAGTGTTGAGCAAGAATGAAATTAAGCGCATCCTTGCACAAATTTCCAACATCAAGCATCACTGCATGATTTCGTTGGTTTACTCTGCCGGACTTAGAAGAAGCGAATTGCTTAACCTGACCCCGCAGGACATCAACAGTGAAACAATGTCGGTTCGCATCATGGGCAAGGGGAAGAAATGCCGTTATTCGCTCCTTTCACCCAAGTTGCTGGAAGAACTACGGCACTACTTCCGGGAATATCGCCCACAAAAATGGTTGTTTGAGGGCGAAACACCCGGAGAGCAATATTCGGCAAGTGCATTGGTGAAAGTGCTGAAAGAAGCCGCACATCGTGCAGGCATCAAACACCGTGTACACGTACACATGCTGCGCCACTCCTTTGCCACACACTTGCTGGAACAGGGAACAGACCTGCACACGATACAGGAATTGCTGGGACACAACGACATCAAGACCACAACCATTTATCTTCATGTGTCAAGTGCCCATAAAGCAAAAATCCCTAATCCTCTTGATACACTGGATAATTCGTGAGGTGCAGTTATAGAAGTGTAGGAACGACACCATAAGGTGCGGTTATAAATAAATTAGTAGCAATCAGAAACAAATAGTAGTATGGAACATTTCAAAGAAGTACCAGATGTAAATCGGTTAATAATATCTCCTCTCTATTTAAGAGAAGGATTAGAGTTTGCAAAAAATCAAGGCTATAATGATATTTTGATAGCAACGAACGACCTCGGCATCGATGGTGTTTCCCGTAAACACACATTAAATGTAAGTCTAATATGCGAATATGATTTTATTGAAACCTTGACTATTTCAGGGGACGACTATACAATAGAACCATGCAATTTAAATCGACTAAGTGTTTTACCGCACTTAAAAAATTTGGGACTTTGGATTGATAAGGTCTTTACTATTGATTTCAGTTTGTTTTCCAAGCTTGAAGGATTGGAGTATTATCATACAAAACAAACAGAAAATGTAGATACTTTAATAAACTTGAAACGACTGCATATTTATAATCTCAAATCTGAAGAGTTGGAAGAATTGAAAAGCATGACTTTACTTGAAGAATTGACACTATGGGATGCAAAAAATATAAATTTGAATGGCTTATGTCAATTAACTAACATAAGAACATTGGAGATTGTTCGTTCTCGAAAAATGATAGATATTAGAGGTTTATGTAATTCAAATAGACTTAAAGAATTATCATTATATTATTGCAATAACATAACTGACATTAGTGTTTTAAACCGTTTATCAAGACTTAAAATACTTAGATTGCGTAACTGTAAACGACTTCAAGATTTAACCCAATTAGTTCCCAACAATACGATTAAGCAGATTAGTATTTCAAGTCTAAAAGACTTGAAATTTTTGGCAGGAATGAAGAAACTCAAATTCTTGCATTTTGATGATGTAATTGATGGAGATATATCCCCATTATTGGACTCTTCTTTAGAGTTTGTAGGTATGGTTTCAAAAAAGAAATATTCCCATACAGAAAAGGAAGTGAACCTAATACTGGAAAGAAACCGATTGAATAATAAATAGCTACTAACAAACCGGGCTAACGCTTACAGCGTTCCCCGCTTAGCCATTAAATGTAATAGCAACAATGATATGAGCATGAGAAAATTATTTCAAACAATAAATAAAGGTGAATTTGAAACTGTAAAACAGATTATCCTTCGGCAACCGGAAGTAGTGAATAACAAGTCTGTCGGATTACTTAAACGTGACGAAGGACAGACACCTTTAAGGATTGCAGTAAAGAATAGTTTTCCTAAAATGACTATGTTGTTTGTTGAAAATGATGCTGACCTCAATGCTTATACTTCCGAAGATGATATGTATATTATACATCAAGCGATATATACAGTGATACAGTATGCTTGTAGTGGAAAAATACATCTCCGAGATAGAGAGTTTAAGGAAAAAGGGATAGTAAGTGATTATACCCAAAATCTTTATGATGAAGACAAACAGTTGTTTGATATTTCATATTCTATATTGGAATATTTAATTAAACAAGGTATAGATTTAAGCGTAAAGACAAAAATGGGAAATTGTTTCAGTTACGGAATTATACTTTCGTCAGCCTCCTTTTTTCCTCGTACCAGCATTGATGATGTACCACAGGAAATATGCAGAAGAGTTGAAAAAGTGTTTTCTTTGCTTTTATCAACTAAAGTAGACACTGTGTTGTCAGATTATGTGCGGAAAAACTATACTTTGGAAAAGCAAGATGCTTTGGAAAAATGGAGAAAGAAGGTTTTATCATTGTGCGAGAAACAATACATTTAACAAGGTCGAGCCAACAGCTAAACGCTGTTTCTCACCAAACCATTAGCGAAAACAGAAACCAGTATGATACAGCAAGTAGAAAAACTGAAAGAAATAATCAATCAAAACAGTATGGGGCATTTGCCTTTGCCCTATCGTGTTGATTTGATGAAACAAATAAGCGATATATGTATAGTGCAAAAAGTATTATGCGAGTGTTGCAAGAAAGTCTGTTCTTGCTTTACAAAGGAATATGACAATGAAAACCCATTATACAGAGTTTTGTCCGAAATAGATAGTTATCTTTACAAGAATAAGGGCACTGCCGAAAGCATATCGGTTTCGGTGGAACGGTTATGCAATTATGCGGAACAATCCATTGAGAGTTGCGAAGATATGGCAGGGTGGGCAATCATCGCTTTAGGATATGCTATTCGGAATGATGCAGCTACCATATTGGAGATAGAGGATTATAACGGTGAAGATGATAATGCTTTCGACTTTGAAAGCTGGAATGCGGATTTTATATGCTCAATAGCCTATTCGGGCAGCAATCCTTTCATGGAAATAGGTAATGCGGAGAAACGCAAGGAATATTGGTTGTGGTATCTTGATATGGTTCTTAGTATGTGTGAAAAATCGAATACACCATATACAATGATAAAACCAACATCTAAAAAGTCGCAAAATCAGATTTCTATTCCCAAACGCACACAAAGTTGGCAGATTGAAAATGTGTCAAATCAAATACAACAACTGGTACATGCACTGATAGAAGCAACGGATAAGCAAACGAAAGACTGGAATAAAATTGTATTAAGCTATACATTCATTTCTGCTTCTTATATGAACATTACTTGTTGTCGGGAAGAAGAAGTTCAGAAAATAACACTCTGCCAAAGTATAGAAAATCTTATTCATAACAGTCTGTTTCATATCCACAAAGATATGTATCTACAAGCCCCCAAAGAAGGAGCATGGATGCAATGCTGTATAACAATAGAAAAAGGCAATTCTTATGATATATCCTTTAATTACGATGATATAACATCCATTTCCGACATATTCAATAATCCCGATTGGCTTATTGGAGCATTTGAGGATTATCCACGAAGTAAAGAATACACCCCTCAATGGCTAAGAAAAATAATTGAAAGAAGAAAGCTGTATCTGACTTAGTTTCTGTGAGTGGATAAAATAATTTCGCTAACAACGCAGGATAACGGACAAGCCGTTCCCTGCTAACCATTACCAATAATATAGAACAGATATGGAAACAGAACTAAAAGAAACTATACAGAATTTATTGCTTCAATTCATGCAGAATATGCACGAGTGGGAAGTAATGTGTAATGATATTGCAAAGCAGAGTGAACTTTCATTTGAAGAACAGTTTAACAAGCAAAAAGAATTGGTATCAAAAATCTTTTTGAC
>OGEQ01002654.1_pt1 | contig 11535 bp, 9 predicted proteins | sample 1570731 | NCBI WGS metagenome assembly OGEQ01 (sample SAMEA2582132, study PRJEB24529) | metagenome | biome: Human gut stool | place: China | collected 2011 | reverse complement strand
AGAACGTGCTGAAGTACGACGACGTGATGAACCAGCAGCGCGAGATCATCTATGGTCAGCGCCGCAAGGTGCTGGATGGCGAGGATATCAGCACCGAAATGCACAAGATGCTGCGCGAGAACATCGATTCCAGCTGCGACCAGTTCCTGGCCGGTGATGTGAAGGACGACTGGGACTTTGGTGCCCTGCGCCGCCACTATCTGGGTTGGCTGACCACCGAGGAAGACCTCCACTACACCGTGGCCGACTTTGACGATATCTCCCGCAAGGGCATTGCCGACCAGCTCTATGACCGCGGCATGAAGATCCTCGCCGACAAGGAGCAGCGTTACGGTACTCCCATCATGCGTGAGCTGGAGCGCATCTGCCTGCTCAAGTGCGTGGACCGCATGTGGATGGACCACATCGACAACATGGACCAGCTGCGTCAGGGCATTGCGCTGCGCGGCTACGGCCAGAAGGACCCCGTTGTGGAGTACCGCATCGAGGGCTTTGACATGTTCGACCAGATGGTGGATTCCATCCGTGAGTCCAGTGTGAAGATGCTGCTGACCATCGAGATCCGTCAGGCCGGTGCTGCCCCCAAGCGTGAGCAGGTGGCAAAGCCCACCGGCGAAGGCTTTGTGCCCGGCAACGGTGCACCCGGTGCCAAGGGTGCACCCCACGGCCAGCCTGTGCGTGTCATCAAAATTGGCCGCAACGACCCCTGCCCCTGCGGCAGCGGCCTGAAGTGGAAAAAGTGCACCTGCGCCAAGTACCACCCGGAAGGCACATCGACGAACGAAAACTAAGTAAAAAACCTCTCAGGCTCTGCCATAAGGCAGGGTCTGGGAGGTTTTTGATAAAATAGAGGGAGTTGATTTTGGAATGATCACACCAGAAAAACTGCTCGAATCCGCAAAGGAGCTGGAAACCCAGCTGCGCACATGGCGGCGCACCCTGCACCGCCACCCGGAGGTAGGCTTTGACCTGCCCGAGACAAAAGCACTGGTCAAAAAAGCCCTGACCGAGATGGGCTACACCCCGCAGGACTGCGGCAAGTGCGGCGTACTCGCGCTAGCGGGCGGCAAGCGCCCCGGCAAGACCATCCTGCTGCGCGGTGACATGGACGCCCTGCCCATTCAGGAAGAATCCGGTGAGGAGTTTGCTTCCGAGATCCCGGGCCGGATGCACGGCTGCGGCCACGATATGCACACCGCCATGATGCTGGGTGCGGCAAAGCTGCTCAAAGAACACGAGGACGAGATCGAGGGCACCATCAAGCTGGAATTCCAGCCTGCAGAGGAGATCTTTCAGGGTTCGCTGGACATGCTGAAAAACGGCCTGCTGGAAAACCCGAAGGTGGATGCCGCGGTCATGTTCCATGTTCTGGCCGGGATGCCCCTGCCCGTTGGCACCGTGCTGGTGCCGGGCGGCGGCATCACCATGGCAAGCTGTGAGCAGTACCACATCACCGTACACGGCAAGGGCGGCCATGGCTCCATGCCCAACGCCTGCATCGACCCCATCACCGCAGCGGCCCACATCCACATTGCCCTACAGGAGATCAACAGCCGTGAGCTGGATCCCGCCAAGTTTGGCGTATTCACCACGGGCCGGTTTGAAGCTGGCAAGGCATCCAACGTCATCCCGGATTCTGCCGATATGTGGGGCACTATCCGCACGGTGGACCCCGAAGGTGCCGTGAGCGAGCAGATCCACCAGCGCATGACCGAGATCGCGCAGGGCGTGGCGGCAGCCTATCGCTGCACTGCTGATGTGGAGTTCAGCGACCACTGCCCCTGCATGGTGGTGGATACGCCTCTTGCCAAGAATGCCCTGACCTATATGACCGAACTGCTGGGCCGTGGTGCCATGGATATGACCGTCCTCACCGGCGGCAAGCCCGGCGGCGGCAGCGAGGACTTTGCCTTTGTCAGCCACGAAGTGCCCACCGTAAGCATGTTTCTCTCCGCAGGCAACGCCAAGGAGGGCTATGTTTACGGCCAGCACCACCCCAAGGTACGCTTTGACGACAGCGTGCTGTACGTGGGCTCTGCAGCCTATGTTTATATGGCTCTGCGGTGGCTGAGCGACCACAAGGCATAACCATTCGGAAAATTTATCATTTATTTGAACCTCCGAAAAATCTGCGGATTTTCCGGAGGTTCTTTTTCACGGATGGGTTCGGAGCAGCACACTGCATCTCTTAAAAAAACGCCTTTATAAACAAAAAATCCCGGAAGGTTCGCACCCTCCGGGGTCTTTTTTATATCAGTTTTGCCCCCGCATGGGGCAGGCTGTCGGCACCAAGGCTCTGCAGTCTCTGCGGCAGGGCGGCGAGGTCGCCGCCGGTATAATACCACGCAGCGGCAAACGCGGCCAGTGCCAGAATCAGCAGAAAAATCAGGGCATTCCGCACCCTGTGCCGTTTGCGCGGCGCTGCTATCGGTGCATCCGGCTCCGGCTTGTCCGGCAGGCGCTGCGCCGTCAGGGCATCTGCCGGAATGGCCCTGCCATACTTCTGCCAGATCGTTCCCGCCGCCTGCGGCAGACCGGAAGCCGCCCGGCGGATCATATCCAGCAGCCACAAAGCAGGCGTATCTGCATTGGCCACCGTGCGCACCCAGCAGCCTTTCCGGCTGCCCAGAAACAGCACCGTGTCCTCGGCGCGCTCCAGACACCCGGCTGCATAGTCTGCACCCACAAGGCGCTGCGCTGCCCGCACACGGGTAAGTTTTGCCGGCACCGGCCCGCCCTTGACCCGGCAGACCTTTGCGCTCAGCTTTTCCCGCACCTTTGCATCGGCATAGCTCATGGCTCCAAAATCAAACACTTTTTCTGCGCCGGCCACCGTTTCCATCCGGGCTTCCAGCAGAGTGCCTGCATCCGCATCACAGCATACCAGCAGCCTGTGGTGCGTTTCCAGCGCCTGCACCGCTGCATGAACAAGGGTCATCTCCCCTTCTCCATAGAGCTCTGCCGCAAAGCGGCCGTTCAGGGCCTTGCGGGCCTTTTCCAGCCCGGCAGGCGTTTCGGCCTGCAGCGCAGCCAGTGTTTCTGCACCGCGGCTGCGGCACTGGGCAGCAAGTCCTGTCTGCTGCACTGCCTGTTGTACTGCCCACAGCGGTGCGCCAAACAACCGCAGCACACAGGTGGTCTGCGTTTTTTCTTCGTGTATCAACTGCTTCACCCCCGCGGCCCGGGGCCGCTCGTATTAACCCTTGAGGAAGGTGCTGTCCAGTGCCGTCAGAGCCGCAGCATCATGCCGGGCGCTTTTTGCCAGTGCCTGTGTATCTGCAGGAACTTTGCCCTGAGCCAGACGCAGCGCCAGTTCCAGTGCCGCCTGTGCCGCGCGGGCACGCACCAGCGCACGGTCGGGGCGGGAGACGAAGAGCTTTTTTACATAGACGGTCTCACCGCAGGCCGCACCCAGATACACCGTGCCCACCGGGCGGACGGCATCGCCGCCGTTGGGGCCGGCCAGACCGGTGACGCTGACAGCGATATCGGCCCCGGCAGCTTCGGCTGCGCCCAGTGCCATCTGTGCTGCCACCGGTGCGGACACCACATTGTACTTTGCGATCGCCGCCGGGTCTACGCCGATCATCTTTGCCTTGGCCTGCTCCCAGTAGGTAACAAAGCCGAAGCCGAACACCTCACTTGCACCGGACACATTGGTCAGCCGCTGGGCGATCATGCCGCCGGTGCAGCTTTCTGCCGTGGCAATGGTGAGCCCCTTTTTCTTCAGGGTGTGCACCAGAGTCTCTTCCAGACCGGTCACATCCTCATCATACACCGCATCACCCAGCAGATCATAGAACTTTGTGGCGTATGCGCGGCACATTTTTTCGGCTGAACTGTCGGTTTCTGCCCGGGCAGTAATGCGGATCTCGCACTCGCCGGTCTTGCAGTAGATGGCGGCGGTGGGATTTGCGTTTTCCAGCAGATGCCGCACACGGTATTCGATATCGCTTTCGCCGCCCAGCACCCGCAGCGTGATGGAATGCAGGGTGCAGTTCTGGCGGGCCAGCAGCAGCGGGCACACGCTCTCCTCCCACATGGCCTTCATTTCGTGAGGCACGCCGGGCATGAGCACAGCACAGTGGCCATCCTGCTCGAACCATGCCCCGGGGGCAGTGCCGTGGTTATTGATGATCTTGTGGCCGTTCACCGGCACCATGGCCTGCTTGCGGTTGTTTGGGGTCGTCTTGCGCCCGGTACGAGTGAAGAAATCCACGATCTTCTGCCATTCTTCCGGGTCAAAAGCCAGCGTATCACCGTAGCATCCAGCAACCGTCTCCTTGGTCAGGTCGTCCGCCGTGGGGCCAAGGCCGCCGGTGAACACCAGCAGGTCGCACCGCTGTTTTGCTTCGTTGACAAAATCTGCCAGACGGTCGTGGTTGTCGCCGATGGTGCTCTCGCGCTGGACGGTGATGCCCAGAGCCGCCAGCTCCCGGCTGAGGTACTGGGCGTTGGTGTTGAGAATGTTGCCGAGCAGCAGCTCGGTGCCCACACTGATGATCTCTGCTGTCATGGCTTTCACCCCTCAAATTCGACCTGATCGGTGATACGGATGCGGATGCGCTCGGCGCTCTCTGCTGCTTCGGCTTCCAGCGCGGCAAGGCCGGGCATGGCGGCTTCGGCTTCCAGAATTTCTTCCAGTTCCGGGCGGATCTTCGGGTGCGGCGGGGTGAAGATGGTGCAGCAGTCCTCGTAGGGCAGGATGCTGGTCTCAAAGGTGTTGATGTGGCGTGCCGTCTCCACGATCTCGGTCTTGTCCATGCCGATGAGCGGGCGCAGGATGGGCAGATCCTGCGCAGCATCGGTGCACTGCAGGGCCTTGACGGTCTGGCTGGCTACCTGAGCCAGACTCTCGCCGGTAACAAGGGCTTCGCAGCCCTGCTTCTTGGCAATAACGTTGGCAATGCGCATCATGCTGCGGCGCATCAGCACCGTGAACAGCACATCCGGAGCATTATCCCGGATGTACTCCTGCGGCTTGGTGTAGGGCACGACGAACAGATTGGAGCTGCCCGTATAGATGCTGGTGAGCTGCGCCAGAGCTTTTACCTTGAGCTTTGCGCGCTCCGAAGTGTACGGCGGAGACGCAAAGTGGATGTGGTCCAGTGCCAGACCGCGCTTTGCCATGCGGTAAGCCGCCACGGGACTGTCGATGCCGCCAGACAGCATGTTCAATGCACGGCCGCTGGTGCCCACGGGCAGACCGCCCTCGCCGGGCACTTTGGGGCCGTGGATGTAGGCGCCGTAATCACGAATTTCTACGATCACCTTGAAATCCGGGTTATGCACATCCACCTTGAGGTAGTTGTGTTTGCCCAGCAGATAGGCACCCAGCTCCCGCATCAGTTCAGGGCTGGTCATGGGGTAGGTCTTGTCGGAGCGGCGCGCCTCCACCTTGAAGGTGCGGATGCCGTGCAGGCTGGCGCCGAGGTAATCCTCAGCGGTCTGGCAGATGGTGTCAAAGTCCTTGTCGCAGACCACGGCGCGGCTGAGCGCCGCAAGGCCGAACACCTTGCTCACCCGGTCAAAGGCGAGGTCCATATCCACGTCCTCTTCCTCAGGCTCCATGTAAAAGGTGGACTGGGTGCAGTAGACCTTGAACTTGCCCACGGTCTTGAGCCGGTAGCGCAGAATTTTCATCATCGCCGACTCGAATTGGTTGCGGTTGAGGCCTTTCAGGGACATTTCACCCTGATAGCCCATAATGATTTCATGCATAAATGTTGTATCTCCTGATCGTAGGATTTGTAATAGATAACTTTTGAGGGACCCCAAGTCACCTTGGGTGACAGCCCTCTCTGAGATGGGGCCTTTGGCATAACGGAAAAGTTGTCCGCTATATCCCAAAGGCTCCCTCCTTGAGGGAGCTGGCACGGCGTAGCCGTGACTGAAGGAGTCTCACTTCCGGATCTTCTGCAGATGCTTCATGCCGTCCTCAAAGCGGTTGAGAAAAGCATCCACATCCTCGGGGGTGTTGTCGCCGCAGAAGGACACGCGGATGGCCGTGTCGATGGCAAGCGGGTCTTTGCCCATGGCTGCCAGCGTGTGGCTGGGCTGGCCGCGGCCGCAGGCACTTGCCGAGGAAACATACACCTGTGCTTCGGCCAGCCATGCCAGCATGGTCTCGCTCTTGATGCACATCTCACTGAAGTTCAGCACCTCGGGCACCGCGTTTTCCGGGCTGTTGAGCTCCACCTCCGGAAAGGCCTTCAGGCCGTCCCGCAGACGCTGGTTCAGGGCCTTCATAGCGGTGTCACGGCTCTTCATGGTCTTGGCAAGACGGGTGGCGGCTGCGGCAAGACCCATGGCGTAGGGTAGGTTTTCGGTGCCGGGGCGCAGGCCGCGCTCCTGCTCACCGCCGAGGTACGGCGGCCGGAACGCCTGTACCAGACGGTCAGAAAGATACAGCGCGCCAATGCCCTTGGGAGCGTGGATCTTGTGGCCGCTCACCGACAGGGTGTCAATGTTGTCCAGCTTGATGGGCACACGCATCCACGCCTGCACCGCATCCACATGGACGATGGTGCGGCTGTTGCGGCGCTTTACCTCGGCGGCAAGGCGCTCCACATCGTTGCGGGTGCCGATCTCGTTGTTCACCATCATACAGGCCACAAGAATAGTGTTCTTGTCCACCCGCTCCAGCATGGCGTCAATGTCCAGCGTGCCGTCTGCCCGGGGAGCTACCACGGTAACGTCGTAGCCCTGCTTTGCCAGACGCTCCAGCGGCCGCTGCACACTGGGGTGCTCGAAGCCGGATACCACGATGCCCTTGCCGAAGGTGCGGGTCTGCACCGCGCCCAGCAGCGCCAGATTGTTGCTCTCGCTGCCGCAGGAGGTAAAGTACAGCTCCCGGCTTTTGCAGCCCAGCGTGCGCGCTACGGCGGCGCGAGCGGCGTTCAGAGCTTCTTCACTGCGCGCGCCCGGGCCGTACAGGCTGGAAGGGTTTGCCCAGTGCTCCCGCATGGCCTTGTCGATGACGTCCGCCACCTCCGGCGCTACGATGGTGGTGGCCGCGTTGTCCAGATAATGTAACTGAGGATTTTGCAGCATAAACGGATTTCCTGCTTTCTGTCGTTGTTTTCATAATAACCCAGAATAAGTATAGCACAAACCCTTGGATAACGCAAAAAATTTTATGCATTTATGGGTGATTTTTGTAACTGTACCTCCTTGACAAACACCCCGGTGGTGTGCTATCTTTACAGCATAGACCGCATCCCTGCTGACGGAACCTTGTGGAGCACCACAGTGCAGGGGTGCATGGGATGTCAATGCCGACCGTCTGGGCAGCCTTGCGCAATTGCTGCGCAAAGCTGCCCTTTTTTGCTATCAAGGAGGATGTCTGTATGAAGACCGATATCGAGATCGCGCAGGAAGCCAGAATGAAGCCCATCACCCAGATCGCAGCTCAGCTGGGTCTGGAGGAGGAAAGTGTGATCCCCTATGGCCGCTATAAGGCCAAGATCGACCACCGGCTGATCCACAACGCCAAAAAGCAGGGCAAGCTGATCCTTGTCACCGCCATCAGCCCCACCCCCGCCGGTGAGGGCAAGACCACCACCAGCGTAGGTCTGGCCGATGCCATGAACGCACTGGGCAAAAAGACCATGCTCTGTCTGCGCGAGCCCAGCCTTGGCCCCGTGTTCGGCGTAAAGGGCGGCGCTGCCGGCGGCGGCTACGCACAGGTGGTGCCCATGGAGGATATCAACCTGCACTTTACCGGTGACCTGCACGCCATTGGCACCGCCAACAACCTGCTGGCTGCCATGATCGACAACAGCATCCAGCAGGGCAACCCGCTGAACATCGATCCCCGCCGCATCACCTGGAAGCGCTGCATGGACATGAACGACCGCCAGCTGCGGTTCATCGTGGACGGTCTGGGCGGCAAGGTGAACGGCACCCCCCGCGAGGACGGCTTTGATATCACCGTTGCCAGCGAGGTGATGGCAATTTTCTGCCTTGCCACCAGCATTTCCGATCTGAAGGAGCGTCTTTCCAAGATCGTATGCGCCTACACCTACGACGGCAAGCCCGTCACTGCCGGTGAGATCGGTGCTGCCGGTGCCATGACCGCCCTGCTGAAGGACGCGCTGGACCCGAACCTTGTACAGACGCTGGAAAACAACCCCGCCATCATCCACGGCGGTCCCTTTGCCAACATCGCCCACGGCTGCAACAGCGTGCTGGCTACCAAGCTGAGCCTTTCTCTGGCCGACTATACCATCACTGAAGCAGGCTTTGGTGCTGATCTGGGCGCAGAGAAGTTTTTGGATATCAAGTGCCGCTACGCCGGTATCGCTCCCTCTGCCTGCGTGCTGGTGGCCACTGTGCGTGCCCTCAAGAGCCACGGTGGCGTGGCAAAGGCCGACCTGAGCCAGCCCAACCTCGAAGCCGTCAAGGCCGGTGCATCCAACCTCATCCGCCACATCGACAACCTGAAAAATGGCTTCGGCCTGCCGGTGGTGGTCGCCATCAATGCCTTCCCCACCGATACCGCCGAAGAGCAGGCCTACGTGGAGCAGGTGTGCGCCGAGCAGGGTGTTCCCTGCGTGCTGAGCGAGGTATTCGCCAAGGGCGGCGAGGGCGGCAAGGCGCTGGCCGAGAAGGTGCTGGAGGTGCTGGAGGATCGTCCCATCCAGTACACCTACCCGCTGGAAATGCCCCTGAAGGACAAGATCAACGCCATCGCCACCAAAATTTACCGGGCCGACGGTGTGAACTACAGCGCCGCCGCCAGCAAGACATTGGCTGAGCTCACCGACATGGGCTACGGGAATCTGCCTGTCTGCATCGCCAAGACCCAGTACAGCTTCAGCGACAACGCCAAGCTCATCGGTGCCCCCACCGGCTTTACCATGGAGGTGCGCGAGGTGCGCCTTGCTGCCGGTGCAGGCTTTGTGGTGGTCATCTGCGGTAATATCATGACCATGCCGGGCCTGCCCAAGAAGCCCGCCGCTGTGGGCATCGATGTGGATGCCGACGGCAAGATCACCGGCCTGTTCTAAGTTTCAAGTAAAAAATAAGAGGTTCGCTCAGTGAACGAACCTCTTATTTTTTATCCTTCTGTGTGGCTGCACAGATAATCCGTCCATGCGGCATACCCGGCGGGTCTCAGATGGTAGCCGTCCGGCTGGGCGTAGCTTTCGATCAGGTCGCCGTTTTCATCTGCCAGCACTTCCCACAGGTTGAGAAAATAGCAGTTCTTTTCCAGCGCAATGGCTGCCAGCTCATTGTTGATCTGGCACAGGCGGTCGCGGTTCAAGCCCTCATGGCCGGACTTCTGGCATACTTCCGGCCGCACCGGCGTGATGGACTGCACATAGATCTTTGCATTTGGCAGTGTCTGGCTCAGCATGTCCAGCATCAGCCGGTAATAGGTCAGAAAGCTGCTATAATCGGTATCGCGGCCCAGCACGTTGGTGCCCAACAGAACATAAATAGCTCTGGGCTGCTGGGCGGTCAACGCTTCCAGCGGCACCTCAGTCACGCCGTCGGCACGCTTGCAGGTGGTGCCATTGACGATCACGTTCGGCCCAACACCCTTGTACGCACAGAACATGGCGTTCTGCATTCCTTCTTCGTACAGCTGCATGCCCTGCGTCAGGCTGTCGCCCACAAAGCTCACGTCATTGAACCATTCCTTGCCCACAGCCGTGCTGCTCTTTGGCAGCGCCGCCATACGGAAATCCAGCGCAGTGGCCGCGCTGTCTGCAAGCGTCTGCACCGTGAGCTGCCGCGCCACCGCGTAGGAGGCCGTGTTCCAAGTATTATCCTGTGTTACCTCCTGCAGGATGGTGTTCTGCCCAACGCCGGAGGGCCGCTGTTCCCGGTGCAGGCTCTTCCACAACATCCCGATGGCTCCCACCAGCAAAAGCAGCAGCAGCAAAGCTGTCGCCATGAACCGCCTGCGCCAGCGTTTGCGCAACACGCGCCGCCGGTATTCCTGATAGTCTGCCATGCTGTCTCCCTCACTTTTCTGCCCGGGCTATGCTGCGGGCTTTCTCGTTCTTAGTATACCATATCTGTGCATTCCGGCAAGACCCGTTTTCTGCCAGAGTGCCTAAAATTGCAGATTCTTTTGCACGCAGGCATGCCATTGTGTGCAAAAAGCCCGCCTTCTATCGGGTCAAAAGCTTGCATCCTGTACCATAGATGTGTTATACTGAACTAAACTACTATTGATAGGGAGGCTTTCACGATGGCATTTACTCCAAAACTGACTTATAAAGGCAAGCCCCTCGTCCGCAAGGACAATGAGCTGTACTACGGCAATATGACCGACCCATATGTGCTCTATCTGCAGATCACGACCACCAAGCCTGTGGGCGACCAGCAGGTTGCAGACAAGGTCCACCTGATGCTGCTCTCTACCGACACCACCAAGGCTCCGCAGGAACGCGTGATGCGTCAGACCACCAAGATCGGCCTGTACAACGCTTTGGACATCGGCAGCATCTGGCTGCAGAAGGCAAACGCACAGTAAACAAAAAAAGACCGCTGCACCGGAGTGCAGCGGTCTTTTTTGCTTATTCTTCGGTCACTTCAAAGTCGAGGGGCTTGCCGCAGTTCGGGCACTTAGGTGCGCCGTCCAGCAGTTCGTCTTCCTCAAACACGGCGGTGGTGCCGCAGTCCGGGCAGGTCACTTCGTACTGCACGGGGCCATCCTCGGCATCCTCTTCGCCGTCCCCTTCCAGAGCGACCTCAAAGGTCACGCCGCAGTGCGCGCAGTTGGCTTCGCCTGCATCCAGATCATCCTCGCTGACGTAAACGGTCTCGCCGCAGTTGGGGCAGGCCACTTCATAGAACGGCTCGCTGGCGATGTCATCATCCTTGGCATCGTCATCGTCGTCGCCGTCGGAGTCCTCATCCTCAGCGTCCTCGCTTTCGCCGTCTTCGTCCTCATCCTCGTACAGATCTGCTTCCAGATCTTCCACATGCTCAGGTACAATCGCCACCGTCAGATAGGCAAGAAACTCGGTGTCTGGCTCTTTTAAATAGATGTCGATCGTGCTCTCGTCCGGAATTTCAACCTTGTCTACATTGGAAAATGCCTCTACCAGAGGCGTTCCGTCTCCGTTGATACCCGCACAGCGTTCGATTGAATATTTTACATCCTCTGCAGTGACGGTCGTTCCATCGTGGAACTTGACACCATTCCGGAGCTTGAAGGTATAAACCTTTCCATCCTCCGAGATCGAATGGCTCTCTGCCACCGCATCGTTCAGATTTCCTTCTTCATCGGGCTTTACAAGGCCCTCATAAATATTGAATAGGATTTCTTTCGTTCCTGCCGCAACAGATTTGTGTGGGTCAAGACTATCCTCAATGTCCTGAGGAATTCCTACCGTGATGGAACCTCCCATAACAGGTTCCCCTGTCGGGGTTGATTCCATTGATACCTGAGAACTTGTGGTATCGGAAGAATCTGCTTTCCCATCCTTGCCATCCTGGCATCCGCCAAGTACAACAGTAAGAGCTGCAACTAAAAGCAGCGCAAGTACGCTTCTTCTTTTCTTCATGATTTCTCCT
>OGEQ01002653.1_pt1 | contig 11540 bp, 9 predicted proteins | sample 1570731 | NCBI WGS metagenome assembly OGEQ01 (sample SAMEA2582132, study PRJEB24529) | metagenome | biome: Human gut stool | place: China | collected 2011 | reverse complement strand
ATAAATCACTAATTAAGAAGGAAGTTGCGTATAGATGGAAAATTCGGTATGATGGGAGATATGTTAATTTGTTTGAAAATGAACGAATTCCCTCAAAAACCGTATCATGAATAGGAGGCTACAAATTGGATTATAAAACTCTACGCAAAAACTATAGACTCTATATTAGATCTGCAGGCTTGTTAGCAATGCTTCTGATCTTTTGCATTGGATTAGTGGTCAGGGATAATCTTCTTCAGACTGCTGGCGTTTTATTGGTTATTGCATGCTTGATTTTATTCATCCAATTGCTCAAGAAAAGCTACACCAACAAGTGCAACACCTTGCTCCGTGTAGACTTAGATTTAGCTTTTTGGCAGCAATACCTTCAGTTGAACAAGAATGTGAAAAAAGCTATTTCACAGATAGATATTAAGCTGACATCGGTTGCCTATTCTTTTATGATGGGAGATTTTGATACTGTCATAAAAGAAGCTAGGGAAGCACTTAGTCGGACGGATTATCCGCAGAAATATAAAAACTTTTTTGAAAGTTATCTCATGCGATCAACTGTCCTGACAGATCCTGATTTGTCTAGAGGAGAACTGGAGGGTAGGTTGAATGAATTGACTATCACAGACCCGACACTGGCTGAGAAAACAAGAAAGGTCTGTCTTGCCCTTTATGATTTAACCATTGCGCACCAAAGTAATGACTATTTCGAAGATTTAAGCAATGATTTCAAGTACCAGCAGTTGGAAATTATCTACTACCAAGCCTTGAATGCTACTCTTAAAGGCGATCAGCACAGAGCCAATGATCTCTTTCGCAAGTTAGTCTCAGAAGATGAGTTGCTCTATATCGTTCGAAAGGCTAAGCAATACTTGAAGGATGAAGGCAGTCATCTGTAAATCCTCCAATCAAAATAGAGATTAATTGAAAGAGCCTGAACAAACACAAGGAATTATTAAAAAATGAATAAGAATTTTAACGAGATGTCGTTTGATGAATTGAAATGTTACCGCAGGGAAGGTCTATGGAGATCTTTGGGACTATTACTAGTCATTATTTTAGTGATTGTGGGAATGGTCTTGATGGAAGTGAACCATGTTTCTCCTTCCAATCAGAATCGTTTTCGAGTTATTGGTTTGACCACGGTCATTGCGCTCTTTGGCTACCTGATGCCTCTGATGGCAGCTAATCGTGTCATGCGAGACCATCCGGATTGGGTCAAGAAATCAGGGATTCGAGCAAAAATTCCCTTGCCAATGGCCTGGCATGTCAAAAGACTTTGCGTCCTTGGAGCGAGTCTACTGGTGATTGGAGTAGGATTTTCCTCGTCATTCAAACCACAAGTTCCGCAGACAAATCTGAAGGATCAACAAGATAATATCCAAGTCAATAATGTAATCGATGTGCCTGATATTGAAGTGTCTACGAGTGATAGTCAGGACTAGTAAGTGACAGATTGAATCTAAAAAGGGGAATATATGAAACTTTTTACTTACTCATTTGAAGAAAGTCAATCTTTCGTAAATGAGACCATTATTAATCGCTTTAACGATAAGGGAAATTGGAAAAGATTTATTGGAATGCCTTTATTTTCTGCAATAGTCTATCTACTTTATATCCTTCTTCCAGCAGTCTTTAAGGGAATAAGATTAGATGGAGATGGGGATGATGCCTATCAATGGTTAAATTTACCTCTTTTGTTTGTTCTACTTTTATTTTATTTGGTTTACATTTTCTATTCGTTTAAATATCGAAAGAAAAAAATGATCTTGAAATATCTCACTTATTGTTATATGTACCTTCTATTACTATTTATGGAATTAGGATTTGTATTAATTGGTTTTTTTTGCAGAGAACTTCTCGGTTTTTTATCAGCTGGATTAACGATAGTTGTTGTGATATATCTCTTTAGGACGGTCCCTAAAAAGATAATGACTGCGGTTTAAGAAAGAAAACCCTATGCTTCCTTGGCTGCCCTAGCAACAGAAAAAATTACAGATCAATTATTAATCTGGGGTGGAAGTGGAGTTACAGCGGGTTTTGTATTGTTTGATCGTTCAAATCATACAAATGTAAGAGGAAGCATTGATGCTATCTTAACGCCATTCTGCCCCGCTATTATGGCTGTCGCTCTTTATGTCTTCTTTTTAGAAATAGTAGGGGGTTACTACCTATTTTTGTATTACGAACAATACAAAGAAAAATATGATATTTTAACAAAGGTTTAGCTTAAGAAAACTTATAAAAACAGTGCCTACTCGGTGCTGTTTTTTACTTTATACTGCAAAATTGAGGAAATGATTTTACTAGAGAACTGGCTTGGAAATGTGATATAATAAAGGTTATGGCAAACAATAATCAATCAAAAAAAACACGGTCGACGAGACGACTGTCCAAAGCAGAATTAGAAAGAAAAAAAGCAATTCATCGCATGATTGCGACCATTCTGATTAGTCTGGTTTTAGTTTTTGCGACCTTGAAATTGGGAGCAGTAGGGGTCTTGGCCTACAACTTGATCCGACTCTTTGTTGGGAGTTTGGCTTACTTGGCTATTTTAGCGACCTTTTTCTACCTCTATGCCTTTAAATGGCTGGACAAACACGAAGGGGTGATTTCAGGATTCCTAAGCTTCTTTGCTGGGCTTCTCTTGATGTTTCAGGCCTTCTTTGTATCCTCCCTTCATTTAGACAATAATGGGATCAAGGTCACCTTTTCAAGAATCATGGCAGACCTGATTCATCTGCGAGTGGAGAGCTTTGCCGGTGGTGGTATGATCGGTGCCCTTCTTTATGCTCCGATTTCCTTCCTGTTTTCAAATATTGGCTCTTATTTTATTGGCCTTCTCTTTATTGGATTGGGGATTCTCTTGATGAGTCCTTACTCCATCTATGATTTGTTTGAAAAGGGATCGGAAGCCTTCCACGCTTCTATGGAAAAACGTAAAGAACGTCGCGAGCAGAAATTCCTTGAAAAAGAAGCGAGAGCTGCCGAGGAAGCTGCTGCAGCTGAAAGAGAGCAAGAAGAAGCAAGTGCAGTTTTTCCAACTCCCCTTTCAATGGAAGGGCATCCTGTAGACCCTGAAACGGGAGAGGTGTTGGCGGAAGAGCCGTTCACAGAGTCCTTCCCAGAAGCCGAAATTGTCGCACCAGCAACACCAGAGATTTACCTGCCAGATCAAGAATGGCCTGAAGAGCCTGAAGCATACGAAGAGTTTCCGGAAGCCGAAGAATTCGAGGACGATGGGGAAGAAGTTCAAGTGGATTTCACACCTAAGGAACTCCTCCAGTACAAGCTTCCAACCATTGATCTCTTCGCACCTGATAAGCCGAAAAATCAATCCAAAGAGAAAAACATCGTTCGTCAGAATATCCGCATTTTGGAAGAAACCTTTGCAAGTTTCAATATCAAGGCGACAGTGGAGCGGGCGGAAATCGGCCCTTCTGTTACCAAGTATGAAGTCAAGCCAGCTGTCGGTGTGCGGGTCAACCGCATCTCCAATCTAGCAGATGATTTGGCCTTGGCCCTAGCAGCCAAGGATGTGCGGATTGAAGCACCGATTCCAGGGAAGTCTCTGGTCGGGATTGAAGTGCCCAACTCAGAGATTGCGACCGTTTCCTTCCGTGAATTGTGGGAGCAGTCCAAGACAGACCCAGCTAAACTCCTTGAGATTCCTCTTGGGAAGGCCGTAGATGGTTCAGCTCGGACCTTTGATTTGGCTCGGATGCCCCACCTCTTGGTAGCGGGTTCTACTGGATCTGGTAAGTCAGTAGCGGTCAATGGCATTATTTCGAGTATCTTGATGAAGGCCCGTCCGGACGAAGTCAAGTTTATGATGGTCGATCCAAAGATGGTGGAGCTTTCTGTCTACAATGATATTCCTCACCTCTTGATTCCAGTGGTGACCAACCCACGCAAGGCCAGTCGAGCTCTGCAGAAGGTCGTTGATGAGATGGAAAATCGCTATGAGCTCTTCTCGAAAGTGGGTGCTCGCAATATTGCTGGCTTTAATGCCAAGGTGGCTGAGTACAATGCCCAGTCTGAGATGAAGCAAGTGCCACTTCCATTGATCGTGGTCATTGTCGACGAGTTGGCAGACTTGATGATGGTCGCAAGTAAAGAAGTGGAAGATGCCATTATTCGCCTTGGACAAAAGGCGCGTGCAGCGGGGATCCACATGATTCTCGCGACCCAACGGCCATCGGTTGACGTTATCTCAGGTTTGATCAAGGCCAATGTGCCTTCCCGTGTCGCTTTTGCGGTATCATCTGGAACCGACTCACGGACCATCTTGGATGAAAATGGCGCAGAGAAATTGCTCGGTCGCGGAGACATGCTCTTTAAACCGATCGATGAAAACCACCCGATTCGTCTACAAGGATCCTTTATCTCAGATGACGATGTGGAGCGAATTGTCAACTTTGTCAAAGAGCAGGCAGAAGCTGATTATGATGATGCCTTTGATCCAGGCGAAGTATCGGAGTCGGACTTTGATGGAGGCATGGGTAGCTCCGACGAGGGTGATCCTCTCTTTGAAGAGGCCAAGGCACTCGTCATCGAGACCCAAAAAGCCAGTGCTTCGATGATCCAGCGCCGCTTATCGGTTGGTTTTAACCGAGCGACTCGCCTCATGGAAGAGTTGGAAGCAGCGGGTGTGATTGGACCAGCTGAAGGGACCAAGCCTCGAAAAGTATTGCAACAATCATAAGGATAGGGAAAAAGGGCGCTTGTCCCACTCCCTTTTCTTTTTATAGAAAATAGAAAGTAGGAGCAGATGAAATTAGATACGATTCATCATATTGCCATCATTGGACGGGATCGCGATGCTATGTTGCATTTTTATGTGGACCAGTTGGGCTTTGCGATTGTCAGTGAGTATGACCGTCCCGAACGCGGAGATATCTTGATCAATCTCCGTCAGGGGCAGCTGACTTTAGAACTCTTTATCAAACCGACGGCCCCAGAACGTCCAAAGCTCCCCTTGCCCGAGCATGCGGGACTGCGTCATCTGGCCTTTCAAGTGGACGATGTAGAGACCTATCTAGCTAGATTGGATCAGCTAGGTATTGAGAATACAGGCCTTCGCTATGATGATTTTGATGGCAAGAAGATGGCATTTTTCTTTGATCCAGAAGGATTGCCCTTGGAAATACATGAGTGAGGAAAGCAATGGTTAGATTAGAAGGACTCAGTCAGGAAGAAGTAGCGAAAAAGATCCAAGAGGGCAAGCAAAATAAGGTCACGATTAAGACAGAAAAAAGTATTGGGCAGATCATTCGAGACAATGTCTTTACCTACTTTAATCTGATTTTCTTGGTCTTAGCGGTCTTGCTGGTAGCAGTGAAGTCTTGGAACAATCTCTTGTTTGTTCCGGTCGTCGTGGTCAACTCCTTGGTAGGAATTGTGCAGGAAGTCCGCTCTAGACGGATCTTGCGTCAGATGCAATTTCTACACATGAGTGAGGCGATCGCTCTTCGCGAAGGCAAAGAAGTCGCTCTACCTATCGATCAGCTGGTGGAGGGTGATCTAGTTCGCTTTCAAGCTGGAGATCAGATCTATGCGGATGGGGTCTTGCTGGAGGGCGAGCTAAAAGTCGATGAGTCGCAATTGACCGGTGAAGCCGATGAGGTCAAAAAAGGAGCACAAGACGCACTCATGTCAGGTAGTTTTGTGATCGCTGGTCAAGGTTTAGCAAGACTAGAAAAAGTTGGGAACGACTCCTACATCAACCAATTGAGCCTGGAAGCCAAGCAAGTCAAGTCTCATGAGGAGTCTGACATGGTCCATGCGGTCAATCGTATTGTGGGGATCATTGGTCTCCTTATCATTCCGCTAGGCTCGCTCCTTTTTCTTCGTAGCTATATCAGCCTAGGCGATAGCCTCAAGCTCAGTGTGACTTCAACAGTCGGGGCCTTGATCGGAATGATTCCAGAAGGCTTGTATCTCTTGATGACCTTGGCACTGGCTCTGGGCGCTGTCAGATTAGCCAAGGAAAAGGTCCTGCTCAATAGCATGAAGGGGATTGAGACCTTATCGCGCGTGGATGTCCTTTGTGTCGATAAGACAGGGACCATTACAGAGCCGGGTATGGAAGTAACAGAGATTCGTCCAGTTAAAGACGCTCAAGACTTGGAAGCTCTAGCTCAGTATGTAGGAGCTAGTATGGATCAAAACGATACCATGGATGCCATCCGAAAATTTCACAAGACTCCGGTCAGCCAGCCTTGGAAAGCTGTCGACGTTCAGCCCTTCACGTCTAAGAAAAAGTATGGGGCCATTGCCTTTGAATCTGGGATCTATGTATTGGGGGCTCCAGAATTTGTCTTACGAGAGGGCTTCTCTGAGCTTGAACAAGAGATAGCTCCTGCTACTCAGGCAGGGAATCGGGTCTTGGCCTTTGGGAAATATCGGGGAGATCACCTGGGAGAGACTTTAGAGGCTCCTGTAGACTTGGTAGCCTGGATTATTCTCTCCAATCCTTTGAGAAAAAATGCCAAAGAAACCTTCGCCTACTTTAAAGAACAAGGTGTAACCATTAAGGTCATTTCAGGGGACAACCCAGCAACAGTCTCAGCTATTGCACAAAAAGCAGGCATTAAAGGAGCAGAAGATATAATCGATGCCAGAACCTTACTGACGGAAGAAGATTTGCACCAAGCGGCGAGCCAATATACGGTCTTTGGACGAGTGACACCAGAGCAAAAGAAAAGCCTTGTAGAAGGCTTGCAGGCAAAGGGTCATAAAGTCGCCATGACTGGAGATGGCGTCAACGATATTCTTGCCCTCAAAACAGCGGATTGTAGTATTGCGATGGAATCTGGAAACGATGCGACCAAGAAGATGGCGCAAGTGGTTTTACTGGATTCTGACTTTGGGAAGATGCCGTCCATCGTGGCAGAAGGGCGGCGGGTGGTCAATAATATTCAACGATCAGCCAGTCTCTTTTTGATCAAGAATATCTTTTCCATTTTGTTAGCCATCTCAGTGACGCTTTTAGCCTTTACCTATCCCATCATGCCGTCGCAGATGTCTTTGATCAGTGGTTTTACGATTGGGATTCCAGGATTCTTCCTAGCGCTTGAGCCCAATAGCGAGCGCATCAAAGGGCGCTTTATCGAAACGGTCTTTAAAAATGCGCTACCTGCTGCCTTGACGGATTTTATACTGATCTTCAGTCTGGTATTGCTCTCTTCAGCATTTGGCATGAGGTCGGAAGAACTCTCAAGTGCAGCCATCTGCTTGATGGCCTTCGTTGGATTTACCATCATCTACCAAGAATCCCAGCCTCTCAATCACTACAAGAGACTGGTTCTTCTAGGAAATATCCTAGCCTTCCTGGTTTCAAGCAGTATCTTAGGTAGATTCTTCAACATGAGCCCCTTGAGGCTTCAAACGCTGGTTATTTGTGCCATCATGGCCGTTCTTGCTCTCGTCTTGATTCAAGTCTTCAAGAAACTAGTGGGCTGGTTCTTTCATCGGAAGAAATAAAAGAAAAGAACAAAACAGATAAAATAGTTTCGATTGGATGACGATATTTTTAATGTTCAGTTAGTTCTATGAAATAGGCATCCCACTCTTGTGCTTCGGCTTTTGAAAGTAACAATGAAACCGAATGGATAACATCATCATGGAGAGATCTCCCTTGCTTTGGATCTTCCCAAATGCTTTGATAGATGGCCTTTAATTCTAGTAAGTATAATTTTTGAAATGCAAAATAGCTAGGGAATTGTTTTGCAAATAGAAGTGTTAGCAGTTGTTTGCTAGCACTTTTTTCTTTTCTACTGATTAAGACAGACACTAAATTTAAAATTGTATCGATTTTGATTCGATCTAGATTGTTCTTAAGTTTGTCCGGTGTATTTTCCAAAATTGTATACGTAAAGAGAACAATAGCCTCAGTTGTAAAATAGGAGACCACACTTCCCATTAACCCAATGTCAAGATTGGTCCAATAATCTAATGAAAAAAAGTAATCCGTCAGTTCATTTATCGCCTGCTGAGAAACGGTTTTGTGTTGTTTTTCTGCAATGATAATCTCTAAAACGAGGGAGAGGATGTGATAAATGTATTGATGCTTTGAGATTGCTAATTCTTGAAAATCATTTTTAATTTGAAGAAGAGATACCCAATCCGAGTTTTCCATTGCCTCATCCATTCTTTTTTTCAAGGTTAAAAACTCAGCACTATGGAAATCACTCCAATCAAAGATCTCATTAATCTCCACAATCATGTACCCCAATAATTGTAGCAATATATCATTGGATAGATTGGTTTTCCCATTTTCAAAATCAGAAATACTCGAAGCAGAACCAGCGATATTCCCAAGTTCTCTTAAGGAGATTTTTCTTTGTTTTCGAATCAATTTAAATTTTTCTCTAATGTCCATTTGTTCGGATTTCCGTAATTTTTCATTTACTATTTTTTTATATTATATACTATATCTATAAAAAGGGAAAGGAGAAAAATAATGATTATTGAAACAATAGTTAACCATGATATGGATGAAGCAATTGAAATCAAGAATCTAATTTGTGGATCTGCTTGTTAGAAATACAGATATGTTAATTATTTTATCCATATTTTAAGGGGGGACAATTGTTTTAAATTGGAACCCCTTATTTATTAAAAATATAAGATTTAAGAGAATAAAATTGAACTATAGAATCATTATTGAGGAGACAATTATGCTTTATTCACCATATGTAATATCATTTGAAAAAGAAGAATATAAATATTTGTTCAATACAAAAAATAATTTGTCTATAAAAATAGAAAATAAGTTATTAAAAAAAATAAAAACAGATATTAAAACGAAAGATCAATTAATTTCGTTCCTAGAATCAAATCATTTTTTGAAAGAGAATGATGAGCTAGAGAATATGATAAAAATTTTTAAAGAGAGGGATGAAAAGACATTAAGAATTACAATTTTAGCACATGGAGATTGTAATTTTAGATGTAAGTATTGTTATGAAAAATTTTCGAATTGTGATATTAGTGCTAAATATGAAAGTATTTTATATTTTATAAAGAAAAAATTAAGTGAGCATCGTTTTGAAGATTTACATGTTTCTTGGTTTGGAGGAGAACCGCTTTTGGGTTATAAGGAAATACTAAAAATTTCAGAGGAATTAATAAAATAAGCTAAACTAATTGGCGTTAATTATCATTCAGATATGACTACAAATGGTTACCTACTAAATCGTACTATTTTGAATAGATTGATAACTCAGTGCAAAGTAACAAACTATCAAATTACTGTTGATGGATCGAAAAAAGGACATGATAATCAAAGAGTCTTGAAGAATGGTCAAGGCACGTATGAGCGAATTCTAAAAAATTTAAAAAATGCTACCAAGCTTGATTTGGAATTTAATATTTTTATTCGTTTAAATGTTTCAAAAGAAAACTATGATGATGTATGTAAGTTTTTAGAGGAAGATGCTCAAGGCTTTAAAGGTGATGAGAAGTTCAATTATATGATAAAGATGTAAATTTTGTCCTTCGCTTCCTAGCACAAAAAATGGGATATAATCTATTTGATGATATAGTTTTCAATAGTAATTATAATGCGTGCTACGCTCAGAAACCTCATTCATATACTATCGATACGAAAGGCAATTTGTTAAAATGTACTGTTGCATTATATAATCCTGAGAACATAATTGGTGAATTAGGTAATTCATCAATAAATCAACTGAATAATAAGTTGTGGATTAATTCGTATAAATTTCGTGATGAGTGTCAAAAATGTAATTTATTATTAATTTGTAAAGGAGGAACGTGTCCAAAAAGAGATATTTTTTATGAAATTTCTTTTGAAGAAAAGTGTAGTCGAATGAAACAGAAGATAATGAATAATTTTGAATTATCTATTTTATCGAATAGAATTAATTATGAATTGAGGTCAGAGTAGAATGAAAATCATTTTAAAAAGTTTATCTAAATGGAAATTGATGTTGTATATTCTATTTGCTGTCTTGTACTCACTTCAAGGGCTTTTGTTATCGCTTATTATTCAGTTTGCAGGTGAAATTAATCCGCGAGATAAGGGAGCCTTACTTGTCTTTGGTATAGGGGGAATTGCTCTATTTGTATTGATCTATGCATGTATGTATGTCGATAATCTTCTTGTTCGATCGATCATCAAAGAATTTAATATATTTATCTCGGAGAGAACGTTAACCTACTTTCATCTAAAAAAATTAGAGTATACAGAGGCAGAGTTAAACTCATTTTTAACACAGGATATTCCGATGTTTTGGCAAGAATTTTTGACTCCTATGCTCATTTATCCAGTATTTGGCTTATCCATTCTAGCATCTATAGTCTATCTCATCATGCAGAACTTTTTTATTGGTTTTCTCTTTACAATAGGTGGTTTCTTGATGATCATTCCTCAGTTTGTATTTAACAAACTCCTACAAAAACGTGGGGAAGAGCTAAGTAAGGCAAGAAAGAAAAGTTTATCCAGTATCACCGATTTTAGCAAAGGAATTCAAACCATCCAAAGCAATCAAGCGGGAACCGAATTTTCACAGCATGTTCTGAAAGAAATTAGTGAAACGGAGCATCAACAATATATCTACTATACGACTCACAATTTAGTCATGTTTTGGACGGGTTCCTTAAAAGGATTAGGATTGATTGGCCCCTTGTTAACGGGTTTATTGCTTCTTCCTTCTACGACCTTGTCTTTGACAACACTCATCGCCATGATGACGGCTTCTATGAATTTAATCTCCCCTTTGCAACAATTATTAGAAATGACATCTAATTTGCAAGGCTCAACGGTTGTCAAAAAGAAAGTTGTGTCGATTTTGGAAATGCCTGAAGTGAATGAGACGACAACTATTTTAGAACCTTTGAAAGAAAAGCTAAGTATTCAGATCGATGATTTAACAAAGACATTTGGAGACCATTTGATCTTTAGAAATACAAACCTGACAATTGATGCTTGTCAGAAAGTACTTCTCACGGGTGCCAGTGGAAGTGGTAAAACTTCCCTGTTTCACTTATTATGTGGAGAAGATAAGAAATATAGTGGAAGTATTGAATTGATAGATAGAAAAGGAAAATCTTGCTATCCTTCTTACGACAGGGTCAATCTCATTCATCAAAAACCTTATCTATTTAAGGGGACTGTAAGAGAAAATTTGACTCTATTTCAGGAGTTCTCAGATGACCAACTTCAAAAAGCTTTAGAATCTGTTCATCTTTGGGACGAATTGGCTGGAGATTTAGAGTATCAAGTAGATCCACAGAATTTATCTGGAGGACAAATGATGAAACTAGAAATTGCACGGTGTATTCTCCGGCCAAAACCCATTTTATTAGCCGATGAGGTGACAGCAGCATTGGATGAAACAAATGCAAGAGAGATTCGAAAAATATTGGCTCAACAAAAGTGTACCTTGATAGAAATAGCTCATAAATACCAAAAAGAAGATTACGATTCTATTTATCAGATTGTCGATCATAAAATTGTAAAAATGAATCATTAACAATGGTAAAGACTTCCTAGTTCATTCAAATCGTCGTAGTTGGTCAAA
>OGEQ01002649.1_pt1 | contig 11559 bp, 8 predicted proteins | sample 1570731 | NCBI WGS metagenome assembly OGEQ01 (sample SAMEA2582132, study PRJEB24529) | metagenome | biome: Human gut stool | place: China | collected 2011 | reverse complement strand
CGTCATCTTATATCCGGCGCGGCTATGATCTTCCGGTATTTGAACATGCATTAAAGAGACTTCGTCAACTGGGTATTCCGGTAATCGTACACACGATTCTCGGACTTCCAGGAGAAGATATCAAGCAGAATCTTGAGACTATGCATTATCTGAATGAACACCACATTCAGGGAATCAAGCTACAGCTTTTACATGTTCTGAAATACACAGATCTCGCGGACGATTACCTGACAGGCAGATTTTCTGTTTATTCCATGGAAGAATATTTTGAAGTCTTAAGTTCCTGTATCTGCAATCTGAGTCCGGATATCGTCATTCATCGGCTCACCGGGGACGGTCCAAAAGATCTTCTGATTGCTCCTACCTGGAGCACAAACAAACGACATGTCTTAAACCAGATGCAGTCCTGGTTCAAGATTCACGACATCTGGCAGGGAAAGGAGTTGTAAATTATGGCAGAAGCATTTAAACTTTATAAACTGATCATTCTGTATATGCTGGATAAGGTGGATTTCCCACTGACTAATTCCCAGATTTCAGAATTCATTTTAAACGAAGGCTACACGACATATTTTAAATTGCAACAGGCTCTTTCAGAGCTTTTGGATTCTGGATTTATTCGTGAAGAGTCCACGCACACAAGAACATTTTATCACCTGACAGAAGAAGGCGAGGAAACAATTCATTACTTTAAAAATGATATTTCACCTGCAATCCAAGAAGATATTAACAGTTTTCTCAGTAATAAACAATATGAACTGAAAAATGAAGTTGCCATAAAAGCTGACTATTATCGAAATCCCAACATGGAATATTGTGTCCGCTGTCAGATACTGGAACGTGATGCTCCTTTAATCGACCTGACGCTCACTGTTCCAACGGAAGCTGAAGCAATGGCAATTGCAGCAAACTGGACACAAAAGAATGAAAAGATATACGCCAATCTAATGGCCGAATTATTATAGGTATATCCCCAAAAAAAGAATGAACTGTATTTTAATTTTCATTGCAAATACAGTTCATTCTCTTTTTATTTAGCCCGGATTTGTATTATCATTATCTTCCAAGGAATGTGCCTATAAAGATTCCATAGTAGTTACCAATGACATATCCAAGAGTACCGACCAGAAGTGCCGGAACTACCATTGCCTGCCATCCTTTTGCAATTGCAAGCGCTGCGGCTGTTGTAGGTCCACCTATATTTGCATTCGATGCAATACAGATCTCTTCCAGGTTGAATTTGAAAATCTTACCAAATACAAAGGAGACGATCATGTTCATACCAACGATGATTGCACAGAATACAAGGAGTAATGGTGCCTGTGTCACGATCAGGTAGATAGATGCCGGAACACCGATTACTGCAAAGAAGATATGAATCAGGAATGTACCAATTTCCTGTGCGCCACCAATATTTCCCATAAATTCTGGTTTAATTGTTGCCAATAACATGGTCAATGTAGGCATGATCAAATATTTGTTTCCAAGAAGACCGTTTAATAATGACAGTCCAAAATTACTTGTTGGAATCAATCCTGCAAAGAAATCTGCAATTGCTGTAGAAATTGCTACGATTGCAAATGCAATCGCAAGTGCCTCTGCGATATCGATCAGTGCGACCGGTTTTGCTTTCCAGTAACTTGCTGCCTGGTTTTCACTTTCACCACTTGCTTTTCTTGCTTCTACTTCATCAATATATGGATGTTTAAATTTCTTCAAGAAGAATTTAATTGTTGGAATTGCAATCAGTACGAAGAAATAAAGTGCCATCAAAAGGTTATCTGCTACCACTGAAGAAGATACCATGTCTCCGCTTGCTCCAAATGCGTCAGACATTGCTACCATGTTTACACTTCCTCCTGTGTATGAACCAACCATCATAGCTGCTATCTTGTGCAAATCTGCAATCTGGTTATGTAACAGATAAAATGCTACAATACCACCGACCAGTGTACCAATACCGCTGATCAGATAAATTACAAGCACACGTCCACTTTCTTTCCAGATTTTCTTCACATTTGCATTAAACAAAAGAAGTGGTACTGCAAGTGGTACAACATATGACCATACAAAATCATATGCCGGTGCATCTGTCGGGATTACCCGGATGTTAGAAAGAATCATAGCTCCAATCAAAGCAATAACACAACCTGTTACTTTTCCTGCCCATTTGTACTTCTGCTCCATCCAGATAGCTAATGCTGCGACGACTACTAATATTGCAAACAACGCCCACGTATTATCCGCACTAATTAATGTTTTCATATGAATTCCTGCCTTTCTCAATCCTATAAACAAGTTACTTTTTCGTATTCTTTATTTCCATACTTCTTTGAATACTCGATAAAAATTCTTATAGCCAATCTTGTCAAGATCTTCCTGACTATATCCCCTCTTCTTTAATACTGCCAGGATATTCTTTGCTTCTGCCTCATTAGAAATACCGTCGCCACTCGGTGAATCGACATGATCACTGAATGTCTTAAGCGCCTCTCCTCCAAGGTAGTCATCAAAGTCAAATCCAAGACCAATATGATCGATTCCGATCAGATCAGCAATATACTCGACATGGTCTGCCAAATGCTCGACATTTTGTTCATCGTGCTTTTCAGAAATAAACTCTCTCATACTGTTCATTCCCACCAGACCACCAGTCTTAGCAATCGCCTTCAACATGTCATCTGTCAGGTTGCGCATTGCCGGACATACACTACGTGCATTGGAATGTGATGCAATAATCGGTCCCTGCGCCAGATCAATGACGCCCCAGAAACATTTGTCATTTAGATGTGATACATCCATCACCATTCCAAGATCCTGAATCCGCTTTACGGCTTTCTTTCCTGCTTCTGTAAGTCCCCTTGTTACATCCACCGGCCATCCGGTTGCCAATGCGTTTAATTCATTCCAGGTAAGCATTGCATGTCTGACACCTACTTCATCATAAAAATAGTTGATCATATCAATGTCTTCCCCAATCTGGCTTAACCCTTCCATTCCAGTTACGATATTTAATTTTCCTTCTTTTGTGCCTTTTTCAAAATCATCGTACTTCTTCACAAAATTCAGAATATCCGCAGAATCTTCCATTTCCTGCTTAATACTCTTTACAATCTGTTTGGATCGTTTCACTGGATCATTATCATATGGTGGATCGATCCAGATTACGAAAATTCCTCCTGTAACACTACCTTCCTGGAACTTATGCAGATGATGCTTACGAAAAATATCTCTTTCTCCGTGATCTACTGCACGGCAAGTTACATCTGTCCACACATCTCCATGTCCATCAAAAATCATTCTATCTTCTCCCTTCTAACATTTTCAAGACATCTCACATACCGATTATTTTTTCACCACCCTCCTGTTTCATCAGATTAAGAGTCTTTTTTCATTTTTATATATGCACGCCATGTTGTTGCAAATTTTTTCCACTCGGTAAGACCATCTTCCTGGATTCTGGATCCGAGTGCCGCATGGTGCGGTGCTTCTTTTACAACTTGTGGCGTAGTATATGCTTCTTCTGCAATCTGACGATATGCATCTACAAATTCATCAATATCATCCTTTGAGTAAGATTCTACAGGCTCTGGTGTAAAAGGTTCTGGAATGATTCTTGGATGATGACTTGTAAAATAATCTTGAAAACACGATTCGTCTGCAGATATCATCTGTCGTTACGCCTGTCTCGTCCGTCAATTCTTTCCAGCTCAGTCTTGCCTGTTCTAATCTGTATTTTCCTTTCGCATATGGCAAGGAAATTCCTTTTATCTCCAAAAGTTTTTTCAACATATAATTATTATTTAAAATCGACATTTCTGCAATCTGTTTCATTCCATCCGGACCGAGAGTTCGAATATATGCATAGGTTCTCACAAGAACTGCAGGCACTCCATAAAATTTTCTTAACTTTCCAATGCTATCCGGACGATTGTAATCCAGATAATATTTTTCTCCGTCAAATTCTACTGTCGGTGCTGCAACAAACTTTGCAAGCTTCTCACATACGCACTGTGCTCCGGCTGCCGGTCCCTGACATCCGTGCGGTGAAGAAAAGGATTTGTGCAGATTATAATGACACATATCAAATCCTGCATCTCGCGCTCTTGTAATTCCGAACAGTCCATTTAAGTTTGCCTGGTCATATACGCATAAGCCTCCAGCTGCATGAACAATATCTACAAATTCTTTAATTTTCTCATTGTAGATTCCAGTATCTTCCGGATTGGTGATCATAAGTGCGGCTGTATGTTCAGAAACGGCTGCTTTTAGAGCCTCTATATCTGGCACACCGTTTTCATCTGGATATAAAGTGATTACCTTATATCCAAGCGTTGCAGCGGCACCTGGATTGCCCGGATGCGATAAAATGGTCGTAATAATCTCATTTCGCTGTTCACCCTCACCTCTGGATTCATGATAAGCACGAATTGTCTCTACATTTGCAAAGATCGCCTGAGTACCACCTCCCGGCTGTAAGCTTACTTTATCCATACCTGAAATTGCCTTGATGTACTGTTCATCCCGATACATAATTTCCAGGATTCCCTGAATGGTCGACTCGTCCTGATACGGATGAACTTCGCTTAATTTTTCAGATCTCACCAATTGTTCGTGTATCTTCGGACTGTACTTCATAGTACAGGTTCCAAGCCCGATATCAATATTAAAATCTGTTCCAATCGTCTCCTGAGATAATCTCATATAATGTCTGAGTACCTGCATCTGAGACATTTCCGGAAGCTTCGGTGCTTTTTTTCGAATCAGGTTTTTCGGAAGCAGCGTTTTTACGGTTCCTGTTGCTTTTGTAACTTTTTCATCTGCCTTTGGAACCAGGACGCCCCGTTCACCTGGATTGCCAAGTTTCATAATTATAGGTTCGTCCCATCTTGCTTCGTGGAAATCCCGATTTGTCTTATAATATCCCATCACTATTCCCCCTTTACAATCCGCTTGAGGGCATCACGAAGATGCTCCATCTCTTCTAATGTCGTAATCTCTGATACACAATAAAGTGCACATTGCCCAAGCTCTGGGAAATCATGACTTAAGTCTTTTCCGCCAAATATGTTCTCTTTTAACAATTCTTTATTAATTTCTTCAACCGTCTTTCCAGTCCGGTTAAAATCTATTACAAACTCCTGAAACTTCGCATTTTCAAATCTCTTTGCCCGAACTTCCGGAATCTCATCTAAAATATCCTCCAGATATGCTGCGTTCTGAATAATCGTCTCACCGAGTTCGTACATGCCCTGCGGCCCCATACTTGCCAGGTACACACCTGCCGTAATTGCCCAGAGACCTGTTTCTGTTCCAAAATACTCTTTTGCATTCTCACGGCTTCCATGAGAGCTTCGATAATTCATCGCTCTTCCCCATCCATATGTATCTTCTTTCTCTGTCTCTGTAATTCCGTACATATAAGTTGGAAATTGTTCTACCAGATCCATATTCTGATTACATGCAATAAATCCTGCCTGACCACCGCCGAACTGAATGTGCATTCCAAGAGGCTGTATATCTCCACATACAATATCAGCACCCTGATTTACCGGGCTCTCCATAATTCCAAGCGCTGCCACCTCTGTCTGTACAACACAATAAGCTCCTGCATCATGTGCCAGTTTTGCAATTTCTTCTCCTCTTGTCTCAAAGTTACCAAGATAAGTTGGATTTTCAAAAAATACAGCCGCAACATTTTTCTTTGCCAACTGTTCTTTCAACTCTTCCAAATCCATAAGTCCTGTCTCTGGTTCATAAGCTATTTTTCTTACTTCTGCCACATTTCTACAATACTGTACGACCTGTGAATATATTTCCGGATTCATAGTCTTCGGAACAAGAATCACTTTTCCAGCCATTCCTTTTTCTCTGACTGCTCTGACTGCCATACGAAGCGAAGATGCCACTGCCTGACCGCCGTCATAAGTTGTATAACTTACAACATCTGTGTCCAGAAGTTCTCCCATCATGCTTGTGTATTCAAAGATTGCCTGCATCTTACCATGATCAGAATATGTATCTCCGCAGTAAGCAGTCAGAAACTCACCTCTGGAATTTATCTCATCGCAAATTGCCGGCACCTGATGTTTGTAACACCCGGCTCCAAGAAAGCTCGTATATTCTTCCGTTGTAATATCACGATTCAAAATTCCCATCACATGTCTTTTCAGTTCATATTCACTTCTGATCGGTTCCGGAATATCTAATCGTTCTTTATACAGCAATTCATCTGGAATTATACTTTTGTAAATATCTTCTACGCTGTTAATCCCCAATTCATCCAACATTGCCTTCTTATTCTCTGGTACACTATTAGGCATATATGGATGTACAAAACTGTTTTCCACAAGAATCACTCCTTTCATGGCAGTTCACTTATTAATTATCTAAACATTTTTATTTATTTCACCTACAACACATACATTAGTCTTCAAGCAGTGGTTACGTCAAGTTATTTTGTTAATTTTTTGATATTTTTGCAATATTTTGCAAAAAATAAAATAAGAAGCCGACCATTTGTCGACTTCTTTAAATATTCCATAATATTCATCTTTACCAAAGGCTATTTGCAGATTCTTTCTTTATCCAACCTTGTAAATAGCAGAATCAGAATTTTTGAATATAATTTTATAATACCCCTTTAAATACTCATCTGCATCTGCATCGCCTGTATCTACATGCATCGGCTGCCCGCCAAGTCCTGCCAGTTTTTCTTTTGTTGCTACAATTTCAATCTGTTCTTTTCCTACTTTTCTGATTACCCGTGGACTAATCTGCTGATTTCCTCTTCCTAACAAAAAACCATTTCCACCAATACAGGTCACCAGAATTTTTATATGACTGTATGAATTGACACAGTCCCACAATTCTCTTTCATTCGCATCTCGAAGTATGATTTTACCATTTCTGATCACATCCACTCCACGGACAGTTCCATGTACGTTCTTTTTCCCAGTATCCTCCTGCTCGTCATTTTCACACAATAACTCTTTTATCTTCCAGGTCGTTCCTCCCGGGCCGATAATATAAACCCAGTCCTTTTCCATTCGCAAGATTGCTGCCCTCGCTATTATAGTTGCGGACTCGCCTGACCCCAAATCCAATTCTTTTGCCTTTTGTAAATGTTTTCCATCACTTAATACTTCCAAAAATCCGTACAATTGGGGGCTTACGTTTCTGGAATCTAAATCCTTCTCTTCAATATCAAGAACTTCCCTCATTTCATAAGACATCTCTTTTCCTTCAAGCCACCCTGCCAACATCTCACCTGCCTGATATGGATTACAGGCATAACACGCAGAATACATCTTCACTCCTGCCGGGATTCCAAGAACCGTCACATCCGTACCAACAGCTTCACAAATGTCCCTTGCAGTCCCATCTCCTCCACAAAACACGAGAAGATCCACCCCCTGTTCTTTCATAATTTGTGCACAAAGCTTCGTATCTTCTGCGCTGCTTGTGTCGGCTTTTGGACATAACACCACATCACATGGGATTTTAATTTTCTTAAGCAAAGCTTCTCCCATATCCCCTGGTGCACTTAGGATTGAAAAATTTTTCTCTCCCACCGATCCTTTATCTCCTTCAACTAAACTTGCGGTAAGATCTGCAATTTTGCTCATACAGCTTTCTGCTCTCTTGGGGGCTGTTCTTTCACAGCCTTCCAGCAAAAGCTTTTCTATTTTTTTGTAATTGTCACTTCCTTTTAGACCGGCTTTTCCACCAATTCCAGCATATGGATTTAGAATAAAACCTATTTTCTTTTTCTTAGTCTCCATCTTTTCCCCTGTGTCGTTGCTGTTTTATGTAAACTTTTTTATTGCTATATAATTTAAAAACTTTCTTTTATTGTTTTTATGTTATCAAATCAACAAATCCAAGAATAATCTTTACAATAAAAACTCACTCATAACATAGTTGCTGACATCGATTCCACGATCTGTAAGTTTCACAAAGTCTTCTCCATCTTCCAGAAGTCCTTTCTGTTCCATGTCTCTTATCACATTTCCATAAACGTTCTCCATGCTCTCACCATACATCTTAAGAAATTCTATTTTTGATACACCTTTCATCATACGCAAGCCAAGGAACATCGTCTCTTCCATCTGTGCAGATACAGTTAACTTTTCCGGCTCTTCTCCATAATTAAATCTACTGTTATTGATCAGTGATGCAGCTCCGGTTCCAATCCCTAGATATTCTGTTCGCTCCCAGTATCCGATATTATGTCTGCAAGCATATCCAGGCTTTGCATAATTAGAAATCTCATATCTTTCATATCCGTATTTTGAAAGTATTTCTTTCGTTCTCCAATACATCTTACGCTCTGTCTCTTCATCAGGTAATTCGTCTGCATGACGCCCTTCCCCATACTCCTCATAAAATGGAGTACCTTCCTCCACGATCAGACTATATGCAGAAATGTGTTCCGGGGCAAGCTCTGCCACTGTTTTTAAGTTTTCCTCCCAGTCAGTAAGACTTTGTCCCGGAATTGCTGACATCAGATCAACATTAATATTCTCAAATCCTTCTGCTCTTGCCATATGATATGTTTCAAGAAATTCTTCATATGTATGAATACGACCCAGTATCTGAAGTTCTCTATTTTTTGTGGATTGCAGGCCAATGCTTAATCGGTTAATTCCACATTTTTTATAACCGGAAAGCTTTTCCCTGTCTACAGTTCCAGGATTCATCTCAACTGTGATCTCTGCATTTTCTTCTACAACAAATGTATCACGGACTGCTGAAAATATCTGCTGCATCTGAAAAGCTGTCAAAGTAGAAGGCGTTCCCCCACCGACAAAGATACTGATAACACGGCAAGCCTTCGCCAGGTGCGCGTATGAGCGAATATCCTGACAAAGGCTTTTCACATAAGATTCCCTCTCATCCGCCGTTGACGGACCTGAGAGGAAATCGCAATATTTACATTTTTTTTTACAAAATGGTATATGAATATATAATTCTAATAATCTCATTATTTGTCATCCAACTTCAGTACACTCATAAATGCTTTCTGAGGAATCTCTACATTACCAACCTGACGCATACGCTTCTTTCCTTCTTTCTGTTTTTCAAGAAGCTTTCTCTTACGGCTGATATCACCACCGTAACATTTTGCAAGCACATCTTTTCGCATTGCTCTTACAGTCTCACGGGCAATAATCTTCCCACCAATAGCCGCCTGAATCGGGATTTCAAAGAGCTGTCTTGGGATCTCTTCTTTAAGCTTCTCGCACATCTTTCTTCCACGTTCATATGCAGTATCTGCATGGACGATAAAGGAAAGAGCGTCTACTTCTTCTTTATTGACCAGAATATCCAGTTTCACAAGTTCAGATCTCTGGTATCCGTCCATCTCATAATCAAAAGAAGCATATCCTCTGGATCTGGACTTCAATGCATCAAAGAAATCGTAGATAATCTCGTTGAGCGGCAGTCTGTAATGCAGAACTGCACGGGTCTCTTCAATATATTCCATGCCAAGATACTCTCCTCGTCTCTCCTGACATAGATCCATAATCGTACCGATAAATTCGGATGTTACCATAATCTCAGCCTTTACCATCGGCTCTTCCATATATTCAATCTCAGAAGGATCCGGAAGATTAGACGGGTTTGTCAGTTCTATGACATCTCCGTTCGTCTTGTATACTTTATAAATAACTCCCGGTGCTGTTGTAACAAGATCAAGATTATACTCTCTCTCCAGACGCTCCTGAATAATCTCCAGATGGAGAAGTCCCAAAAAGCCACAGCGAAATCCAAATCCAAGAGCAATGGAAGTCTCCGGCTCAAACTGCAGGGACGCATCATTCAGCTGAAGCTTCTCCAACGCGTCCCGAAGATCCGGATATTTGGCACCGTCTGCCGGATAGAGTCCACAGTATACCATGGACTGTACCTTTTTATAACCTGGCAGTGGTTCTGCACAGGGGTTGTCCCGGTCAGTGACGGTATCACCCACGCGGGTATCTTTTACATTTTTAATACTTCCGGTAATATAGCCTACCATGCCGGCGCTTAGCTCGTCACAGGGAATAAACTGGCCTGCTCCGAAATATCCCACTTCCACCACATCGGCTTCCGCTCCGGTCGCCATCATTTTGATCGGCATTCCTTTTCTCACAGTACCTTCTTTAATACGGCAGAAAATAATAACACCCTTATAAGAATCATAGACAGAGTCAAAGATCAATGCCTGCAGAGGTGCATTCGGATCTCCTTTTGGAGCCGGAATCTTCGTCACAATCTGCTCCAGCACTTCTTCCACATTCAAACCTGTCTTTGCAGAAATACGCGGAGCGTCATGGGCTTCGATACCAATAACATCTTCGATCTCCTCTACCACTCGGTCCGGATCTGCACTCGGTAGATCAATTTTATTAATGACCGGCATAACATCGAGATCATGGTCTAACGCCAGATACACATTGGCAAGCGTCTGTGCCTCCACGCCCTGTGCTGCATCTACAACTAAAATAGCTCCGTCACACGCTGCAAGGCTTCTGGACACCTCATAGTTGAAATCCACATGTCCCGGTGTGTCAATGAGGTTGAAAATATACTCTTCCCCATCTTTTGCCTTATAAATGATACGGACTGCCTGGGATTTGATCGTGATTCCACGCTCTCTCTCCAAATCCATATTGTCAAGTATCTGGTTTTGCATTTCTCTTTCGGTGAGCAGTCCTGTTGTCTGAATAAGCCTGTCAGCAAGTGTGCTCTTTCCGTGGTCTATATGCGCAATAATACAGAAATTGCGAATCCTGCTCTGTTCTGATAACGACAATTTGTAACCCAACCTTTCATAGAAACAAGCAGCAGCTGCCTATGCAGCTGCTGCCCGGTAATTTGTGACTTGTCTGTCGGCTTATACCAGCGCAACAGTCTCTCTTGCGATTGCCAACTCTTCGTTTGTCGGGATAACGCAAACCTTAACCTTAGAAGCCGGAGTAGAGATCATTGTGTTCTCTCCTCTCTTCTTGTTTGCCTCATGGTCAACTTCAATGCCTAAGTAGGTCAGACCGCTTAAGATCTTCTCTCTTGCATTTACGTCATTCTCACCAACACCTGCTGTGAATGCAATTGCGTCTACACCGTTCATAGCAGCAACATATGCACCGATGTACTTAATTACACGATAAATAAATGCCTCGTTTGCTGCCTTTGCTCTCTCATTTCCTTCATTTTCAGCCTTTGTAACATCACGGAAGTCACTGGAAACACCAGAAATACCAAGAACACCAGACTTCTTATTTAAGATATTTAATACCTCATCAACAGTCTTATTCTCCTTGTTGCAGATATACTGAACAACAGCTGGATCAACATCACCACTTCTGGTACCCATGATCAGACCTTCCAGAGGAGTCAGACCCATACTTGTATCTACACACTTACCGCCAATTGATGCAGAAATACTTGCACCGTTTCCTAAATGACAAACGATAACCTTGCAGTTTTCTGGATTCAGGTTTGCAAACTTAATAGTCTCCTTAGATACGAAGCTGTGGCTTGTTCCGTGGAAGCCATAACGACGAATACCAT
>OGEQ01002644.1_pt1 | contig 11585 bp, 11 predicted proteins | sample 1570731 | NCBI WGS metagenome assembly OGEQ01 (sample SAMEA2582132, study PRJEB24529) | metagenome | biome: Human gut stool | place: China | collected 2011 | reverse complement strand
AACGAGCTATAGCATCATCTATGACTTTATAATCATTTCCATTAGGCAATTCCCAATTGCCTACAAATATACCTAAATGTATTACTACTTTATTCGTATATAGATTTGTTACAGCTACATAAATAAATACTATAGCCATAAAACTTATTATAACTTTCTTAATCATTATCAAAATCCTTTGCAATTTGACCTGTCTGTACAGCCCAAATAGCCAATTGCGTGCGGTCTCGTAAATCTAATTTGGATAAAATGGAACTTAAATAATTTCTGACTGTACCTTCAGATAAAAACATTTTTTTAGCAATTTATTTGATAAACCCAATCCTATATTTTGAACTATCTTCCATTCATTTTTAGATAATTCATCTAGACAATTTTCCTCAACATTAATGATTAAATTTCTATTTCTCGACATATTAGAAAACATGCTTACTACTTTTGTAGCTATATCTGGATTAATCAAAGCTCCGCCATTATAGATAACCATAATATCTTCATACAATTCTTCCATGCCTACATCTTTTAATAAATAACCACTTGCTCCATATTTTAAAGCACTAAATATATATTCATCATCATCAAAAGTCGTCAATATCACTATTTTTATCTCTGGATATTGTTCTTTTACGACCTTAGTACAATATACACCGTCCATTTTAGGCATTCTTATATCCATTAAAATTATATCCACTTTATGTTTTTTCAGCGTTTCTAATACTTCATATCCGTTTCCTACAACACCAACAGTGGCGCGGCAGTTAATCGGTACCATTCTCATTTCACCAGACGGCATTCTCAGAGTTGCATATTTGCCCCCTTTAGCCATCAGCTGTGCGCTGTTGCCTGCAGAACGAACCAGCTGGCCGCCCTTGCCGGGGTAGAGCTCGATGTTGTGGATCATGGTACCGACGGGGATGTTCTCGAAGGGCAGAGCGTTGCCGGGCTTGATGTCAGCGTTGGGGCCAGCCATAACAGCATCGCCAACCTTCAGACCATCGGGAGCCAGGATGTAGCTCTTGACGCCGTCCTCGTACTCGATGAGTGCGATGAAGGCAGAACGGTTCGGGTCATACTCCAGCGTCTTGACGGTGGCGGGGACATCAAACTTGTTGCGCTTGAAGTCGATGACACGGTACTTGACGCGGTTGCCGCCGCCGCGATGGCGAACGGTGATCTTGCCGGTGTTGTTGCGGCCGGCATGCTTGTTCTTGGACTCGAGCAGGCTGCGCTCCGGCTCAACCTTGGACAGGACGCTGTAATCAGTAACAGTCATGCCACGGCGGCCGGGGGTAGTCGGCTTGTACTTTTTGATAGCCATGTTGATCTCCTTGTTGTTATCTTATGAATTATTCTCGGGGTCATATCCCCATAAGCGGACCCCTCGGCGGGGTCCTGAGTGACAGCCTTGCGGCTTGTCAGGTCATCAGACCATGGAGTTGAAGAACTCGATCTCCTTGGAGTCAGCAGTCAGGGTGACGATGGCCTTCTTGCTCTTGGCAGTGTAGCCGGCGTGCATGCCCTGGCGGCGGTAACGACCGCGCACGGAGATGGTGTTGACCTTGGCGACCTTCACGCCGAACAGCTCTTCAACAGCGTTGGCGATGTCGATCTTGGTGGCGTCGGTAGCGACCTTGAAGGTGTACTTCTTGTCAGCGATGCCGGCCATGGAGTTCTCGGTGATGACGGGGGCGAGAACGATGTCCTGTGCGAATTTCATCACGCATATACCTCCTCAAGTTTCTTGGCAGCGTCAACGCTCAGGATCAGCTTGTCAGCGTTGACAACATCGTAGGTGTTGATGCCGGTAGCGGCAGTCTTGACACCGGGGATGTTGGCGGCGCTCTTGACGAACTTGGCGTCCAGAGTGTCATTGACGATCAGGTTCTTCTTGCCTGCGCCGACAGCGGCCAGGAAAGCAACGACGGTCTTGGTCTTGTACTCGTCAGCGGCGATCTTGTCAACCAGGATCATGTTGCCGTTGGCAGCCTTGTCAGACAGGGCGCTGAGCAGAGCCAGACGCTTGACCTTCTTGTTGATGGTGTAGTAGTAGCTGCGGGGCTTGGGGCCCAGAGCAACACCGCCGTGCGTCCACTGGGGAGCGCGGATGGAGCCCTGACGAGCGTGGCCGGTGCCCTTCTGGCGCCAAGGCTTCTTGCCGCCGCCGCGGACTTCCTTACGGATCTTGGTGTTCTGGGTGCCCTGGCGCTGGTTGGCCAGGAAGTTGACGACTGCCTCGTGGACAGCCTTCTCGTTCGGGGTGATACCGAACACGGCGTCGGAAAGCTCAACGGTGGAAACCTTCTTGCCGTTCATATCGACGACATCAAACTGTGCCATTGTGTTTTCCTCCTTTACGCTTTCACGCTGTCGTGGATGGTCACGACCGAGCCCTTCGGGCCGGGGATCGCACCCTTGATCGCGATCAGATTGTTCTCAGCATCGACTTTAACGATGCTCAGGTTCTGAACGGTCACGCGGACCGCACCCATGTGGCCGGGCAGACGCTTGCCCTTGAACACGCGGGACGGGCTGGAAGTGGAGCCGTTAGAACCGGCATGACGTGCAACAGGGCCGGTGCCGTGGCTCTCACGCAGGCGGTGCTGGCCAAAGCGCTTGATAACGCCCTGATAGCCCTTGCCCTTGCTGGTGCCGACAACGTCAACCTTGTCGCCCTCTGCGAAGACATCAGCCTTGAGGATGTCGCCGACGTTGACGGCAGCGATGTCATCAAAGCGGAACTCACGCAGGGTGCGCTTGGGAGCGACGTCAGCCTTGTCGAAGTGACCCTTGGCGGCCTTGTTGACCTTCTTGGCGCTCACTTCGCCGTAGCCCATCTGAACAGCCTGATAGCCGTCAGACTCAACGGTCTTCTTCTGCACGACGGTGCAGGGGCCGGCCTCGATGATGGTGACCGGAACGACCTTGCCGTTGGCGTCGAACAGCTGGGTCATGCCCAGCTTCTTGCCGATGATACCTTTTTGCATTGTGTTTGTCCTCCTGTAAAGGTTATTGGTTGGTGGTTTCCCATCAACATGACCTCTCCGCTGTTTGCATTGCAGCGAGATGGTGCTTTACCGTGTTTTCATTACACGCCGACCGTTCACGGATCACGGCCGCGCGTATCGGCCATTATAATGTAGAAACTCGATTACAGCTTGATCTCGATGTCAACGCCGGCGGGGAGCTGCAGGCTCATGAGAGCCTCAACCGTCTTGTTGGACGGCTTCAGAATGTCGATCAGACGCTTGTGCGTGCGGGTCTCGAACTGCTCACGGCTGTCCTTGTACTTGTGGACAGCGCGCAGGATCGTGACGACCTCCTTGTCGGTGGGCAGAGGGATCGGGCCGGAAACGCGAGCGCCAGTGCGCTTAGCGGTCTCCACGATCTTCTGTGCCGCAGCATCGATCAGGGATGCATCGTAGCTCTTCAGACGGATTCTGATTTTTTCTTTGACTGCCATTGCATTCGCCTCCTATAAAATTTTGCGCCTTAGGCGAGCCGATAAATTACACACGTTTCCGGGTGTTCAACCTTTTCGCATGACAAAATCCGGTGAACCGTTTTACACAGTTCTCCCGGAAAGAATCATTACAAAGTAAGGTGAACATTGGTCCGCACCGCAGAATGCAGTGGCGTACATATCCCTTTGTTTCCGTAATTCTTTCGCCCGGTTCTAAGATCGGACATACTCCGCGGAAAAACCCGCCAGCCTCTCGGCTATATGGCGGCAACCTCCCGCATCAACGCATATCGCGGCTTGCGCAGCTTGTTTTATCTGCACAAGCCTTCCGCAGCCAAGAAAGATTATAGCACACGTTTCCCGGCGTTGCAAGTGTTTTTTGGCATTTTTATAAAATTTTTTTGAGAAATTTTTACGTTATGCCGAAAGTAGCGTTTGCCGGGAGGGTTTTCAACAGAGTGCATGGTTTTCGGGGAAAGTTTGTTGGATTTGTAGGCAAATTGTAAGGGAATTGTTACTGTCTGCTCCTTGCCTCCCCTCTGCGAGGGAGGTGGCCAAGGGGGTTAATTCGGCAGCTCCAGCGCGTCCACCCGCCAGCCATTCTCCGTCGGCACCAGGCGCACCGTCGTTACAGTGGCGGTATCGGGCACAATCGTCTCCTCCCCCGCCCAGCCCGCGAAGTCCTCTCTCTCGCAGGTCAGCGAGAGCTGCCAGAATGCAAGGCTGCCGTCGGGCTGCAGCTCCGGCTCGGTGAAAAGATGCCCGCAGTAGGCGATATTGCTGCCGCGGTCACCGTCCAGCGTCAGGATGGTGTCGTTTTCGCCCTCGGCAAAGAGTGCGGGGTCCATGCTCAGCATATCGTCCACCCAGGCATCGGAGTAGACCGTGTGCAGAAAATCGCTGAACTCCGAGAACTTTGTGTAAAACGCGCCGTCCGCCGCGCGATAGTTGAAAAATCCGACCGGCTCGTCCAGTTTCTCATAGGGCACAAAGCCCGCGTGCATCCCCCACCAGTGATATTGGAAGTAATACGCCGAAGCCAGCGCGGCCCGGGCCTGCTTGTCCAGCGAAGCAGGAACATCGCTGACTTCTGTGCGGTCGTAGTAGCCTTCCACCCACGGTGCATTGACTGTGACCGTCACCACATTGTTCATGGGCAGGGTGTAGGGGTCGGCCTGTACTTTCAGGCCCCAGTAGCGTCCGCCGTTGCGGCTATAGTTATCCTGCCAGTCCGGGTTCAGCTCTTTTATGTTTTCCACCGTGGTGTGGAAAATCTCTGCTGCTTCTTCCAGCGTCTGTGCATTATAGCGGAGCGTCACGCCGTCCGTGGGCCAGGCGGCCCTTTCGCCCCGCTGCGGCTGTGGCTTATGCGGTGCGCTGAACGTGTAGTCCGGCATCGTGCAGTCTGCACTGCCCCGCCAATCGTCAAACGACACCTCATCATACACCGCCATCGTCGGCGCGGGCGTCTGGGACGGGGTGGCCGTCGGCTCAGGCGTTGGCTCTGCCGTGGGCGCGGGCGTTTCCGTCTGCACAGACGTTGCCGCAATGCTGTCCGCCGGGGCGGAGGCGCAGGCGGTGAGCAAAAAGGCAAGAGAGGAAAGAATTACAGCGTACTTTTTCATGACACACACCTCCTACTAAAGGCACCCGTAGGGGCCGATGCTTGCATCGGCCCGCAGGCTCTCCCATAAGCGATCGTTTTCCTTTAAGCCGCGCGGAGCGGTCAAGACCGCTCCCTACAAACTAGGCGTGAACGGCAGGTTGTAGGGGCCGCACATGTGCGGCCCGCAGCTGTATGGCAGACGACTGCTTACGGGAAAGCCGAGGGCCGGGCATGCCCGGCCCCTGCCGTGCACTGATGGAATATTCACTTCCGTTTCAGCTGCTCCTCCAGCCCGGCGCGCGGGGTGATGTAGACGGTGGTGTAGACCTCATACAGGACCATGCCGGGCTTGGCACCGTTGGCCTTCCAGATGTTTTTCACCTCGGTGGTATCGACCGGCACCTTTGCACCGCCGTTCTGGCTGGAATGCAACACGGCCAGCTCGGCAGCCTCCTGTCTGGTCGTGTCAGGGATGTCCTCCCCCCGGCTCATCACAACGCAGTGGCTGCCGGGCGCCTTTTGGACATGGAACCACAGATCCTTGCCGCGTGCGGTGTGCAGCGTCAGTTTATCGTTCTGCAGGTTGTTGCGGCCTACCAGAATCTCAAAGCCGTCGCTTGAGGTATACCGCAGGAAATCCGCCGGCTTCTGCTTGCGGTCGCGCTGCTTGTAGTATTTGAGATAGCCCTGACTTTTCAACTCGGCGCGGATCTCGTTCAGTGCCATCTCACCGGGTGCGGACTCGACCTCATACAGAACGGTGCGCAGGTATTCGATCTCCGCCTCGCCCTCGACCAGCAGCTTTTGCAGCATGGCGTGGGCGGTCTGCTTCTTTTTATAGTCGCGGAAATATTTCTGTGCGTTCTCGATGCCGCCCAGACGCGGGTCCAGTCGGATCGTGACATCCTCGCCGGTGTAGTAGTTCTGCACGGTGACCTGCCGGTCGCCCTTATGCAGCGCCCAGAGGTTCGCCTGCAGCAGCTCGCCGTACAGCCGCAGCGTGTCGGCCTTGGCAGACTGGCTCAGCTCCTCTTTGCGGGCCGCCTGCTTGCGGACAGCACGGTCGTACATATTGTGGACCGCCTTGTACAGCTCACGGCTCTTCTGGCGCAGGCGCTCGGCACGGTCCTTGGTGGCGTAGTAATCCTCCAGCAGCTCGCTGTAGGTGGGGTACTGGGTCAGAATTGCCGCGCTGCCGTACTGCTGCGGCACAAAGAAACTGAATTCCACCGGCTTGGGCGCGCCGTCCGGCTGGGGCAGCCGCACCGCCGTGGGGATGCCGCCGCGGGCATGTTCCTCCTTCAGTTCGTCAATAGCCGCCGCCAGCCTTGCTTTTTCCTCGGCGGCCAGATCGCAGGCCAGTGCCGGGGTCTCTCCCAGCGCGCGGCAGGCGGCCTCCCGCACAACGACCGGGCCGACGCCGGCCACCGTCTTGCCGAGGGCCTGCGCAACGGGGAGTTCCTTCTCACAGGCAGCCGCCACGATAGCGGCGGCGCTCGTCTGCAGGAAATCCGGCCGCGCGGGCTTGGGCGGCAGCGTGTAGGCAAGGCCCGGCAGCAGCTGGCGGACCTCGCTGTCGTCAAAATCGACCCGCTTCAGGGCATCAATGATGCGGCCGTTCTGGACAAGCACCAGATTGGAGTACCTGCCCATCAGCTCGACCGCCAGCGTGTTTGTGACGAGGTCGCCCATCTCATTGGTGCAGCGGAAATCAAAATAGACGATGCGGTCCCCCGGCTCGCGCCGCAGCTCGATCAGACGGCCGCCTGTCAGGTGCTTGCGCAGCAGCATGCAGAAGCCCGGAGGCGTGAGCGGGTTTTCAAAGCTTTCCCGCGTCAGGCAGACGCGGGCCGAGCCGCTGCGCGCCGACAGCAGCAGACGGTGGGTCTCGGTGCGGGTGCGCAGCGTGATAAGCACCTCATCCCGGGTCGGCTCGAAAATTTTATCAATTTTCGCATCCAGCAGGGTATTTTTCAGTTCACCGGCGACCAGCGCCAGCGTTGCGGCATCTAAGGACATGGATGTTTCCTCTTTTATAAAAGTAAAAATGCGTTTATCAGGTCAAATAGCAATACGGATCGGTATCAGCCTCAGCGTGGGCGACAGTCAGACCGGGGAACTGTCTGGCGATGAGCGCAGCCAGCACATCGGCAATGGCATGCTCGGTGCCCCAGTGGCCTGCAACCACAAGGCCGATTCCCTTCTGTTTGGCCAGCAGTGCAATGTGATGCGCTGCCTCCCCGGTGACAAGGCAGTCCGCCCCGCGGTCGATGGCCTCCTGCAGGTAGCTGCCGCCCCCGCCGCTGACCTCAGCCAGACAGGTGACCTCCCGGGCACCGTTGACATATTTGACACCGGTGTGCAGCGTATCGGCGCAGAATTTTGCCAGTGCCTCCACAGTGGTGGGCATCGTGGTGCCGATGCGGCCGCAGCCCTCGGCAAAGCTTTCGCGCCCCTCGGCGGCAATACCCAGAATCTCGCAGAGCGTATCATTGACGCCGCCCGGGGCTGCATCAAGATTGGTATGCATGCAGATGGCGGAGATGCCGTTTTTCATCAGCAGCGCGGGCACATCATCGGCAGCCAGACTTTTGATGGGCTGGAAGATGACCGGATGGTGGCTGACAATAAGCTGGCAGTCATTCTCGACCGCCTCCCGCACAACCGCAGGGGTGATGTCCAGCGCGGTCAGCACGCCGTCCACCGGCTTACCCGCATCGACCAGCAGGCCGACATTGTCCCAGCTGAGGGCCAGCTCCTGCGGGGCCGCGGTTTGCAAAAGCGCCAAAATTTGTTGTACGCTTATCGACATGATGGTTCCTCCTGAAAGTTTGTATGTAGGGCAACGCCATGCGGGCGCATATGGAATGCGCCCCTACAAATGGAGACACGTGTCATGGAATCCACACCCATGAACGGAAACCGTAGGGGCGGATTCCATATCCGCCCGTGAATGTTCACCCTTCCGCCAGCCTGTCCAATTCCGCGATAAGCGCCCCCACCGCGTCCTTTTCTGCGCCGTCCGGCAGGCCGAGGCGGTACTTTTTCAGCTTGGCGTTCTGGCTGGCATAGTAATCCGCGCAGCCGGGCTGACCCTGCGTCAGACCGGTCAGGCAGTACAGCCCGTCCGGTTCACAGGGCGCGCCGGTGTACTGCGCGTTCATGACTGCGTACCAGCGGCCCGCGGCCTGACAAAGCGTTTCCGCCCTGAGGGCAAAGCCGCGCCGGGCCAGCCAGCGCCGCAGGATGCTGTGCTTGGTGGTGGGCACCAGCACCAGATTGTACCGCCCGTCAAACACCCAAGGGGCTGCCTCCAGAATTTCTATGATGGTCTCGGCCCCCATACCGGCGATGATGATTTCCTCTGCCTCGCCGGGGGCGAGGACCTGCAGGCCGCTGCCCAGCCGGAACTGCACCCGTTCCCCGTAAGGCGCGCAGGTCATGCGGGCCTTCTGCAGCGGGTCAGGGCGCAGGTCGCAAGCCAAAACAAGCGGGCAGCGACCGCTGCCCGCCAGTGCGGCGCTTAATTTGCCGTGATCGCAGCCGATGTCCGCCGCCACATGCCCCGGCCGTACAAAGTCGAAGGCAGCGGCAAGGCGGGCGTCCAGCCGCGGTGCATTACTGGTGTGCAAAGTAATCGTTCAGCTCTGCGACCAGCTCATCGGCGTCAACGCCGTGGACGGCACAGGCCTCCTCGACAGTCTCACCGTGGGAGGCCATGCAGCCCAGACAGTGCATACCGGTGGACAGGAAGATGGGCACGCAGCCCTGGGTGGGGTCGTTGTTCAGGATCTCGGCAATGATGGTATTCTTTGTAACGGTCATAAGATGGTTCTCCTTATCTGGGTTTTGTTATCTTTTTATGATACCGGCTGCCAGCTGGCGTACAGGCCAAAGCCCTGCAGCAGGGTCAACAGTGTACAGGCGGTGACGGCCAGCGCCGCCCCGCGGGAAGCATTGCGCCGCAGGCTGATATTGCCCGCGCGCTTGCAGAGCACCAGCGCCAGCGGCAGCACGGGCAGCCAGTAGCGGCCCTGCAGACCGAAAAGCGTCTGGTAGTTGATGGGGGTCCAGTTCAGCGCCACGACAAGGGACGCTGCCGCAACGCAGAGGATGATGCCCGCCGTGCCCCATGCCGCATGGCGGCCAAGGAGCGGCTGCTCGCCCTGCACAGGCATCGCCGCCGCCAGCAGTGCCAGCACCAGCCCAACGCCGAGCAGCCAGCTTACATCGAGGCGGTAAACGATCGGTTCCCCCAGCGTGGTGCCCAAAACGCCCTGCAGCCAGAGCGCGCCCTGCTCAGGGATCGTGCGCAGCAAAAGCTTAGCCGTGGCGGGCAGATTGCGGCAGATGTAGCCCAGCGAGAAGGTCCAGATGGAATCGCCGTTGGGGTTCGTCATCAAAAGCTGATCGGGGTCCAGCCCGCCGCCCATGCGGGAGAGGGCAAACACGCCGCCCAGCACCGCAGCGGCAGCCGCCGGGTAGCTGATGCGGTAGCAGGCAAAGGCGATGCTGTCCGCCTTCATCTCCACCGGAGCCACACGGGTAACGTGGATACCGGCGGGCATAATGGCGTTGAGCGCAGTCTGCCACTGGGCAAAATCCGGAGCTTCCGCCTCGGTCTTAACGTCCACGCACTCGCACTCGCTCTCCTGTCCCAGCGAGAGCGGGCAGGCAAAGGTCATGTAGATATGGGGGTTAAAGCCAAGCGTATGCCACACCGGCAGACCGCTGCGCTTGAGCACCCGCTGCATCACCCGCTGCAGATCCAGCAGGGAGATATAGGAGGCTTCATTTTTCTTTTCAAACGAGATTCTGACTGTAATCAAAGCAGGGACCTCCTAACAGATGGTTGGCACCGCAGGCGTTGCAGGCACGGTTGCAGGGCGGGGTGGTCTGGGCGGCCAGAGCCTTGTTATACTCCCGCACCAGATACTCGTGGGTGATGCCGTAGTCCATGTGAGACCACGGGGTCACCTCGTCCAGTGCGATGGGGCGCTGGCAGTAGAAGGCGGGGTCGATGCCCAGATCCGCAAAGGTCTGCATCCATGTATCGTACTTGAAGCACTCTTCCCAGCCATCAAAGTAGCAACCGCGCTTATAAGCCTCCACGATGACCGGGGCAAGGCGGCGGTCGCCCTTGGCGAACACGCCCTCCAAAAAGCTGGTGGTGCTGTCGTGATAGTTCACCTTGATCTTGCGGCTGTGCACGCTTTCCAGCAGGTGCTTCTGCTTGGCCTGCAGGGTCTCGGCGGTATCCATGGGCACGAACTGGAAGGGGGTGTGGGGCTTTGGCACAAAGCAGGCGCAGCTGATGGTCACCTGCACGCCGCGTCCCTTGGCGTGGTTCGTGTTCTTGTAATAGAGGTCTACCACCTTCTGGGCGGTCTCGGCAATGCCTTCGATATCCTCCATGGTCTCGGTGGGCAGACCCATCATGAAGTAGAGCTTGACCGAGGTATAGCCTGCGTTAAAGGCGATGGTGCAGGTCTTTTCGATCTCGTCCCAAGTGACGTTTTTGTTGATGACATTGCGCAGGCGCTGGGTGCCGGCCTCGGCAGCAAAGGTCAGGCCGCTCTTGCGCACCTTGGTGGTTTTTTCAATGAGGCTCTGGGAGAAGTTGTCCACGCGCAGGGAGGGCAGCGACAGGCTGACGTGCTCCTTGGGTGCCCACTCGTTCAGATCGTCCAGCAGTTCTTCCAGCTGACCGTGGTCAGAGGTGGAAAGGCTGGAAAGGCTCAGTTCCTCGTAGCCGGTGTTGGCACACAGATCCTGTGCTGCCTTGTTCAGCAAACTGGCATCGCGCTGGCGCATGGGGCGGTACAAGAAGCCCGCCTGACAGAACCGGCAGCCGCGCACGCAGCCGCGCAGCACCTCGATGCTGGCGCGATCCTGAATAGCACCCACCATAGGCACCACAAAGTTGGTAGGCGGGGCGAACTGGTTCAGATCCTTGATGATGGCCTTCGTGATGCGCGCGGGGATGCCCGGCTCATTGGGGGTGATGGCCTTCACTCTGCCGTCCTCGTGGTAGGTGACATCGTAGAAAGCCGGGATGTACACGCCCGGGATCTTGGCAATGTTGAGCAGCAGCTGTTTTTTGGAGATGCCCTCTTTTTTCGCCTTTTCGATCTCAGCGCAGATGGCGGGCAGCTGGTTCTCGCCCTCGCCCAGCTGGATGACGTCAAAGAAATCCGCAATAGGCTCCGCATTGCAGGCGCAGGGGCCGCCCGCTACGATCAGCGGCCAGCGGCCGTCACGGTCTTTGGAATAGAACGGGATGCCCGCCAAGTCCAGCATGGCAAGGATATTGGTGTAGGAAAGCTCGTACTGCAGGGTAAAGCCCACAGCATCAAAGGCCGTAAGGGGGTCTTTGCTTTCCATGGTGTACAGCGGCAGCTGCAGGCGCTCCATCTCCGCCTTCATATCCAGCCAAGGCATAAAGGCGCGCTCGCACCACCAGTTTTCGTGGCTGTTGAGCAGCTCGTACAGGATCTTTTCGCCCAGAAAGGACATTCC
>OGEQ01002637.1_pt1 | contig 11611 bp, 9 predicted proteins | sample 1570731 | NCBI WGS metagenome assembly OGEQ01 (sample SAMEA2582132, study PRJEB24529) | metagenome | biome: Human gut stool | place: China | collected 2011 | reverse complement strand
AAACCGGCGTTATGAGAGTTGCTCGCTCCATGTCGGAGGGTAGACCGCTAAAGTGGTGTGGTGACACCCCACTCAGATAAATGACAGGCACCTTGATTTATTCAGGGTACAGAACTCGGCTTACAGGCTGACTGCTTTTCTTTTTTTTAATTTCAAATAACAGACCTATGAATCAGCGTCTCTCCGATATATGGAAATTCATTACCTATGATATCTGGCGGATTACGGAAAGCGAAGTCACCCGCACCAAGTTCTCGATATACAATATCATCAAAACGATCTATCTCTGCGTCAACCGCTTCAACAAAGACCGCATCGTAAACAAAGCCTCAGCACTGACCTACAGCACACTGCTCGCCATTGTGCCCATTCTGGCCATCGTCTTTGCCATTGCACGCGGATTCGGTGTTTCCACTTTGATGGAAAGCCAGTTTCGTGATGGTTTCGGAGGTTCCACCGAAGCGACGGATGTTATCCTGCAATTCGTAGACTCGTATCTGTCACAAACCAAAAACGGTATTTTTATCGGAGTCGGCCTGGTCATGTTGTTGTGGACCGTGCTCAACCTGGTCAGTAACATTGAAATCACCTTCAACCGCATCTGGCAAGTGAAAAAAGGACGCAGCATGTACCGCAAAATCACCGATTATTTTTCAATGTTCCTGCTGATGCCGATCCTGATCGTGGTATCGGGAGGTCTTTCCATCTTTGTGGGCACTATGCTGAAGAGTATGGCGGATTTTGTTTTGCTTGCTCCTATCCTGAAATTCCTGATCCGTCTGATTCCGTTCGTGCTGACCTGGCTGATGTTTACGGGACTCTACATCTTCATGCCCAATACGAAGGTAAAATTCAAGCATGCACTGATCTCCGGTATCCTTGCCGGTTCCGCTTACCAGGCATTTCAGTTCCTGTACATCAGCAGCCAGTTGTGGGTGTCCAAGTACAATGCCATTTACGGTAGTTTTGCCGCCCTGCCGATGTTCCTGTTATGGTTGCAAATATCATGGACCATCTGCCTGTTCGGTGCCGAACTGACCTACGCCGGACAGAATATCCGTAACTTCAGTTTCGACAGAGACACGCAGAATATCAGCCGCCGTTACCGGGACTTCATCTCTATCCTGATAATGTCTCTTATAGCCAAACGTTTTGAAAACAATGAAACGCCTTACACCGCCGAAGAAATATCCGAAGAGCATCGCATCCCTATCCGGCTGACCAACCAGATACTCTATCAACTGCAAGAGATTCATCTGATCCACGAAGTTGTGACCGATCAGAAAAGTGAAGACATCGCATATCAGCCTTCCATCGACATCAATCAACTGAACGTCGCTTTACTGCTCGACCGGCTGGATACTTACGGCTCAGAAGACTTCAAAGTAGATAAAGACGAGGAATTCAGCGAACAGTGGAAAGTATTACTCGACTCAAGGGAGGAATATTATAAAAAGGCAAGCAAAGTGCTGCTGAAAGACTTGTAGTTCATCACAGAGTAACACATTCACCACAGAGGACACAGAGGACACAGAGTTTTTTTTAGACATAAGAACATAAGAGACAAAAGAGACAAAAGGACATAAGAACCAAAAGGCAGATGATTCTTTATGTGTTCGTGTGTTCTTTTGTCTGAAAACAGATTGAGCGCAGCTAATTAAACTCTGTGTCCTCTGTGTCCTCTGTGGTGAATGTGTCCTCTGTGGTGAATGTCTCCTGCCGGCAGAGGCCGTTCACCCTGCCGCCATTTACCTCCGATGATACCGTCATTCCGTTCACTTCTCCCAAACGGAGTGCTACACACGACGTTCCGTGCTTGAGGTGAAAGGAGGATCGGGAGTAGCTCTGCTTTCTCTTCTTCTCCTTCTTCTTCTTTCTCTTTTAATATATTCTTTTCTTAGCACCGTGTTACGGTGAAACGCCCATTGGCAGCACGTTTCACGGTGACTTCCACCGCTCCCCACGGTGACGGTTCCGGCAACCGTAGTCCCGGTTGCAGCGGGTTCTCGACGGTCCGTCCCGGTTGAAATGCGGTTCTGGACGGGGGTGTTCGGGTCGGTGAATCAGAGATTATTCAGTTCATTAATAGCTGTTATAAGAAACAACTTTCTCCTTTTCTTTTCGGATCTTTTTCCGTTTCTCCTTCACCGGATAGCCAATCAGCACATCCAGCAACACACGTTTCGAAGAGGGAATACCGGTCAGGCTCTTCACCTCTTTCTCGTCAAACCAGCCGAGTATGCACGATCCCAACCCTTCGCTTTCGGCAGCCAGCACAATGTGCGCAACCGCAATGCCTATATCGATCTGCGGAAAATGCTTCCCTTTCAGTTTGCCGCCCAGCCTGGACGTTATGTTAGCCGACTCTTCTACAATCAGTATGTGCACAGGAGCATCTTTAGCAAATTTATTCATTCCCAACCCCGCAGCAGCTTTGCCAACCTTCTCCGCCAATAACGGATTGGTTACTACCACAAACTTCCAGGGTTGCGCATTGCATGCGGAAGGTGCCAAACGTCCTGCCTCGAGGATACGTTCCAGCTTATCCGGTTCCACAGGACGTGATTTATCATAGGCCCTGTCACTTTGCCGGGCATTTACCAATTGCAGAAAGTCGTTCATACCTGGTCCTGCTATTTATATTGAATCATCCGGCTGATGTACTTGCCGATGATGTCAAATTCAAGGTTCACAATACTGCCTACCTCAAAAGTGTGGAAATTGGTATGCTCGTAAGTATATGGAATAATCGCTACCTGGAAAGTATCGTCCGTCGGATTGCATACCGTCAGACTGACACCGTTCACCGTTACCGATCCCTTATCTACGGTGATGTAGCCACGTTTAGCCATTTCCTTGTCGAAAGCATATTTAAACGTGAAATACCAACTTCCGTCCGCATCTTTTATACCGATACATTCGGCAGTCTGATCCACATGTCCCTGCACAATGTGTCCGTCCAGACGTCCGTTCATCATCATACTGCGTTCCAAATTCACGAGTGAACCTGGTTTCAGCAGCCCCAAGTTGGAACGTTCCAGAGTTTCTCGCATGGCTGTAGTTGTGAATGTATCCCTATCTTTGCGAACCACAGTCAGGCAAACGCCATTGTGGGCCACACTCTGATCTATTTTCAATTCATCGACAAAAGAACACTTCATAGTGATATGAATGTTGTCCTTATCATGCTCAATCGCCACGACCTGAGCTGTTTCTTCTACAATTCCTGAAAACATAAGATTGTTGTTTTAATGATTATCGAAGTCCAAAGATACGGAAAAACCTTATATTTGCCACATATAACAATAATACTTAATATTATATGGAAGCAGATAAAGTAGACAAATTTCTTCTTGCCAATGAAAGCAAATTTCCTGATTATGAAATTCCTATCCATCGACTGCTCGACCTTCCTCCTGAAAAAGAGGCGATTTTAGCAAAAAACCATTTCAAAAGCCCGATCTGTATGTTGTCCGTTTCTTGTTTCTTAGGATACTTCGGTTTGGATCGTTTCCTGATCGGGGACTGGGGTAAAGGGATCATTAAACTGCTCACAGGCGGTGGTCTAGGAATCTGGTACATCATCGACTGGTTCCTGATCGTGAGAGCGACAAAGAGGAAGAATATGGAAAGATTAGAAGAGATCATAAATCACCCCTAACTATCATTTTAGCTGTTTTACCAGACATAGAAGTACGCTAAAAGCATTAAAAATGGAACGTTTTCAGAAAAGAATAAGCCTTTTCTGTCGAAACACGTTACTTTTTTATCTAAAGACGCCTGATGTTTTTCTCAAAATGCCCGTCAGAGCGCTTTTTACACCCCCATCTGAAAGCTATCGAAACCCTGGTCTGCAGATAACTGAGATCCGGATCTCGACAGACAAAAGCAACTACATATCTGATAATAAACCATATAGTACGCGTAAAAAAGCGATCACACCCATGATAGTACAATCATAGAAAAACAACTGTCATGCCAACTATCATTTTATGTGGGGCTTGACATTCATAGTTTCAACAGCAAAGCATGATAGTATGACAATAAAATAGAGGTAAAGCTAAGTGCCTTACCTCTATCATTATTGATTGATTATATATCGTCAAATATATTATTGAGCTTGTTCCAACTGCAATGTCTTAGTCGGTTCGTCGCAAACTTCAGTCGGACCAAAATACTGGATAGGACCAGGATAAACATAGCTTGTCGTCATAGCCCATTCATCGCGGTTAGCAGCAAATTTCTTGAAAGGAGCGCCGTCGAGCTTAACCAAAGCTTTCTGGATAACAGGTTTCATTTCGCCGTGGCGTTTTTCCATGTTCATCATCATAGTTACAGGGATACCACCAGCGATCCACTTGTCAGCCGGAGCTGTCGTGTTGCGTACGGAAGACATATAACCAGTCTTGCCGGCGGCGATCAGGCAAGAAGCCGTATAACCCAAAGAATAGCAGTAGTCCGCATCATAGTTGGATGGAGCAGCGCAACGGCCTTCGTAACCGAAGAAGTGGTGCTGTGCAGCAAACTTGCCGACATATTTGCCTTCGGCCTTCCATTCTGACAACTTCTTGCCAACCATTTCTGACAGCAATTTTTCTGTTTCGATCAGAGAAACCTGTACGTTTCCATGCGGGTCGCGATCGAGTGACAACTGACGTGCCACACCTTCCGGCAGGGAAGCATACAAATCGGAATTTTCTTTTGTCAACTTGCTAATGATGTAAGCACGTTGTTCGCTCTTCTTGATCATCTTGAATTCGGCATCGTGTTTAGCAAGGAAGTCGTTCAGCTCAGCGATCAGGCGTTTCATAGCCGGAACGAATTCGATCAGACCTTCGGGAATCAGCACCGTACCGAAGTTGTGGCCTTCGGCAGCACGTTTTGCTACAATTCCGGCGATGTAAGTCACGATATCGTCCAAAGACATGTTCTTTTCCTCAACTTCTTCGGAGATGATACAAATATTCGGCTGAGTCTGCAAAGCGCATTCCAAAGCGATGTGAGAAGCAGAACGTCCCATCAGCTTGATGAAGTGCCAGTACTTCTGTGCCGAGTTGCAGTCACGCTGGATATTACCGATAACTTCGGAATAAACCTTACAAGCCGTGTCGAAACCGAAAGAAGTTTCGATCTGCTCGTTCTTCAGGTCACCGTCGATCGTCTTCGGACAGCCGATTACCTGAACACCGGCCCCCGTAGCCTTGTAGTATTCGGCCAGTACGCAAGCATTTGTGTTGGAGTCGTCGCCACCAATGATAACCAGAGCCTTGATGTTCAGTTCTTTCAGAATTTCCAGCCCCTTGTCGAACTGTTCTTTTGTTTCCAGTTTGGTACGGCCTGAACCAATCATATCAAAACCACCCGTGTTGCGGTACTCGTCAATAATGTCAGCAGTCAGTTCCATATATTTATGATCGATCAGACCACCAGGTCCGAGGATAAAGCCATACAGACGAGAAGCTGCGTTGTTAGCCTTGATACCGTCGAACAGACCTGCAATCACGTTATGACCACCAGGAGCCTGACCACCGGAAAGGATCACACCGACATTCATTGCCGGCAGTTCTTTCTTTTCGTTGCTCTTTTCGAAAGTAACGACAGGCATTCCGTACGTGTTCGGGAATAACTTTTTGATTTCGTCCTGATCGGCAACTGATTGTGTATACTCACCATCTACGGCTTTTACAGCGCCTTTCAATGCAGCGGGAACCTTTGGCTGGTAAGCTGCTCTTGCAATTTGTAATGCACTCTTTGTCATTTCTTAATCTGATTTATTTAGAAAGTATCTGATTCCTAATTAAAGGCGGTGCAAATATAGAAATTTTTCTGTATTCGCGAAAGAAGATAATACGATATAGCCCTTTATTCCGCATTTTTCTTCAGCCATTCACCAACAGCCTGTTTTCCTGAACAGGCCTCACCACATAAGTCAGTTCCTTACCCGTCAATTCCAAATACATAAAACCGCTGGATAAGATGATTTCCATTTTATTATCAATCACGATATATCGATCATGATGGGTCAACAGTGAATCATCCAAAGAAAAAGACCATTGAGGATTATACTTTTGCAAATCAGCAACAGCACTATCATTCAAATGCTTCGAATGATAGACAAGTTCTACTTTTTTGTTCGGCAAAATCAATTTCAAGACATCCTTGCAGGCATTCAGGTATTGATCGTACAGGCATATTTTTTTCGCATCCTGGCATAGTGCTCTTATGTGCCTGATCGCCTTGTCTCTATGGGCATTTCTATAAAAACAACCGGTGATATGGCTACTGATCTGATCGGACATGATATTGACATACGGATAATCCGTTCTGTCATCACACAATATCAATTTATAGTCAGTCTTTCTTGCCAGTTCTTCCAAAGTCTGCTTTGTTAACCGGGCATGCTTTAAAGAGTCATAAAGACTTTTCGACACACGATCGCCAATCCCGATATCATCTAATTGTCTGGTATTGGTCAGAAACTCGCCACAACGAAACTTAAGCAAGTGCAAGAGTATATCTTTATCATAGTCCTGATGCTCCTTAAACAAATAATATTGCTTATACAAAGTATCAGACAACACAAAACTATATTTCCCCATATTATTCCATTTCAAGTAGTTCAGCTAAAGTCGCATCGAAAAAACCTTCCGGGAAGTCACGAGTAAACTTGCCATCCTCTTTAAAACCAAGTACAATGAACGGATTCTGGATGCCCTCTTTATACAAAATGGTCACATCATCTTTCAAAAAACGCTTTTTATAAATCTCATAACCGACCTTATATATAAGGTGTTCGCAATGTGTTTCTATGATTACCTGTATACCGGCTCTAACAATAAAGGCCAAGAATTCACCAACCTTTGCCTGGCTGGCCGGATGAAGATGGATTTCCGGATTTTCGATAAGAATAACATCATTCTTTTTTGCCCGCAAGCACATGATTAACATTTTGGTAAGATAACTTACGCCAGCTCCCAACTGGAAAGGCGAAATATTCCCCAACCCGTCACTTTTATACTGTACCTCGACCACATCATCCAAACGGCGTTCCGTCTGCAACTCCGTCGGTATATCTAAAATATAAGACAACCAATAATTCACCTGAGCAGATAAAGTATAAGAGGAATCATCTTTAATCAATTCCGGCATTAAAGGATTAGATTTTTCTTTTTCAAATGAACCTACTATATACTCACCGACTACGCCCACTTTAAACTGTGGCGAAATTTTGGAATGCAACTCCGCCCCGATTCTATTGGCAGACAAATAGTATAAATTTTGCTCTATGTCGATCGGCATGCTGGCATCCTCTTCCGAAGGAAGAAAAACCAAAGAGAGTTCATTTGTTCCGTGATAGGAAATATGCACATTATCGATATCGATATCGACCCTGACACTTTTTGCATTATAATACTTATTTCTAATCGTATCGAATGTCAGATTCACAATAGTATCCAGTAAAATTTGTCCATTTTTTCCTATCCTGCGAACAGGAAGTAATACCGACTGTATCAAACTTGACTTACCTGCCGAGTTAACACCCGTTACAATTGTAAAAGGCTTTATCTCCAAGTTCTCATCATGAAGACATTTATAGTCTTTTATTTGTATATGTTTTATCATAACTGAATCCTGTTTATTATTTTATCCATTCGATCAAACCTGAAAGAGACACTTGTAGTCGAGTCTATATTACCGGAAAAATAACGGGAATCATCAAACTCTTCCTTTACAGATTCTATATCCAGTATGAGTCTTGACACCCATGTGTAATCAATTTTCTCAGGGACAAAAGAAAACAAATAACTTAATGCCTCAAAGAGAGGCATGTTTATAGGTCTTCTAATCCCATTTCCCGAAAAACGAAAACCATTTTCTCCTAAAAGATCATAACTGATCTGCATACAGCGAATAAATAGATTCTCATAATCTACAATCAATTTTTCAGGTGCATTATCATTCACATAAACCATAAAACGAGCCAGAAAATCATCTATATCCCCCCGGTATTGGAGAGCCGGAATATCTTTAAACTCTCCACGATGCAACATCAGGAAGGCCATTGCCCGTAAAACGACATATTGGTCTTTCATCCTTTCTTTATTAATAGAACGCCCTGTCGCAATCAAAAATTCGGGAGAACAGCAAAGTTTATCCAACATCCGTGTGCAACGTCCACGGTATAAGGCATTCCTCATTTCCTGCTTATTCAACGGAGTTCCTCCGCGATTTACCCGATCAAAGATATCATACTTTACCCGCTCAGGAGTCGGAGGCTGTATAATGTAAAAAAGTAATTGAAAGTCTTCAATAACTCCCTGTTGCTTCAAATCCAAATCCGCAAAACAACATCCATTAAACTGCTTCAATATTCTCAGATTATTCAATTTGAACTTTCCTTCCAGAAAATCCAGAATAGCACTTATCCTTTGTCGCCCGTCAACAACTTGCTTCTTCCCATTCTTATCCTCAAATAAATACATTAATGGTATAGGAATTCCCATTAGGATCGATTCGATCAACTCGGACTTCTGCCTTTGTTTCCAGACATCATGCCTCTGGAAATCCGGATCAATTATTAATTCTTTCCGCTTCAGGCAAAGTGTATGCAAATGCATAATACTATATTGAGCCTTTTCCACCCTCACTTCGGCATTCGGATATATGGTATATGAATCATCTCCGTTTATTGACAGATCGGCTTGTTCCACATCGCTAACCACATTTTCATCACTGTTTATTATTGATGCTTCATCTTTTATATCCATATTTCCCATATATTTATCCTGATTTACGATTGAGCAATAGTCTTTAAATTAATAAAGAGATAAATGTTTCATGCAAAGATATTGAGATTTATCGGAAAATCGAATAGAAATCGTCCATTTACTTGCTATCAGATATCTGGTAAAACATCGTTTTGCCCGGTGACGACAACGAGGCGGGACGGGCGTCCGCCGAAACGGCACGTTTGTAGTTCGGTTTGCCGCTCATCACAAAGTGCAGGGTAATTCCTGCTTGCACATCCTCATAGGTCAGATATGATTTATCATATTTCTTTCCGTTGACATATAGCTCCTTGATATAAACGTTCTCTTCCGACCAGTTTTCCGTGGTCATCTTTATTTCCTTTCCGTTGCTCATCCGGATCGAAAGCGCCTCTACACAAGGGGAGCCGATGTTATAGATATTGCTGGAAGGGGCTACCGGATAAAAGCCTGCGCAGTTGAACATATACCAGGCCGACATCTGCCCGCAGTCGTCATTCCCGCTCAACGATCCCGGTTCATTTCCATAAAAACGAGCAACGATCTCCCTGATCCACTTCTGGCATTTCCAGGGTTTGCCTAAATAGTTGTACAGATAAGCAATGTGGTGGCAAGGTTCGTTGCCATGCCAGTAGCCACCGATACGCCCCTGGATGTCATGCGCTCCCGGAATATCGTCCGGCAATTCGACCGTAAAGAGATCGTCTAGTCGCTTCTCGAAAAGTTTCTTCCCTGCCAGATTGATATATCCCTGCACATCATGCGGAACTGTCCATGTATATTGCATTGTAAAACCTTCGGTAATATCTCCCCAACCGTTCACCGATCCCGGTCCTTGATAAGCTACCGGAGTAAACGGAGTACGCCAATTACCCTGGCTGTCACGACCACGCATATACTTCGTTTCCGGGTCGATCAGAGTCTGATAAGAAAGAGAACGGTTCAGAAAATACTGATAATCGTCCATCTTGCCCAAAGCTTTGGCAGCCTGTGCGATACAATAGTCGTCATAGGCATATTCCAATGTTTTGGAAACCGACTCCGCCTCTTTGTCAAACGGGACGTAGCCATTCCGCATATAGTCGGGCAAACAGTCGTAATGTTCGTTCAAGGCAGTCGTTTTCATCGCCTCATACGCCCGTTCGTAGTCGAAACCTTTCACACCTTTGACGATCATATCCGCCAGGACGGAGACCGCATGATAGCCGATCATGCACCAAGTCTCGTTTCCGTAAAAAGACCAGATCGGGAGCATTTTCTCCACGCTCTTGTCAAAGTGGGCCAGCATCGAATTGGCGATGTCGGCATTTATGTCCTGATGCACTAAATTGAACCAGGGATGCAAAGCCCGGTAGGTGTCCCACAAAGAAAAAGTCGTATAGTTGGTAAAGCCTTTCGCTTGCTCGATATTCTTGTCCAACCCCCTGAAACGGCCATCCACATCCTGGAAAACAAACGGATGGAGGGCGGCATGGTAGGCAGAAGTATAAAACGTTTCCTTTGTCTTCCGGTCGGTAGTTATCCGGTATTTTTGCAATTCTTTCTCCCAAAGTTCCTCCCCTTTCTCTTTGAGGCTGTCAAATGTCAGTCCGTCCAGTTCCTGCATATTCATCTTCGCCCCGGAGGTACTGACGGAAGAGATGGCCGTTTTCACGATCACTTCCTCCCCTTCCCCAGTTGCGAAAGAAAGGCAAGCCATCAGGTTCTTCCCCCAAGCCTCACGGTCGCTCCTAAACCGGGATGTATTATAGATCACCGGCTTCTTGTCCTGCATGAAGCGCAGACCCGTCAATTTTCTGGAAAAGACAGCCGCAAAATAGACATGGCGTTCAGGTCCCCACCCTTTCACCAACTTATAGCCAGTGATGGTCGAATCGTTTTCCATGCGCAGGTTGGCCCATTCGCACGACTGCCAAAGCGTATGGTTCATATCAATCATGATAAATGATTTTTCCGATTCGGGATAAGTAAAACGGAACATGCCACTCCGTACCCCTGCCGTCATCTCCGCCTTCACGCCGTAGTCTTGCAAGCGGACGGCATAATAGTTCGGAGTAGCCTGTTCCTCGTCGTGCGTGTATCGGGAACGATAGCCCTCATCGGGATTCTCACGGCTTCCGGGTTCCAGTTTCATCTCTCCGGTTCCGGGGATAAACAGAAAATCTCCCAAGTCAGGAATACCGGTCCCGCTAAGATGCGTCAGGCTAAAGCCCAGGATAGAAGTGTGGTTATATTTATAACCGGCAGCCGCATCATAATATTTAGCATCCGTATCCGGGCTGATCTGGATCCCTCCGAACGGGATCTGCGCTCCCGGATACACATTGCCATAACCATCCGTTCCTACCAGCGGATTGACGTATTCCGTCAACTTTTCATTCTGTGCCGTGCCGGATAAGGCGGCACACGACACAGCGATCAAAGTACAAATTCGTAATTTCATATTCAAACTATTGTCGTTATAAATAAAAAGGACTATCTGAAACAAGGTCCAAATAGCCCTTTTGATTATAGTTAGACTGAAAGTCCTATTATAATTAAGTGCTTATGTTAATATTAATGCTTCCAGCCATCTATATGCAATCTTATTTATTTTCCCAATTCATTGGAGAATGAGTAAGGAGCGTCACTGTCCTGCGTACCCCGGCTCTTGTTCGGTGTGGCCGACATATTATAAAGAATGTTCATGCCACGCATCAGGTCGCCATGTGTCAGATAATTCTTCGTATAGTTCTTGCCATTCACTTTCATAGACGAGATGTAACGGTTCGCCTCGCCATTATTGTTGGCCTTGATCACGACCTTCTTGCCGTTTTCCAGATTCAGCGTCACGCTTTTGAACA
>OGEQ01002634.1_pt1 | contig 11631 bp, 17 predicted proteins | sample 1570731 | NCBI WGS metagenome assembly OGEQ01 (sample SAMEA2582132, study PRJEB24529) | metagenome | biome: Human gut stool | place: China | collected 2011 | reverse complement strand
TCCACTTTTCGTAGGTGAACCAACATCGTCAACCAGAGTCAGATTACCGTCAGGAGTAAGGGCAGCGCAATGCATCCATCCTTTTTATAATAATCAAAAATTCCGGGACGATTGGAACCACATAAAAAGCAGTTTTCCTTGTCCGTCATTGAAACAAAGTCTTCCTTCTCCACCCTCGAAATTTCCTGATCTAATGTTTCAATCTCAGGTTCAGTCATGACCGATCCTGATTCACATCGCGATACTCATTATTACAATCAACTTCAAAACCATTTTCTTTCTGTCCTTTATCTTCCACTCACGACAAACTGGGGCATATTGAACATGAGCACTGGTCAGTTTCAGAAATTTACTTCTGACCAGTTCTGCCGGATACTCGTTTGATGCAACAACAACAGTTTTATTTTTACACTTCAAGACGTGTAAATTCTTCACTTCTGAAATTGCTGTTTTTTCATCAGAAGTGTAATTTTTACATTTCTGGAAATCCTGTATCACGAATTGTTTCAAATAGATCATGGTTGGTTTGCCCTGTCCCTGACGCTTCTTTTCTATCAAACCAATTCCGGCATCTGTATCCAATTCTTTCATAATGGATATCGCCTTTTTGTTGCTACATCCAAGAGCTTCCATAATGTCATCCAATGAATAATATATGTACGCACGTCCTTCCTCGTCCAGCCATTGGTTTTTCATGGATAATGACATCCGGTCCAGCATCAACCCGTATAACACCTTAGCCTCCACTGATATTTTTTTGAAATACTCTTCTGTAAATAAGAGCTTTGGTATTTTATAAAATGAATACTGTTCTCCTTCCTGTTCCAGAAGTGCGTTTTTTACACTTCTGGAACATGTTGTCTATATTATTATTCCTGCGCCTGCTGTGTGCTCCACTGCTCCAACAATTGAATAATTACATTCTCACGATCCTTTGCGGAGTAGTGTGGTGGGAAATACTTATCAAGCTTCTTCTCTGATAAAGATACCTTTGCCGCTGTGCTCTTCTTTGGGAGTGCTTCATTTAATATGGTAATTATCATGTGCTGTGAGGCATTGGATAAATTTGAATGATTCTTTAATGCTTCAACCTGCACTGGTTTTAAGAAACCATTTTCCTTGAAATATTCATACACCCATTTTTGTACCTGCACATCTAAGTAAGAAAGATCTACACCCATTGTCAGAGTTATTTTCTTTACATCTACATTATCGAGTAACTCCGGAATAAGTTCTGTGAGTCTTATATATTTAGCCACCTGTCTTCCTGTCATCCCTGCTTCGTCACCAACAACTTCTCTGCTCCATGAATCCACTTTAATTCCTTACTTCTGGAACTCAGTTCCAGAAGTTAAATCGTCCCTTGCACCTTGCCTTTTTATTGCATCCATTTTCATCTTAAAACTAAAAGCTCGTTCACTTGGAAATATCTCTTCCCTCTGTATGTTGGCATCCACCATTTTTATAATGGCTTCATCATCCGACATTTCCTTTCGCTCCAATGACTGTACATTCATAATAACTGTCGCTGCTTCAAATGGAATTGGAAGTGAGATCCCATTATTTTTACAGAATTTTCCCACAAAACTTCCAACTTCATGCTTCTCAACAGGGTATACTGTCTGGTAGTAACTGGTTTCCACTATAATTTCCATTGGTTTCGATGCGAAAAGAGAATCATAGCTAAATACATACATCTGCTCCATTAGACTACTTGTGTCCATGCGTTCTTTCCTTTCCGTCTCGCTTGATTTGACCACCTTTTTTTTCCGATTAGTTACGGCAGATGTTGCCATTTCTGCAATCCGAGACATACTCAAACTTATTGATTGTTCGCCCCTTTGCTCCATCTCCATTACAGAGACTTCTTCACTACTATGGGCTCGGCTGACTTCTCACAGTTCGTTGTTACTAGGCTGATGGAACCTCTGTGAGACCTCCACGCTTAAGGTGCACGCTCTTTCTCTCCATATATCCGCCACATTTACTCTGCTACTACAAAGGTGATAGTTATTAGACTTCGTTGCTTCGTGCCAACTTATCTCTCGTAGCCTAGCCTTATATGTGATTTCTGTTCGTCGGACCAGAGATTGGCTTACAGCTTCCTTCAGATTCTACCTCGCGATAGACACCCTTGCTGTTCGGCTATACACTTCCCACTATCTGGGCATGTTCGGGACTTGCACCCGTTAGAGCGCGCCCATGGCGCGCAAACACAAAAAACACCGTATTTCTACGGTGCGTTCTGTCAGATATATTCTGTTTTATGATAGCAGAAAACTGGAATTCACAGTTCTTCCATCCTTCCCATCTTCAGCGCCATAACAAGAGTTCCGGCTGCCATCACAAAGACACCAATTTCAATCACATAGATGGGAAGAAGCGCCGGACCTGCCACGGCAAAGAAGTCCACGATAAAATGAATCCCATATGCAAGAACCGCTGTAAAAGCCGCTGTCCTGCATTTGCCTGCCTTTACCGCCCAGTAGATCAGCAGTGACAACCCGATATGCAGAATGATGGCACTGATTCTTTCGATTCCGCTTACAAAAAAGAGTGGTGCCGGTGTTGTCCATAGGGCCGACAGCTGTGACACGGTCTGGTTTGCAGACTCAGCAGGAAGTGCCGCCAGCGTATTCTGCATGGCTCCGCTGTTGATCATCAGCATGAACACAAGATTGCTGATTCCGGAGAGTCCTCCGAGCAGAATGGCCTCCACACCGCCATGCCCGATTCCATACATCAGTGCATTTGGAAAATCCAGCCATTTCTTCATCCAGAACTTCATGGCAATCAGTCTTCCGGTCTCTTCAAAAACCGCTGCAGCCAAAGCCGCGTACACATAGTAAAGCCATGGCCTGCTCTGTGCGTTCAGTCCGCAGAACTGAATGACAAGAACATGCAGCAGCTGCTCCAACAGCATGGCAAACAGCAGATAGGTTCCTGCTCCGATAAAGAACGAGGAAATCCTTGCCTTAAGCTTCACCCTTCCTGCAATGAACAAAGCAATCGGTACCCCCATCGAGAGGACAACGGAGCAGATAACTCCCGCTATCGCCAGACCTGATATTGTGTTCAATTCCATCTTTATACCTCCCTGATTCTCAAAAAATTCCTTTATTGTATTTGAACTGTCCATACAATATAAAGCCTAATCCGACAATAACTGCTGGAAGAATGATATAATCTATAATTATTTCACTCCAAAACGAAACAATAAAACCTAATACAAGAGATATTCCTATAATCAGCGTTCCTGTGCCGACTGTTTTTCCATACTTTGGTATATCTTCTTCCTTTACTTTTCGCCTGTTATAAGAGTGAATTGTGCTGATATTGCCTTTGATATTTACAATTCCCACAACAGATATGAACACTCCCAAAATCAACATTATAATATTTTCCATAATGACCTCCTAAAAATAGAATAGTTCCTCAAATTTTTTGTCCAATGCAATACAAAGAATTAGAGCCAATTTTGCAGTTGGATTAAACTGTCCTGTTTCAATAGAACTAATGGTATTTCTTGATACCCCTACCATTTCTGCAAGCTGAGCTTGAGAAAGATTTGCTTCTGTGCGAACTTCCTTTAAGTGATTTTTCAGTTGTAATTGTTCTTTCATATTCTCACCTCTAAAAGGTGGCTAACAAATCCAACAAATGCCAAAATGGAAAGCACAAAAAACAGAACAGTCAAGACCAAATCGCTCTTTCGCTTCATTTTGATAAAACGAACTAACCATTGTGTTGCAATAATGCTGAAGTATATAACCCACGGACTGTAAATCATAGTATGAGCAAGCACAGAAGATAACAGCGAAAGCAAACAACACACTAAAGCACCAACTCTGCTTGCGTGACTTCCGGCTTGATATACCACTTCCATTTCAGCCAAGTCCTTATTGCGATGTTCTTTTCTGCTTGCATTTAAGATTTCGTCCTTTTTCATAAAAACACCTCCATGCCAAGTTTTCTTTGCATATTTTAATTATACACATACCAAGTTTTCTTGTCAATAGAGTCATAAAAAAGTTACAACCGATATAAGAGATAACTTTTCTACCACTTCGATTATACTCACGACTTAATGACTTCTTGAATACTTGCCGAAAAAGAAAAACTGCCATCGGTTTGACAGCAGTTCTTCTTCGGTTGGTATCCGTTAGGAATACACAATATCATTCAATACAATCTCATCGGCACAGGCTCGAATGTTATTCATCAATCCTATCCATCTCATCATATCCGTTGCTTTCAGTTCTTCCGTTACACCCTGCTTCTTTGCCATTTCCTTTATCAGATATTCCGCCATATCACGAGCCGAAGTATCAATTTCGGCAAGGTGTTCATATAACTTTCCGCTTGTCAGCAGATTAAAATATAGCACACGCTTATATTCCCTCAAATATCGTTGCCGCAATCGACCATATTTTGAAAGGGGAGGACTTTTCTCTACTGTCAGGCAGGGATAATAGTAATCTCCGATGAGTTCGTATCGGATACCTGTTCTTTCGTCTGTAATAAATCTTTGCATAGTTCTTTCTCCTTTTGCTTCTTGTAGTAAAACTCCAAGGTTTTCTTATTGTGATTTACCTTTTTACATTCCTCGGAACAGAATTTCTGCTGACTGTGTGTAGGCCAGTAAGTACTGCCACACACAGCACATACACGCTGACGATAATAATGACTTCCTTTTTCCGCTTCTCTATCGGCTTTTGTCTTATCCTGCCTTGCCTGATAGCAGCAATCCTTTGAACAGAAAATCTGTCGGTTGCTTGTAGGGGTAAACTCTTCCCCACAATGAGGACATACCTTTGTTTTGACGATTTCGCCACCGTTTTCAGCAAGTTTTTTTGCCTTTCGCTTCTCTCGATAGGCTTTTTCACGCTGACGCTGTTTCTCCAATCGCTTCTTTTCTTCCTGTTTTTCTTGCTCTTTTATCTCGGTAAGCTCTTCCTCGGTGTAGGCAATATCGACCTGTCCGACACAATTGAAGTAAATATCAACCTTTTGTGTCCTTGCTTTTCCCACACCCTCGGCTTCATACACCACAATCTTGTCAATGAGTTCGGCAAACATCAAATCGGAAACTTCCGTAGGATTTTTGTACTTGCGTATCAGCGATATAAAATGCTGAATATCCATAGTACTGTCTTTTTCTTCGGAAAGTTCCTTTTTCATTGTTTCCATTTTCGTTTCCAACTCTGCCTGCTCATCGTCATATTGCTTCATCAGTTGCTTGTACTGTCTTTCGGGCAGTAATCCTGATATAAGATTTTCATACAAGCCACGAATGAGTGTAGAGAGTTCGTCATAGCGTTTCTGACAGCGTTTCAGCTCCGATTGATTGTGCTTTGGCTTTTCTTCTTGATTTTCTTTCCAAAGGGATTGCAGTTCCAAAGCAAAGGCGTTTTCGTCATTCAGAACGAATTTTGAAAAGCGTTTAACTGCCAATAATATCAAGGCTTCAACATTATCAGCACTAATCGTATGGGAAGTACAGGAATTAACCCTGCTTGCATACCCGCCGCAACGGTAAGAATACTGAACAGAACCGTCTTTCTTGCTATAATGCGTTTGCAAAGTCATTCTCCTGCCACAGTCGGCACAGTACAGATAGACTTCGTGAAATCAGAAAAGCACACAGATTAAATCAAGCAACTTTTGCTGAAAAAGCAGGTATTAGTTTGAGTATCTATTCTAAGTGGGAGGGCGGTTCACGACAGCCGTCAAGAAAAATGTTTCGGCAATTAGTAAATACATATCCCGAAATAAATATATGAAAATACAGCGTATCTGTGATATAGCAGGTACGCTGTATTTTTTATCGGCACATTGGTGTTATTACCTGTCTTTATTTAAAATAAAAGTACACTAAAATACAGGAGGAAAATACTATGGAAAAGTCATTATTTGAACAAATGGGCGGTACTTATACGCAAGTTGGAGATTACTTCTATAATTTCATCTACATATGGCCATGATGCCATACTACTCTCTAAATTAAGATTATAATCTCCTAAAATAAATGTATATGCAGGCATATTATTTCCATATCTTTTATCTGCTTCTTTTACATAAATACTTTTTACTACAGTATCCAGTTCATTTTTGCGCATTATCACATCTCCTAAATTCTCACTCGTACTATCACGCTTTTTCGAATACATGATATGAATATTAATCAACCTTATTTCTAAAAATGTATGAATTGGATGGAATCGACCGTAATACGGATTTCTAACCAAAGCATGTTGACCTTTCGTTCTATCTACTCGATACTGATTATAAATTCTAGGATAATATGTTCTTTTCCCATTTACAGTTACACTTTTCGCAAGTTCAATGCGATCTGTATTCCATAAAAAAGCATATCCTTCTGCTGCTTGTATTGATGTTGACTGAGGACTTTCCCAACTTCCATTCCAATTCCGCCCAAGCCTACTAAGAAGCATATTCATTGCTGTTTTACTAAAAATTTCTTGAAGCGCAATAATATCAAACTGTTCTGTTCTAATAATCTCCGCTATTTTATTTAAGTCTTTACTTATTTCTTTGTCAGACCGATATGCCTGAAACTTATACATGTTAAATGAACCAATTCTGTATATCACCCTTTTCCTCTCCCTTCTCATCAAACTATCAATCATTACGTCTGATATAACTCAAGCATTTTTTATCTCTTACCAGTCATCTCTATAAACATTAACCCAAAGCAAAGTCATATTTAACTTTTGAATTTCTCAATATTACAAAATATAATCTTGTCTTTTTCTAATTTCTAAAATCTTCTTTTTCCACTTTATCTCATATCCAATCTTCAAACCGATATACCTCATTTACCTTCTCTTCTGCCATGCTATTAGCCTGTGCCTGATGGACTACAATAGCCCCTACTCCAGTAACGATGATTTGATAATTTTCTTTCAATAAATAACCCATGGTGCCTATAATTTAATCTCAAGCGCTAATAGTACCTTTTCAACTCATCCGTTCCATTATTTCATTCCCATGATCCTTAAGCCATTTCCTATGCTTCTTATAATCCGGCATCATCTGCTCCACCTGTTTCCAAAATGCTTTGGAATGATTCATTTCTATCAAATGACACAATTCATGTATCACCACATAATCTACCACTTCATCCGGCGCCAACATCAATAAACAATTAAAATTCAGATTCCCTTTGCTGCTGCAACTTCCCCATCTGGTTTTCTGATTTCGAATTGTAATTCGCCCATACTGAACATTCATCAAACCGGCATAATGCTTTACTTTCACTGAAATGACCTTTAAAGCAAGATCAGCTAATTTATGAATCTCTGTCATAGATAGTTTTTCGATGGTTTTCAGTTCCTTTCGTCTTTCTTCAACTTTTTCCAATCTATTTCCACTCTTTCCAAACTTCCGGCTGATATCCAACTGTTGCCTGTTTCCCATTCCTTACAATTGGCGTCAATAAAACTTTCTGATTCTCTAACACCTTCTCATCTTTATCTTCATCTGCAATGTACTGAATCATTGCCAGTGCATCTTTGTCCTTACATTTAGGATTCAGCATTTTTTCCAATCCGCCTACTGCCTGTTTGATACTATTATATTCTCCCTTACTAAGTCCCTTTTCTTTCATATCAACAAATTGATACTTAATATTCCGTTCCTTAAAATAACGCATCGCTTTTTTCGTATCAAAGCATTTATTAGTTCCAAATATTTGAATATTCATAATTTTAATCCTCTCTTTTCTACAATAATTTATAAATGATAAAGATTACCAGAGCTAAAACCATACTTGTTAAAGTTCCCAATAAGTATTTATTTCTGAACTCTGATTCTTTAAGATCATTTGTTCTAGCCCAGGTTTTTATTGTAATAATAATTGCTACTGCCGGAAAATTGTCAAAATACGCGAAAATTACAGTCAAAATTCTTTCCATAATTCCAATCATCGATCCAATATCAAATATACCCATCTCCTCGCTCTCTGGATATATATCTTGCAGCAATTTATTAATTAAAATTGAACAAGGCATCAACAACATAAGACCGACAAACACTACTTTTAAGGCTACGTAATAATCGTCAATATAACAGCTGAATGTTACAAATCGAAGGAGCAGACCTATCATTCCGATATGCAATGCCTGATCAGCCAAAAACACTAACGTTTGCTTATTCTTTCGATTAAAATAACAAGTTCCGGTATCAATCAATATATGTGTTACCCATAATACAGTAATCATAGCAGTTGCATATACAGCCCCCATAATAAAGTATAAAACAACAAAAGGTGCTATGTATAACAACGAATGCAGCATCAGATACTTCCAGTTTACCCATGAGTGTTTTCCACATTTCTTACATTTCCCGCAAGCCGAGCTCTTTTTCGCATTTTTGCACCGTGCAACCTTAGTTGTCTGCAAATAAAAATCACCTAACAAATGCAAAACTATCAAGAGTAAATAATTTACCATATATCCTCCCCAAGCAATTCAAATATCGCTTTATCCATTGTTCTACTTTCTTTTATCTTTCCCGAAGAAATATATCTATCGATATTTTGACGTGTTGTATTCATAATTCGGGCAATCTCTGTCGCCATTCCAAATGCCCAGAATTCATCCATACAAAACGTTACTTCTTTATTCTCTTTCTTCATATAGTGCTCCCTGTTTTCAAAAGCAAAAGCATACTCTATGTTTAAGATCATATTTTCTCTATATTTGTCTTTCCCCTTATTTTTCTGCCCTTGTTCTATCAAAATCTGCCTGCTTTCCAATATGAATTCATAAAATTTTTTATCTTCTTCCCGATAGACAAGCGGTAACATAATATCTGCAACAAGTTCTATGAGCTGCGCAGTCTGTGATTGACTTGTTTTCACCTGCATATCTGAGGAACACAAAACATTTAAATATTTGTCATATAAAGATTTTGTATGAAAACATATCGCATTATTTTTTTGTTTGCCAATTGAAACAATTGCAGCCCTTGCCAGATAATATGCTTCTCCATCAAATGCAGCCGATGTCCATTCTTCCACATCATACTTTATTTCTCCATACCCTATTCCACATCTTATTTTAATTGGATAAATCAAAATCTGTAGTTTTCGAATATATACAAATGCCGATTGCAGATCTAAAAATAATCCTTGGAATTCATCTCCCGCACTAGATACCACTTCTTTTTTTATGCTATCGCGATATATACCATTTAGATAATCGATACAATTCATTAACATCTGTTGCACTTCATATCGCTCACTATATTTTCGTGATTCTATCACATCAAACATAACAGCAGCATATCTCATACAAATCACCCCTTTTTCTACGTAAATCATATCGCATTTACAGTACAAAAGCAACTGATTTTAATTGCTTTTTTAAATAGCAATCTTTTTTCATTGCTTTTTAAATTTGCAACTCTATTATAATGCTTTTACAGAATCAAAAAAGACAAATTCAAAACACACCACTCAAGTATATCTGAATCTGTCTCTTTCTTTTTCAAACTTTCACCACATAGACCTTCTAATTTTTTACAACAAATTCTGTCCCACTAACTGATAAACAAACTCATTCGCCGGTTCTTTCTTTATCTTCTCCGGTGTATCAAGCTGAACGATTTTCCCTTGATCCATCACAAGCACCCTGTCACCAAGTTTCATCGCTTCTCTGATATCATGCGTAATAAAAACAATCGTAATACCAAGTTTACGATGAAGTTTTAAAATTTCGTCCTGCATTGCCTGTTTGGTAATTTCGTCCAAAGCTCCAAAAGGCTCGTCCATCAGCATAATTCTTGCATTTGCTGCAAGAGCACGTGCAATCCCAACTCTTTGCTGCTGTCCTCCCGACAGTTCAGAAGGGTATCTTGAGAGCATCGATTGATCCAGCCCTACTGTCTCAATCAATCTGCACGCCAATTCATGATTTGTCTTTTTATCTTTCTTTCCACTAATTACCGGAACATACGTTATATTCTTTTCCACTGTCATATGAGGGAAAAGCCCCTTATTTTGAATCACATAGCCAATCTTTCTCCGAAGCTCAATGATGTTCTCTTCGCCAATATCTTTTCCACCAATATAAACTTTCCCTTTTTCCGGACAATTCAAACCATTGATCATTTTTAACATCGTAGTCTTTCCGCAGCCAGAACGTCCGATTACCGTTAAAAACTCACCTTCCGGAATAGAAATAGAAAAATCATCTAATACCGTATGCTCTCCAAAGCTTTTTGTTACATGTTCCAGTCTTATCATTTCCATAGTTTTACTCCTCGATCAGTCCTTTTTTGATAAGGAAATCTTTTGCAACAACCGCTTCATCTTTTCCATCTATTTCCACCTGATAATTCAATTCTGCCATCTCCTGATCAGATAAAATTCCGTTCATCAACATAAGCGTTTTCTCTAAATCAGGATATTTTTCTAATGTCTCTTCTCTTACAACTGTAGAACAAAAATAGTTCACTTGATATCCCTTGTCATCTTCAAGCACCACTATATTATCTTTAGAAATCTGAGCATCTGTCGTAAATCCATTCGTCACCTGAATGTCATCATTTTCCATTGCTTTATATTTCAATCCGATATCAATATCTTTTACATTTTTAAATTCCAATCCATATGCTTTGCACACACCCGGAAAACCATCTTCTCTTTCAATATAGTCCGGATTTCCTCCAAACACCAGATCTTTTGAAACTTTCGCAAGATCAGAACAGTTCTTTAACTGATATTTATCTGCAACCTTTTTGCTAACTGCAAGAGCATATGTGTTATTAAATCCGTAAAGTCCAAGCCATGTCATTTGAAACTTTTCCTGATATTCTTTCTGTAATTTTTCAAGTATTTCGTCATCTGACACCTCGCCTGCCTGATTTCCCAGTACCATTACCCAGCCACTTGAAGTATATTCCGGATACAGATCAAACTCACCTTTTTCCATTGCCGGATGAATATTACTCGTTCCTCCTCCAATTCCTTTTGTCACTTCAACTTTATAATCCGTTTTGTTTTCAATCAATTGCTTTAACATTTCCCCTAAAATATACTGCTCTGTCATCGGTTTAGTAGCAATTTTTATCGTTCCTGTTATCCCCTTTCCTGTTTCTTTTTTTCACTTCCACATCCTGCTGCCGAAACTGTCATCACTACAACTAACAGACATGCAGCCACTTTTTTTAATATTCTCATTTTACATTTTTCTCCTTCTTTTAATATATTTTTCTAATTGTCCAAGTAGTAAATCACTTAGCAAAGCAACTGCGGCAATCACGAGGCTTCCTCCAAAAGTCATCGCCGTGTCATACATCGTAATCCCGCGATAAATGGCAACTCCAAGCCCGCCTGCTCCAATAAACGATGCAATCGCTGCAACTGAAATAGTCATAACAACCATATTGCGAATCCCTGCAATAATCACATCTAGTGCGAGCGGAAGCTTAATTTTCATCATCAATTGAAGCTTTGTGCTGCCCATTCCTTCTGCCGCGCTGATTATTTCGCTGCTCACACCTTTCATTCCTGCATAGGTGTTTCTTACCATCGGCATAATTCCATAGAGTGTCAGTGCAATCACTGCCGTAGTATTTCCAATCCCAAATAATGGTATCAGCATT
>OGEQ01002632.1_pt1 | contig 11632 bp, 7 predicted proteins | sample 1570731 | NCBI WGS metagenome assembly OGEQ01 (sample SAMEA2582132, study PRJEB24529) | metagenome | biome: Human gut stool | place: China | collected 2011 | reverse complement strand
CGAGTACTGGTACTACTTAAAGAAAGCTACTGGTAAGCCGGCAACAGGCAAGCAGGCCAACATCAACGGCCAGATCTACCTCTTCAATAATGAAGGTCAGATGCAGGTTGGCTGGGTAGCTCGTTCTGATTCCAAGACAAAGAACTTTGTTCAGTTAGACAAGGAAGATGAAGAGCAGGATATGATCCTCTTAAGCGACTATAAAGACAGCGAAGTTTACTACTGTGGTGATGAGGATGACGGACACGCAAAGAAGAATAAATGGTTAAAGACATGGCTTCCGAGCGATACAGAAGAAGAGGAAGATGATAAAGAGTGGTTCTGGTTTGACAAGAACGGTAAACTCTACAGAGCATCTGGTTCTGACGCTGTTAAGGCTCAGAAGTATAAACTCGAAGAGGGTGACCTCGTTTATGATGGCGGTAGCATTACTGGTGTAGAGAAGAAGAAAGTTAACTCCAAGGATTACTGGTTCAGACCGGATGGTGTTATGCTTGCTAAGTTCTACATGATTGATGACAATATGTACTACTTCGGTGGATCTGATGACGGTTCCATGAAGACTGGTTCTCAGACAGTAAAAGACAACACTGGTGATTCCTATAAGTTCTACTTCTATACAAAAGATACTTATGGATACAAGAAGGGTGCCGGTGTAGTAGGTAACCAGAGCAACAAGCTTTACTACTATGGTATGCTTATTCAGGCTGATGATTACAAATATCAGTTAGCTACAATCGCAAAAGATGGTGTAGATTACAGCTTCATCGTTAACTCCAATGGTACAATTCAGCACTCCAAGAGCACTGAGTATAAAGAAGATGGCGATGTGTTAATCGCAACAGGTATTAAGGATGCATCTGGAAAAGCTACAGAGACTAAGTTTGTAGAAAACGGTCAGTTCAAGTATGCAATCAGCAATGCAGCTAACAACTGGGATACTGTATCTAAGAATGTTGCTGACATTGATATGAGTGGTTTCGTTCAGGGTAAGTAATCCAAGCGATTGATTAAAATTAGAAATTCTAATTGCAAACATGATGGGCAGGAAGTGATTCCTGCCCATTTTTTGCGTAATTTTTGTATAAACGTAAACAGATGGAGAAAAATCTTCGCCTGAATTGTGTAATTAGCACTCATATAGCAAAATCAGGCAGGGAAATAATCCCTGCCTGAAATCGTTTTGCAATTAGAATTTCTAATTCAAGATATTATTGAATATATTACTGGAAGAACTTTCCAAGATCTACATCGATAACATCTTTCTTGATAGTCTTTGTATCTTCGATAGCATATTTAGCCTGACCATCTTTTACGAATGTTGTCGGAATAACAACGTCCTTACCATCTTTGTCTTTCTGAGTATAAGCGCCAGTCTTAACTAATACATCGCCGTCTTCCTTATACTCTGTATTTGCAGAGTGCTGGATTGTACCATTGGAGTTAACGATGAAGCTGTAATCAGTACCATTAATCTTAATTGTAGCTACCTGATACTTGTAATCATCAGCCTGAATCTGGAGACCATACCAGTAAAGCTTGTTGCCCTAGTTACCAACTACACCAGCGCCCTTGCTAAGACCGTGATTACCATCCGGAGTCTTGTAAGATGCAGCCTGATCTTTTGTATAGAAGTAGAACTTATAAGTATCACCAGTATTGTCCTTAATGGACTGAGAACCAGTCTTCATGGAACCATCATCGGATCCACCGAAGTAGTACATAGCATCGTTGATTAAGTAGAACTTAGAAAGCATTACGCCATCTTTTGTGGACCAGTAATCCTTGGAGTTAACTTTCTTCTTGGAGATAACACCTGTGGATTCATTAGCGTCTTTCTTAAGAGTACCCTCATCAAGTTTGTACTTCCAAGCGTCAGATGCTGTTGCAGAACCTTTGTTTTCTCCGCTTCTGAAGAGTACACCGTCCTTATCGAACCAGCACCACTCTTTGTCATTATCCTCTTCAGATGTGTTGTCTGGAAGCCATGTCTTTGTCCACTTATTCTTTTTAGCGTGTCCGTCGTCCTCATCGCCGCAGTAGTAAACAGCTGCATTTCCTGCTGCGCTCATAGATTTCTCATCATCTTCTTTATCGAGCTGAACAAACTTAGCGCCGTTCGTATCTGTAGCAGCTACCCAACCATGCTGCATCTGACCTTCATTATTGAAGAGGTAGATCTGACCGTTGATGTTGGACTGTTTGCCTGTTGCCGGCTTACCGGTTATTTTCTTTAAGTAGTACCAGTACTCATCCTCATCAGCGCTGTCATCATCGTACGGAGTTGTTAATCTCCAGTCGTTTGTAATCTTTGCACCGCTGCTGTTTACGAAGTAGTAGCTGCTGTCGTACTCAACCCAGCTGGAACGAACAAGCTGTCCATCCTCACCTACGTAGTACTCTTTACCATTGCTGGAGCAGAATGTGTTCTCGTATGCGTCACCGTTTTTGCCGTAGCACTGCCACTCGCCATCAACCATCATCCAGGTTCCCTTGGAAGCTGCGAAAGATGTCATGGAAGCGCCTAATGCTAACAGAGCTGCTGCGGATACTACTGCAGCAATTTTAGTCTGCTTTCTCATAATTAATGCACTCTCCTTTTGTTTTTTTGAAACGCTTTTTGAAATTCCTAATTGCATTACGAAGCCATTATACGTCCGATAAGTAAAATTATCGTGGGTTCGGAAACGGGGTATTTCGAACGTTATTTCTTGCATCTTTTGGGGGCAGACTATATAATATTCTTAAATATGTGCGATTGCTGAGAGGAGGATGTAAATGTCCAATATGAATATTCCCGTCGGGATTTCAGATTTTAGAAGGATCAGAGAAGAGAATTATTACTACATTGACAAAAGCGGACTTATATCTACTCTTTTAGAAAATACACCTGCGCAGGTTACCTTGATCACACGGCCACGGCGCTTTGGAAAGACTTTGGGAATGAGTATGCTGGCAAACTTTTTTGATATTTCACAGGACAGCAGACAGCTATTTAAAGGATTAGAAATTTCCGGGAACCAGGCACTGTGTGCAGACTGGATGAACCAGTATCCAACTATTTTTTTATCTTTTAAGGATATAGGGGGTACGTCATTCGAGAATGCGTTTAATCTTTTAAGATTTGTCATCGCGCAGCTTTATGACAATTATAAGTTCCTGTTGGATGATCCAGACATTCCATCTGCTCAAAAGGAAATCTTCCAGCGTTTACAGCGGCAGACGGCCTCGCTCACGGATATTCAAGGTGCTTTGCTTATTTTGACGAAAATGCTGTATAGCTATTATAAAAAACCTGTAATCATCCTGTTAGACGAATATGATGTTCCGGTCGCAAAGGCAAGTTCAAATGGTTATTATGATGCTATGCTTGAAATCATGAGGCCTATGCTCAGCACCGTGCTGAAGGACAATCCATCTTTGCGTCTGGCGGTAATTACCGGCTGCCTGAAAATAGCAAAAGAAAGTATTTTCACCGGTACCAACAACCTGGTTTCGGATACAATTCAATCCACGCATTTGAATGAATACTTCGGATTTACTCAGGCGGATGTGGACCAAATCCTGTCAGATTTTCATTTTGAGCGCAACAAGACACTAATAAAATCCTGGTATGACGGATATCATTTCGGTGACTTCGACGTATATTGCCCATGGGATGTTATGAATTATATCCGGGATCTTAAAATTGATCCAAGCGCAAGACCGTCCAGCTATTGGAAAAACACCAGTGATAACGCGATTATCCGCTCATTTATTGATTTCGCGGGCGGCAATATTACAAGAAAGCTGGAGAGCCTTCTTTCTGGTGGTTACATTATTCAGCACGTGGATGATATGCTCACGTATGATTATCTGCATTCTTCGGAGGACAAGCTCTGGAGTGTCCTTTATTTGACAGGATATTTAACGAGTGTACGCGATGAGGCTATTGCAGGAGATATTCCTGAGGGAACGTCCGCACTTATGATTCCGAATGAAGAGATCCGTGAAATATTTGAAACAACGATCATGAAATGGTTTGACGATACAGCCAAAGGCTGGAACCGCAGCCGGTTGTTCAATGCTGTGTGGACGGGCGATGCTGATGCTGTCACAGAAGAGATGACGAAACTTCTTAGGAAAACGATCAGTTATCACGGCTACAGAGAAGATTTCTATCATGCATTTCTGGCCGGAATCTTTGCAGGGGCCGGGTATACAGTTGATTCAAACAAAGAGCATGGCGAAGGGCGAAGCGATGTTGCTATTTATGATGAGGCCAACAGCCGCGTTGCAATCTTTGAAGCGAAGTATTCCAGGAACCAGGAACTTCTGCTGTCTGAATGTGATCGTGCACTCAATCAGATCAATGACCGGATGTATGCAGAGGAATATGCAGATGATTATGATGAGATTCTTTGTTATGGAATCGCTTTCTTAAAAAAACGCTGCGTTGTAAAGAAGAAATGATTTTTATGAAAAGCAGAGCCTCATTTTGTTCTCGACAGCGCATTTGATAGCACATACAATTTCACGGGTTATATTGTAAAAATCTCACCGATTGGAATTAACGGATCTCACGGTTTGGAAACAAAAAGCTTAGAACTAAAACAGACGTATAAAGTCAAAATAAAATCGAGCCCTCTACTATACCGTGGGCTCGATTTAAATTTGGCTATTTTACCAGTTGTTCGATTATGCAATCATGAGATTTACTCTTCTTATCGTAGTTAATTCTAACAAGAAGAACATTTCCATGATAAGAATCTAATATAGAGTCATACTTCTTTTCTTTAATCTGTCTCAAGGCTGTCTCGGCTGCTTGGTTCCACTTCAGCTCGAGAATCATTGCTGGTACATCCGGAAATTCTTTCTTTGGAATAAACACCAAATCCGCAAATCCCCGGCCAGTCGGCATTTCGCGAATTGGCTTAAAGTAATACTGTAATGCACCTAAATATGCGATGCTCAGCACACTGCTCAAAGAATTCTCATTATTGTAGGTTATCGCGGATGTATATTCGGAATGAAAATACTCGATCATTTGAGCAACCGTTTCACAATCAGCATCCCAGGTTGCTCGGAGAAGCTCCTCAGACTTTAATTGCAGCTCTGTAAACTCATTCCATTGGCGGTCTTCAACAGCGTCGATCAGTTCCTGCCGGATTTCCTCATTCGGCACAAATGCCGTTCTGTTCACCGAATCATAAGCCACATACCCCAAGTGAATCAGCAACGTCAATACATCATCTTTATTTTTAAACGTCACCATATCGTTCTGGTACGTTGCGGTCTTCACCTTTACTGGGCTGCCTGCAACCATGTCGATCATAGCTGTTTTCAAACCATCAAAGTTCATATTGATAAGCGGTACAATCGATTCATAAGTGCCGGTTTTTGACCAATAACTCTGAAAATCTCCCCATGTCATCACGCTGACAACAGCCTTAGGATTGTAGATTTGCGTCCCAGACAGAAGATAGCCATCATACCAGCGTTTTACTTCAGAAAAATCTTTGTTATATTCTACACAAAGTTTCCTCACTTCATTTTCAGTGAACCCGATATATGGAGCAAATACTTTTGCATCCAGCATTGTAAATTCATCGAAATTATTTAATGCCGACTGCGTCTTTACTTTCTTGATCGGAAGAATTCCGGTCAAAAATGCTAAATGCAAGAATTTAGTTGGCTCATTTCCTTTGAACATCCCACGAAGGAAATTGATATATTCTTCCTGGACCACGAGATCAGAAGATTCATCTCGAATCAGGACATCCCATTCATCAATGATAACAATAAATTTCTTCCCTGAACAGCTGTTAATATAAGATAACGCACCATAAACAGTTGTTACAGAATCAGGAATATAATCGGGATACATTTCTTTTAATTCCCTGATAACATTGGTATTTATATAAGTCACGGTCTGCTTTGTAGAACCTGCGTCCATACTACACCACTGAATATCAAGATGAATCACATCGTACTTATTCAGATGCTTTTTATAACTCTCAGTCTTGCTGATGGCTAAATCGGCAAACATAGCATCTGAATCGCAGCCTCTACTGTAATACGCAGTGAGCATATTGGCAGTAATCGATTTTCCGAAGCGTCGCGGCCGGGTAATGAGAGTTACCAATGAAATCCGAAATACTAACTGGAACATTTATTTTTGACATATATGCTCTCTTATAAATGGCATATCCAGGTTAATCCCACTCCTTCATTAACAGGAATTCTCTAATATTTTTGTGTTTAATCCCATTCCTGCTAAAATCGAACTCGTCCATTGAGACAACGTACTTAGGAAAGTTATCCCGAACGGATTCATATATACCAAACTCGCGCTGAATCGTTTCTTCGGACGCAAGAAGATAGGTAACCTGTACATAGATTTTCTGTTCCTGCTTCTGACAGATAAAATCAATTTCTTTTGCGCCGATTTTTCCCACAGTTATTGCATATCCACGGCGAAGTAATTCCATATATACAATATTTTCGAGTACCAGATTGATATCCCGCATGTTGCCGCCGAAAACCGCTTCACGTAATCCGTGGTCAGCCATGTAATATTTTTCGTTGGTTGACAATATCTGCTTTCCTTGAATATCCTGCCGCTTTACCTGGTAGAATAAATATGCGCTGACACAATACTGAATATAATTTAATACCGTATCAGTGGCTACTGTGCGCCGCTCATTTTTCAAGAACTTAGTAATAGATGTCGCGGCAAAAATTGTTCCTATATTTCCGATCACATAAGTGACAATTCTGGTGAGCAGATCAATATCGCGTATTTTATTTCGTTTCACCACATCATTTAAAACAACAGAGTTATAGACGTCTGTAAGATACTGCCTGCTTGGCTCTTCAACAAAATGAAGATTAGCCAGATACGGCATTCCTCCCAGCGTTAGATATTTTTGAAACACCACTGAATCCGTAACATCCGGAAAAATGTCTTTATAGAGTTCCATGAATTCTGCATATGAGAATGGATAAATCGTAAATTCTACATATCGACCACCCAAGACGGTCGCAAGCTCACCGGAGAGCAGGCGGGCATTTGAACCTGTAATATAGATATCGCAATCCATTTCGACTCGTAAGGAGTTAATGCATTTCTCCCAGTCCATTACTTCCTGAATCTCATCAAAAAACAGGTAGGCTTTTCCAGATATCTCCGACGCACGATTAACTACCTCGCAATGAAGAGCCTGTGCTGTACAGAGATTTGCATTCCGCATATCCTCAAAATTAAATGCGACAAATTGTGTCTCTGGAACGCCAGACTCTTTTAACTCTTCCTTTATCAGGTCTAACATAACAGATTTTCCGCAGCGTCGAATACCAGTCATGACCTTAACAAGATCAGTTCCAATAAATGGACGGATCCTGCTCATATATAATTCACGTTTTATCAAAAAATCAGCCTCCATTTCTACAACAATTATTCTCAAATTCTAGTTTCAGTATATCAAATATATATACGATTTTCAAATAAAATATTCAATTTTATCGACTATAATCGACGAATTCAAAGAGACTGTGCATATTCCGCAGAATCTGCGCATCCGTTCCGAAGGAACGGAGCGCCATTCCGCTTTAAACTGAGCAGCGCTCAGATAGTCAACTAGTTGCTATTGCTTATACGTCGGTCATTGCCAGAAAAGTGCAGCCGGTAGGCCTTAGCGGTCATTCTGCTGAGGCAGGCATCCGCATAGGTATGATCACCAAACAATGGGTACCATTTATCAACTGGAAGCTGGGAAATGATGATCGTTGACTTGCGGCAGTCCCTGGCTTCTATGATTTCGAGCAGATCACGACATTTATTCATATCCAGGTCCATTAGACCGAAATCGTCAATCACAAGAAGATCGTAGGATGCCATCTTATTCGAATACTCATAATAAGTGCTTTCCTGATGGGCATGTTCCGATTCCGTCATAAGATTGTTGGCACGGATATATTTAACGGTCCGCATTTGGTGCATTGCAGCAATGCATAAAGCACAGGCAATATATGTTTTTCCTGATCCGGCACCACCAGTGATCAGGAGATTATTCGGTTCATCGATCCATTTGCACTCTGCGAGCAGTTCGATGACATGGGTATTTAACTGGCGTTCTGGTTCATAGATCGTAGCGTCGAGATCCGCTGCAGGATACTTTAAAGTTGCCTGTTTGAGAAGTTTATGAAACTTCTTGTTTTCACGCTGGTTCCATTCCTGATTTATGATATCAGCGAAACGTACCTCAAATGGCTCTAATCCCGTGTTCGGATCAAGCAGCTGTTTTGCAAATGCATCTGCCATCCCGGACATCCGGAGCTTATAAAGACGGTCCATGAGAATGTTTTGCTCCTTCGTGAGTTTATCGTTATAAGTGTAATCTTTCATTCTGTAAGCCATTATCGTTTACCTCTACTTGTAGTAATCCTTTCCGCGGATGTTTTCGTGTTCAGGAAGCGCCTTAGGCGGAGCTCCCGACAGCTCTTTCACATTCAGTTTTTTAAGGATCTGTTTAAAAGTGAAATATTTACAGGAATTCAGGTCAATACACTTTTTTGCAGCTTCTTCGGCGATTCCATAAGGAATCATTTTTGCCTGATGAAGAATGCCTGCACAGGCGTTGTAAGCCTGTTCTTCATGTTTTGAAGCCTTAAGGACCCGCTCTATCAGTTCAGACATCGAAGGACCGAATACGGACGCCCAGCGCCTGTAATAATTCCCGTCCTTGGAATTGATATCTTTGTAATAAAGGTGCTCCGGCGGCATATGCTCGTCGGATGTGATATAACGCGGAAGATCCCGGTAGACCCTCTTATGCGTACAGATCAGCTTATTATACTGGTCGCAGATCCGGATCTCTGAGGGCGTTGCTTTTACGATTGCAGATTTTCCGCAGTAAGAGTAAAATACGGAGTAGTAGTGGCCATCATACTCAACATGATAATTATTCGGAATCTTCAGGACAGCCCTGTAATCGCAGACCGTGTAGCATCCGCCTGGCAGTGGTTTCATGCACGGTTTGTCATATTTCTCAAAAGCATCCCGTCTTGAAAAAGAACGATTCTGGAAAGGCCGGGTATTGAGTGCCGCTACTATCTTTTTGATCTCGGCATTCAATTCTTCGTAAGAGGTAAAGATCTTCTCCTTCAACTTTTCAATCAGATGCGTTTCCAGATACCGTACATGGTTTTCTACTGTTGGTTTGCCCTTGGGTTTTCTGGAAGGAGGCGGAAGAACAACCGTACCGTAAAAATCCTCCAGATCAGAGAACGTGGACTGTAAGATAAGCTCGTCTTTTGTATGTTTGGTTACTGCTGTCTTTAGATTATCCGGCACGAAATGTTTTGCAACTGCTCCGTAAAAGGAAACCGCATGGGTACAGCCTTCGATGAAACACGAAAGTTTCTCATTCGGAAATGCCTCGGCATAGATCAGGCTGCTGATTCCGAGCGTGGTAGTAAAAACATGAACTTTCTGTATTTCTCCGGTCTCTACATCCGTGAGCAGTTCCGGCTGGTCACCGACCCAGTCAATGTACATCTTTTCACCCGGCTTACGGTTTACAGCCATAGAGATCTGATTCCCGCCGTAGTTTTCCTTTACAAAGCGACTGTAAAGGTCATAGAACTGCGTTTTTTCATAACCTTCCGGATGTGCTTCTTTGTATTCCAGCCAACAGAAAGAAATGTTTACCCGGCTGTTTGGGGCATGGATCCTGTCATAATAAGCCTGGAAATCCGGCTGTGGAATCTCTTTACGCTGCAAATTTTTCTGTGGATAAAAGGTATTTTCCACGTCTTTGGGTGACATCTGCTGGAGCTGCTGAAGAGATAAACCGCTTGATGCATAGCGGTTTATGATCAGGCTCACGGTTCCGGAGCCGATCCTGTAACGCTCCATAATAGATCTGCTTGGGCAGTTGTCCTGGCGCATCTGGATGACGCCTATGATGGTGTTGTAGTTTTGCATAAAATATGCCTCCTTCTGTAATCGTATAAATGATTACGAAGGCACTATAACACATTTAAAATATGATGCTCAGTTAAACCGGAAAGATGCTCAGATATGACCGGAAGGTGCGATCAGCTCCAAGCGGAATCAGTGCTCAGTTTGAGCGGAATTTGCAAGACTGCGAACCCACGATAATTTTACTTATCGGACGTATAATGGCCTCGTAATGCAATTAGGAATTTCAAAAAGCGTTTCAAAAAAACAAAAGGAGAGTGCATTAATTATGAGAAAGCAGACTAAAATTGCTGCAGTAGTATCCGCAGCAGCTCTGTTAGCATTAGGCGCTTCCATGACATCTTTCGCAGCTTCCAAGGGAACCTGGATGATGGTTGATGGCGAGTGGTATTGCTACGACAAAAACGGTGACGCATATACAAACGTATTCTGCTCCAGCAATGGTAAAGAGTACTTCGTAGGAGACGACGGCGATGTTTACTGCTGCGGCGACGAGGATGACGGACACGCTAAGAAGAATAAATGGATTAAGACATGGCTTCCGAACGACACAAACGAAGAGGAAGATGACAAAGAGTGGTTCTGGTTCGACAAGGAAGGTAAAGTATTCAGAGCTAACATCAGCACAGCAGCTGAGACAGCAGCAAATGCTTACAAGTACAAACTCGACGAGGGTGCACTTGTTCCGGATAACGACAAGCGCTATGATGTTATCGGTAAGAAGAAAGTAAACTCCAAAGATTACTGGTTCAGAGAGGATGGCGTAATGCTTTCCAAGTTCTATCAGGTTGGCGACAACATGTTCTACTTCTATACAAAAGCTCAGTATGGTCATGCTAAGGGCGCTGGTGTAATCGGTAACCAGAGCAACAAGCTTTACTACTATGGTCTCTTACTTACAGCTAATGATTATAAGTATCAGGTAGCTAATGTTGGCGGATATGACTTCATCATCAACTCCAACGGTTCTATCCAGCACTCCTATGGTACAACATACAAAGAGGATGGCGATGAGCTGATCGTTGTTGACGAGAGCACAAAGACAACTAAGAAAGATGGTTCCAAGGGAACAGCTGAGTATGTAGAAGACGGTCAGTACAAGTACGGCTTCAAGTCCGGTATCACAAACAAGGTATCTGACGTTGACATTTCCGAATTCTACAGATAGGTTGATCTGAACGATCTAAATTAGAAATTCTAATTGCACACGTGGACCGGGCGAGATTTTCTCGTCCGGTCTTTTTGCTATGAAATAATACATAAACTGACTTTGGTATGCATTCAACTCTGGTCACAAGGGGCATCTGATCGTATGATACAGAAGATGAAAAGTTGGGAAAACGGAAACTCTTTGCAAGTTTTGCAGAGAAGTGCGGATTTGACAAGCACATGGCGTTTACAACATTTTTGATTTTCGTATGAAAAATCAGTAAAACATTTTTGATTTTCGTGATATAATAGAACAAAATATTTTTGATTTTCGTATACTTATGTCATCTTTCCATTGATATTCTGGTTTTACATGACAAAAACCAGGAATCCCATTCAAAAAAGAAACGGAGGATAGCAGCCTGTTATGATATTCAAGCGTAAAATCTATGATAAGCTTCTTGAATGGAAGAATTTGTCAGTTGGCGGATCAGCTGCATTTCTTGAAGGTGCGCGAAG
>OGEQ01002629.1_pt1 | contig 11636 bp, 9 predicted proteins | sample 1570731 | NCBI WGS metagenome assembly OGEQ01 (sample SAMEA2582132, study PRJEB24529) | metagenome | biome: Human gut stool | place: China | collected 2011 | reverse complement strand
TATGTATAAGATTGCAGTCGCGGATGAATTAGAGTCGGGAGTGTTGAAAGAAATAAAGCTTTCGGATTTTAAAATGCAGCATGATTTTGATTTTATCTGGGAAAAAGACAGTATTTATACGGATAAATATGTAGAAATATGTAAGGAGTTGTCCATTTCTAAATAAAATTCAAATACATAAATAAGGTAAATCTAAATTAATGCTAAATAAATAGTAATAAATCAGCAACAGTATTTGCCATAATATTCATCGCCCATTATAATATTATTAATGATTGAAAAGCTGATTGTAAAAGTAGTAAGGAGCTTGTTAAGAAGAGAATGATAGACAGAGAAGATATGCTGGCGCTTACAAGGCGCATGACAGTTAAGCGAACATCAATGACAAGGATAGCCGGGGGATACATGGATTCAGACGGTTGCATTGACGGGACATTTAATATTGCATTTTTGAAATTAAGTCCGGCGGATCGAGAGAAAAACTTGCAGATTGCAAAGAAAGTTCCGTTTGCAGAAACGAATCAAAACTTGCAAGAATATAAATTTTTGCAGGAAAATATGCAAAATGACAGCTTGTGGAAACTTTTGATGGGAATGCGGGCATGCGGACTGAAAAATGATGCATTAATGGAGACATTTTATGAGATTGTAGGAGCAAATTATAAATCGAAAGGTGATTATGCTGTTTACGTGTTTCACGACCGTTACGATATTCCGGTGAAGGGAACGGATCATGAGCGTCAGGGAGAATCCGAGAAAATGTATGAATATCTAATCTGCGCGATTTGCCCGGTGAGTGGTGATTATGAACCGGGAGAACCCGAGTGTGGATTTTTGTTTCCGGCATTTATGGATGAAAGCGCGGCATTAAATTATATAGATATATATCAGGCTGACATGAACCATCCTCATATAGAATTGCTGGAAATGCTTGGAATATGATGAACAAAAGAAAAAAACTATAATTAAGAAAGACAAGAATGTGGGGGATAGCCTCACATAGAAGAAAGAGAGGAAAATGTATGAACGAATTATACGAAGCAATTGAGAAAAAAATTAAGGATGCAGGATATCCAAGAAATATTTCCGGAGCAGATGTGTATGATGATATCTGTGATCAGATTGACGGAAAGGATAATGGAGAGTATATTCTGTTGTCTAAATTTGAAGATGACGTAGTTTTTGAATATCACATTACAATTCAAGAAGAGGATTTTAATCTTGGAATCCTGAAAATGAAAACACCGGAAGGTGAATTTGTGGCTGATTTTGATGCATAGGCTTTTTAACAAAAATGTAGCAATAATATATAGCAGATGGTTCCTCCTGCAATTGATATCAGCATCTGGTGCTTCCAGATATGAAGTCCGGCAGTAACGAGAATGGGAATGAATTCTGGAATTCCATGTGTACCTTGCAATATGTTTACATTTCTCAGACAGTAAACGACCAGCATGCCGAAAACTGCGGATGGAAGAAATTTTCCAACATATTGAATGAACTTAGGAGTTTCCCGGTTTTCACGAAATACAAGAAAAGGCAGGAAACGTGTAGTCATTGTTCCAAGTACACAAAGTCCGATAGTGATGATTTGTTGAGCTAATGTCATGCTAGCAAACCTCCTGTGTTTTTTATTGCTACTTCATTTTTTCAGAAGCACATTTGTCGAAATGAAGTCGCGAGTAGTTTTTTTGATCCGGGATATCAAGCTTTTTGCGTAATAATGTCAATGAGACGATAATCAAAATCATGGTCGGAATCATAAAAGAGTCCGGTCCGAATACAAGGAGACAGAGAAAAGAAATTCCAAGTCCAAGTAATGAAGATGTATGATTCTTTTCTTTCAGCTACTGATCCATGAAGATAACGACGAACATAGCAGTCATGACAAAGCTGATGCCTTCTGTATTAATGGGGAGTAAAGAACCGATGACGCCACCGAAAGTTGCAGAAGCGACCCAGTAAATATGAAAGAAAATCCAGATGCATTCATATATATTCCGTAAGCCATTCCTAAAAACATAAATCCTGCCATAATTTAAAGTTATAACAAACAGATATTTTTAGCTATTATACAAAACATTTGAAATAAATTACAATAAATCTATCGCAACACAAGTTTAAAATTATGATAGGTTTATTAAAATTTAGGAGATAATAATTATGAAGACACCATTTCGATATGATTTTGTAGGAAGTTTTTTAAGACCACAGAGATTAAAAGATGCAAGAAAAGATTTTGAAGAGGGAAAAATTACACAGGCTGATCTGACAAAAGTAGAAGACGAGTGTATCGTTGATTTAGTAAATAAAATCAAGGGACTTGGCTACCATGTTATCACAGACGGAGAGTTCAGAAGATCCACTTGGCATCTTGACTTTATGTGGGGATTTGAAGGTATCGAGCATCAGAAGACAGTAGAGGGAAATACAACATTTGACGCAGAAGCAGCCATGATTGATGATACCTATATGACAGGAAAGATTTCTGTAAAGAATCACCCGTTTGTAGAACATTTTAAATATGTAAAAGCATTGGAAGATGAAAATACAGTTGCAAAACAGACCATTCCTTCACCGGGACAGTTCTATGCTTACTTCACCGGAGCGCAGCTTCTTGCTACGACTTTAAAAATCTATGGCTCAGAAGAAGCATTTGCAGATGATGTCATCAAAGCTTATGGAGAATTCGTTCAGGAGATTTATGCGGCAGGATGCAGAAATCTTCAGTTCGATGATTGTGTATGGGGCGGTATGGTAGATGCAAAAATGGCGACAGCTCTGACTGGAAGAAACGGACAGGCTTTGGAAGATTATAAGAAGCGTCTGCTGAAACTGAATAACCAGGTTGTTGCACAGGCACCGGAAGACCTTGTAATCAATACACATGTATGTAGAGGGAACTATCATTCTACGTTCTTCAGCTCCGGTGCATATGATTCCGTTGCAGACCTTCTGTTTGGAGAGGAAAATGTAAATGCCTACTATCTGGAGTATGATGACAAGAGATCAGGAGGTTTCGCACCACTTGCAAAAGTATCTGGAGATAAGAAGGTCGTACTTGGACTCATTACGACAAAGATACCACAGTTAGAGGATAAAGGAAAGGTCATTGCCAGAATCCATGAAGCAGAGAAATACGTTCCACTGGATCGCCTGTACTTAAGTCCACAATGTGGATTCGCATCTTGCGAGATCGGTAACAAGCTGACAGAAGAAGAGCAGTGGGAAAAATTAAAACTTGTAAAAGAAATTGCAGAAGAAGTCTGGGGAGATAGATAGAAGTTAGATATAAGGTAAAATAAAATCAGGTAACTTCCGGTTGTAAATCGTACAGTCCGGAAGTTATTTTTATATAATATGAAATTAAAAGCAAATTCCTTAAAAGTAATTTGAGGTTTTTTTAAAATCACCTATTGACAACCCACCAATAAATATGGTATAAATATCTAGTGTCACGGAGACAGACACACAATTTACTTAAATAGGGGATTGGTCAAGTGGTATGATAGGGGTCTCCAAAACCTTTGGCGGGAGTTCGATTCTCTCATCCCCTGTTGGTTGAATGGTTTCGCAAAGCCTATAAACACGGGCTTTGTGAGGCTTTTTTGTTTTCTTGATTCTTGAAAGTAATCACCATAGTAATCATCTAATAATTAATTGCCTGTTCAATCTGTTTTTTTCGCTCAGCTTTTTGCTGGATATCAAATTGATAATAACCTTTGGTTGTTTATATAACTTTTCTTTTTGGCAGTACTTGTATCTTGAGTGAATGCCCTAGTCTCAATACGCTGAATATGAAGTGTTCCATTTTCCCAATCAATATCTTCCCATTTCAGAGCTGCAAGTTCACCAACACGAACACCTGTTTGAAAGCATAAATGTATGGCTAAATTTCGAATGTCAGGTTTTTTATCTACTAATTTCAAAATGCGAATTCGTTCTTCATCAGTAAAACATTTTTGCGCATCAGTTTTCTCACTCTTTTTCAAAATATTTTTTCCAACTCGAAAATCACCGAAAAAGTTTGAGATATTAATAGAGGTATATTTTTTCTCGAACCTTGCATATCGAATCATTCCCTGTAATACAGTTTTGACATTTCCATATTCCTTTGTTGACAAATCTTTGTCCATAAGAATCGTCTGAATGAATGTATAGATATCATCTTCGGTCAGTTCACGAATTCTTTTTTTGCAAATGGACTGCTTTTTATCAGATGATGAAAAACATTCGTATATCGCATAAGTGAGGTATTGTATCGAAATTACCCCGTATTTGGACAAATTACCTATTGAGCTAGGTTTTTCCTGTCTTAAACACCTATTTAAGCTATAAAATGGTACTAAAATGATGGGGTCGGTTTTGGGGGTGTTTTGGGATGGCATTTGTATTGTAAAATCATCCAAAACTTTCCCAAACTATCTCCAAATGGAACAGGATACATGATATTTGTCTGTTTCTAATATTTGCTCCCTCCTAATCGGCAGGTCATAATAATGTCTTATTCCTGAGTGTAAAATCAGGACTTAATATATGTCTATCTCATCCCCCAGCTTTCCTCCTCCCGCCTCTGTACACAAATCCCATTTTATATTTCTTGTGAAGTTAAGGAATAAAAACTCCTCCCCAATGGTATTTTAAAGGAGTTACCAGGAAAAACAGAGGAATTAAGGATCAATCCCCTAACTGTTCTAAAATTTTCCACTATAGTGACCCGAATGGGTCGGAATAGTGAAAAGAATGGGTCAATATAGTGACGGGATAAAAAAATAGGTCGATATAGTGACCCGGTCTTAGCTCTAAAAGGAACATTCCAAGCCAGTCCTAATTAAAACCTGTTATAGCAGAAAAAGGTGTGAAGGAGGGACGAGAACAGCGGAAAGAAATGAAGGAAGAGCAGCGGGGAACAAGTACCGAAGCGAATGCAGTGGTTAAGGATGCAGGAAAGACAGATAGAAGAACGGCACAGCAGAAGCAGACGGTAGATGGAAAAGATAAGAAATTATCCATTCATGAACGGCTTGAGATCAATAAGAGGATTATTCAAGAAAAGCAGGGAAAAGATAAAACGGAGAGAGGAGTTGATTTGGGTGTAAGGACAGTGTAGTATAAGCACAATGAGTCGGAGGTCACGGATGATAACGTGGCTTCCGGCTTTTTTGTTTTGAATGATACAGAAACGACAGACCTCAACGAGGTCTCGGTATTCTAACTCCAATGGAATACCATGACATGCTTATGGCAGCATAAAAATGCTACCCAGCATGATCTGGGTAGCAAAAAACCTATATTTTTTTTAATTGTTTACTTGACGGGGCGCATACCACCATAGAGGTGCAGCGGTCCTTTTTCTTTTCTGGAGAGCAGGTGGATACTATGCAGTTTTGGAGGAGTGTGGTAAAATGTGATTGTTTATCATGTTAGGAGATTAGGAAGGTAGATGAAATGAGGACAATTTTGTTATTGGAAGATGATGAGAATCTGAACCGTGGAATCGTGCTAAAACTGCAGAAAGAAGGGTATCAGGTTTTTTCCGCTTTTCAGATTTCAGAGGCAGAAAAATTGTTTGATGAAAATAGAATAGATCTGGTAATCAGTGATATTACTCTGCCGGACGGAAACGGACTGGAGTTTTGCAGGAAGATTCGAAATAAGAGCAAAGTCTTTGTACTGTTTCTCACGGCAATGGATTCGGAAATTGATATGGTAAACGGCTATGATGCAGGGGCGGATGATTATATTACAAAGCCATTCAGCCTGATGGTACTGGTTTCAAAAGTTCAGGCATTTATGAGAAGAATGGAAGGAGTCTGCGGACACAACAGAATCTTATCGGGAAATATCGAAGTAAATTATGGAGAAATGAGAGCGTTAAAACGAAATGCTGATGGAGTGACTCCTTTGACATTAAGTAAAAAGGAACTTCAGATAATGATTTACTTTATGGAAAACGCAAGGCAGATTTTATCAAAAGAACAGATTTTAGAGTATGTCTGGGATGTTGACGGGCAGTTTGTAGACGATAATACAGTTCCTGTAAATATCAGCCGATTGAAAGGAAAAATCGGGAATGATTATATACAAAATGTAAGGGGGATGGGATATATATGGACCGAAGAAAGCGTACAGGAGTAGCTCTGGCAGCAGGGCTGCTTTTTCTGTTTGTGACAGAGATATTGTTGCTGTTTCTGGCAGGAAATAGTTTATACAAGGAAGAGCAGGGGAAATTAGGGGCGTTAGTGCTGTCCCATCCGGAACAGGAGACGGAGTATATAGAGTTATTTGACAGAGGAAAGCAAAGAAATCGTCAGGAAGAGGAAGCGGGGAAAGAGCTGGAGGAGCGTTACGGGTATACTCCTTTTGATGGGAGAAGCGTGAAAACTTTTGCTGCATATGGAATAGGAATGGCGATGGTTTTTGTGGCAGGACTTGGAGTTTCATGGGTTTTGTTTTTGCAAAATAAAAGAGACCGGCAGCAAGATGAAAATAACCAGGAAGAACTTCGGGAAAAATATATAGAACTGCAGAATCATTTTGAAAAAGTAAGAGAAAAACTTTCCAGAGAAGAAAACAATACAAAATCTTTAATTACAGATATTTCCCACCAATTGAAAACACCGATTGCTTCATTGAAGATGAGTTGTGAACTGGCGGGGTCTGCCGATTTAACCTGGGAGGAACGGGAAGAATTTTATAAAAAGGAATGGGATGAAATTCAAAGACTGGAAAATCTTTTGGATTCACTGATTCATGTGTCCAGATTGGAATCTGGGATGATTCAGATTCAGCCAGAGATGGGCAGTCTGAAAAATACATTGGTACAGGCTGTAAACAGTGTGTATATGAAAGCGTATGAAAAATCCATAGATATTTCTCTGGATGAATTTCAGGATGTGCAAATTGTACACGACTCGAAATGGACAGGAGAAGTGTTCGTAAATATTTTAGACAACGCAGTAAAGTATTCGCCGGAGCATACAGAAATCCGAATTCGGGTAACAGAGCTTGCTACCTGCATGATGCTGGAATTTATCGACCAGGGAACAGGTATTCCGGCAGAAGAGGCGCATCGGGTATTTCAGCGTTTTTACAGAGGAAACCAAGAGTATGTAAAAAAACAGGAGGGCTCTGGGGTTGGACTTTATCTTGCCAGAAAAATTTTGGAGGAGCAGAAAGGCACGATTTGTGTAAAAGTAGCACCTGAAGGCGGTAATAATTTTGTGGTGACATTACCAAAGAAATAGATTTCTGAAAAAAAGATTTCTTACAAAATTGTTATGCTTTTTGTAAGCCTACTGTAAGACTGGATTGATAGAATGACATTAGCAAAGAAAGAGGAGGCTTCAAAGTTTATGAAAGCAATATTAGAAACAAGAGATCTTGTGAAATATTATGGAAAAGGCGATAATTTGGTGAAAGCTATTGACCATACAGATTTAATAATCGAACCAGGTGAATTTACAGCAATTGTAGGACGTTCTGGATCGGGAAAAAGTACTCTTCTTCATATGCTGGGAGGATTGGACCGTCCTGATTCCGGAAAGGTTTTGATAGAAGGAAGAGATATTTTTCAACTGAAAGATGAAAAACTTGCAGTGTTTCGCAGAAGAAAGATTGGGTTTATTTTCCAAAGTTATAATTTAGTACCATCCTTAAATGTTTGGGAAAATATTGTGCTACCCATTGGATTGGATGGAAAGAAAGTGGATACAGAGTATGTTATGGATATTATCTGTAGAATCGGAATGGAGGATAAATTGAAATCCTTACCGAATACTCTTTCTGGTGGGCAACAGCAGCGGGTTGCTATTGCAAGAGCGTTGGCATCCCGCCCGGCGATTATTTTAGCAGATGAACCAACAGGAAATTTGGATTCCAAGACGGAGTTAGAAGTGATTTCTATGTTGAAATCCTGTGTTTCAGAATATGGGCAGACACTGGTTATGATCACGCATGATGAGACCATTGCGCAGATGGCTGACCGTATGATTGTCATTGAAGACGGTAAGGTGGTGAGAGCATGAAAACAGTAACAAAAACAGCGCTTGCCAATGTAAAACAGAACAAAGGAAGAAACTTTTTATGTGGATGCGCCATTGCACTGACTACGTTTCTGATATTTGTTGTTTTAACGGTGGGATATGGAATGATCCGCGTACAGCTTGCATCGGTGGATGCTTATTATCCAACTTACCATATTATGTTCCGCCAAGTTTCCGAGAAAAACACCAAAGCACTTCAGGTGCATAATGATATAGAAGAAATCGGTCTGAGAATGGATTTGGGACAGATTATAGATGATGATGCCACAATCATTATGACCGCTATGGATAATAATGGGATTCGGTTGAACAAAGCGGAGTTAGAAGAAGGAACTTTCCCAAAAAATGAAAAAGATATTGTTGTTTCCAAGGGAGTTTTAGAGGAACTGGGAATTCAGGGGAAATTGGGTGATGAAATCACGATTCCATACCAAATTTACGAAAAAGACGGTATGGGATATGCGAAAGAAGACACTTTCCGCATCTGTGGCTTTATGGAATCTTCTGATTTGAATAAAGAAAAGAAAATGTATTTTGTGATGAATTCCATGGAATATGCGAAACAGATGATACCGGAAGCAGACAGAGAATATCGTGTGATGTTCCGTCTGGCAGATGCAGAGCATATGACAACAGATGAAATCGAAGAGAGGGGAAAAGAAATCGGAGAGGATTTTGGTGTACCTGAGGGAAATGTGGTAGAAAACAGAGAGTATTTGGTTGCAAATTATACGGATCCGTCATTTGTAAAAGGAATGATCGTGGTAATCGTTATGGTTGTTTTAGCAGGAATCCTGACTATTTACAGTATTTATTATGTGTCTATGATACCAAAAGTACAGGAATATGGAAAATTAAAAGCCATAGGCTCCACCAAAAGACAGATTCGGCAGATGGTATTCCGTGAAGGAATGCTTGTTACGGCGCTTGCCCTCCCTGTAGGATTGCTTATCAGTAGTTTCCTGTCCAGATGGATTATGAAACAGATGATTACTTTTATGGCAGGCGAAGACCCTCTAATGCAGGTAGCAGCAGAACTTGTAAAAAATGGTGAGGTATCTTTGTTGCACTGGTGGATTTATGCGATTACCATTATGACAGTGCTCTTTACTTCCGCAGTTTCTTTGGCAAAACCGATGCGAATTGCTGCCAAAGTTTCGCCCATTGAGGCTATGCGTTATCAGGGGTTAGAAAAACGTGGGAAAAAAGTACGGAAAGGCTATCAGAATCTCACGATTTTTCGTTTGACAAAAGCAAATATGGCAAGAAATAAAAAGAGGACTGGGATTACGATTGTTACATTAGGAGCAACTGGTATTCTGTTCATGGTTGTGGCAACTATTTTATCTTGCGCGGCACCGAAAGAAATTGCAAGAAAGGATATTGAATCTGATTATAAAATTGAATTGGAAACATGGGGTGGGGACAAAATGAATCCGGACAGAGACTGGAGACAGGTTCAGCAGAATAACCCTTTGACGAAAGCGTTTATTGATCAGGTTCGTGATGTAGACGGTGTGGAAGAGGTAAAGGTAAAAACATTTATGAATGGCGAAATTCCGAAACTATCTATGGATGGTGAAATTTGGGGCGCGGATATTATTGGACTGGATGCATCTTATGCAGAAACGCTGGAAAAAGGAGAGATACAAGGACATGTGACATATGAAGAATTGGAAAAAGGAGATAAAATCCTCATGTCTGCTAATATGCTATACTGGTTCCCGGAACTGAAAGTGGGAGATTCCTTGAAGATGGTTTTGAATATGGGAGATGATCAGGTAGAAAAGACTTTTGAGATAGGAGCCATCGGAGATTACTATGCAAGCCTTGGCGGAAGTTCATTTTATCTGCCCCAATCAGTGTTGGAAAAAATGAATCCCAATAATCTGAACTACACACTGGAAATCACAGTGAATGATCAGAAAAAGAACAGTGCATATCAGGAACTTCAGGCACTTGCCGACAACAGTGAATACCTGGTGACAGGAAGTTATGAAGAGCAACTTCAGAAGTGGGAAAAGAATATGCGGTTGATGAGCGTTTTGTGTTATGCATTTCTGATTATTCTGGGTGGAATTGGAATCATGAATCTTGTGAACACTATGATGAACAGTATTTACACAAGAAGGCGGGAGCTTGGAATGATACAGGCGATAGGAATGTCTGAAAAACAGTTGATCCGTATGCTGCAACTGGAAGGAATCATCTATACTTTGGGAACATTGGCAGTTTCTGTGGGCATTGGAAGTCTTGTAGGATATGGTGCATTTCTTTATGCAAAAACCAAACACATGTTTCAGATCAGTGAGTATCATTTTCCAGTGGTCCCAGCAGTGCTTTTGATTTGTGTGGTTGCCTTTTTACAGGTACTGCTCACATATGGAGTATCTGCAAATTTCCGAAAATTGAGTTTGATTGATCGGATACGATATGCAGAGTAATATATTAAAAACATCATATATACAAAGGGAAACGCTATAAAAAAACAGAATTGCCAAATATGATTAAAAGGACCGCCGTGCCATAAAGAAATCCCTTCTAAATAAACAAGATTTTATTATTTCTCTTGTCTACTTAGAAGGGAGCATATCATATCTTCACGCGTCATTTCTAAATTACGGCGGCTCTGATTTTTCTCAAAGCCGCCGCTTCATAGGCGCATGGAAATGTGTCTGCTGGACGACGGCTTTTTTCTTTTGCCGTCGCCCGGCAGTTTAATAACTATTTAATATCAATTTATAATTGGCATCACTATAAGAACTTTCCTTTTCATCGAGCATTTTAGTTCAAATCCTTAGTTTCCACATTGTAAATCGAGAGAAACGCAAAGATTAAAGCACATTGATGTACTCCTAAATTCTATGAATGAAAAAGAGCTTGTTGTAATAGAAAGATTAGTTTATAAAAGCGTGAGGAATACGGAGTAACACAAACAAGGCTTAGATCGTTGAGAGAGTAGAGAAAAATAAATCTAAAAATTTAAAGTAAGTAATCATAAAGCAATGTAAAGTATATTATGTTCGACTAACAAACAGTAGAAAGATACATCTTCTCTTCAATAATCGAATAGGCGGGGATTTAATCAAAATCCCCGCCTATTCGATTACAAAGTTTCTTCGGGAAGTGGATGGGATAATGCAATATTTTGCGTGTTGAGTAGTGCTGAAAAGTTTTGCTGAATGATATCCAGTGTTAGTTGCTTTTTCCGCAATTCCTGCTTCTCTCGTATAGTAGATGCTTTCTCAGATACAAGATTGTCAATTCGTTTCTGAATTTTTTCAGAGCTTGGGATTTTGGTAATGCCGAAATCCTGAAGCTCTTTTTTTAACGAATCGTGGAGCTGATATTCAGCCTGATGTCTGCTCCGGTATGCTGTGGGATTTGGAGCTGATTTTGCATCTTCGATAACTTTACGACAGAGCCGATAAGAGTCACAATGTTTTTGAATGACTTTCTGCGTGGTTAGCTCAGTGTTGATTTTCTGGATGTGCTGATCAGCCGCTTTGATGGAATTTTCAACATTGGAAATATGCTGTTGGAAGTCCTCGTAGTTTAAGAGATTATTTTCGGAGAGATAGTTGAACGTCT
>OGEQ01002625.1_pt1 | contig 11663 bp, 11 predicted proteins | sample 1570731 | NCBI WGS metagenome assembly OGEQ01 (sample SAMEA2582132, study PRJEB24529) | metagenome | biome: Human gut stool | place: China | collected 2011 | reverse complement strand
AATCGACTGACCTTTCTTTTTTACCCAACAATATCTTTAATTAAGGGAAACGGGTATTTATTATCCGTAGCTTTTTAAACGGTTTTTTTGATAATGCAGTAATAATACTGGCTGTCTTCATGAATCAATTGTAGTTGTGCGCCACGCTGTACAACGCACTCATATCTGCATTGCTTGTTGGGTTCTTCTTCATCGTTAATATGCCCCATGTAAATCACATTTGTTCCTGGCATACAGAATAGCTTGAATTGTTTAATCCCGGATATTTTTGATGCATATTCCGGGAGAAGAGAACAGCTGAGAAACCCCTTTTCATAATACTGGATTTTCGGATCAGCAAGAGCTGTGGCTGATTCGATCATTTTATCAAACGGGACACTCGATACACCGCGGTATAAAATTAACGGGACAGCTGTTTGATATTGCCTCAGCATATCTGTGTATGGTTCAAATTCAACTGGTTCCTGCTCATTTAATCGGTAGGCATCACTGATAGACGGGGACGATGATGCAAGGATTCTTTCTAGGGAGAGAGAATCTTTTTTAAGCTCTTCATTGATATACTTATGTGCGAGTTCCTCAACGGTTTTTGGGGAAAATTCATATTTCCACCAAGTTGAAGGATCCCGGCTGTCTGCGTCTAACTGCCTTAGTAACAGAAATCGTTCCTGCAGTTTCGTCATGAAATTCCTCCTTTCTATACGTGTTGTTTAATACATCGTTTCACCAATTGCCTCAATGATAAATTGATTTTCCATCATTTGCAGAAGATAAATGGCATCGAAAGGATCAATCTTTCCAATTGTCTTTTCTCCATAAACCACAGAGATTATGATGTTGTACGCATCATCATGATCCCAAAGCTTATCCCAGTGATCTAAGACATCTCGAGCAAGACTTCCAAGTCCGGTGTGAGTATCATGGTATTCAGGATCAATCTCTTTTAGCTTACAAGAAATACGTTCTGCTTCAACCTGAATATTCTCACTCAAATCATTCAGATTCACGCCACCATTCCAAGGTGTTTCATTGAAAAGTCCAAGTAAAGATCTTAACACATTACAGTTGCGTATATGGTGTTTACGTTTGAGCCAGGACACGCCGCGCCCAAGGGTTTGACGGATATAAAATTCGGTCTCGTCTTCTCCGGTTTCAAGGACAAGTTTGTAGCCTTTCCAGTCCTTTGCACCATCAATAATGAAATCTAACAGGCATAAGGCTTCGGTACGAAGCTGACTGTATACAGGTAAGGTTTCATCGACGACGGAATTGCTGATGTAAGCGGATACGTTGGCATCTTTAGCTCTTAAATCAGCTAAAATGGTTTCTGAACGCTTGTCAGTTGAAAATAATCGTTTTGCCATAAAAAAATCTTCCTTTCGAGTTGGTATATACATTGGGTATATACTTGATGTATATACATTGTATCATTGATACAATGGAAAGTCAAGTTTTATAAAAAAATAATGATACCATTCCTTACAGCCAGCTCTGCTGGTGCGTATCCCGTCTCCAAGCACACTTGCCCCTGCAGATAAATCTGCAAAAGCGGGGCAGAACAAGGAACATAGGAATCACCCCTTTGCCATCGGTTCCCCTCGAAAGTGGAACCCCTTTTTTCTCCAGCCATAAAGTCAATATTTTCCCTTTCATCACAAGTTGTTTTCTGAATTCTTCATCGGTTTGCAGTGGCTACTATATTCCAAAGCGCGCCGGGAGTAAAGGGTTGCCCTGACGGCGTACCGGCATAGGACTAGACATAAGCGTATATTTAGTCCTATTCCTTTCCCCTTTACTCCCGGCGCGCTTTGAAATATGGCCGTGCCAAGCAAACCCGAAGACGAAGAACTCAGAAAGCAAATTGATAAATGAAAGGAGAAAAAATGATGCTTATGGCTTCCGAAAAATTTTAAAAGCGCCCCTCAGATTCAGAATCTTGAAAGCAAGTTTTGAGTGGCAGAAACCTGTAGATTATGAAAAGGAGAAATTAGTATGAATGAATATTTTGTAAAGGTAAAAACAAATGAAAAGGTCAATAAAGAATATGTAGTGGCACGTATTCGCATCGGTCTTCAGAAGACGTCTAATGAGTCGATTATTAAGAAAGAAAGTGGGTTTGATGGAATCGAAGCATATATGTATTTAGGCGTCAGATCGGGTGGCATTAACTGCACCGTGAAAGTGACGGATTATGCATTGCAGATGGCAGAGCTGACAGAGGAAGAGGCATGGGAACAGGCTGAAAGAAACACATTTGAAGATGTGAAATTTATAGAGCTGGATCAGTTTGTTCATGACGAATATGGCATAGAGGGGGAAGAGGACGAAGACGACCGGGCTTATATTTTGACCAATACAGATAATTATTTGGGTGCATCGACAGTATTGAACAAGTGGATAATCATGAAATTTGCAAGGGAACATCATACAAAAAAAGTACTGGTGTTGCCGTCCAGTATTCATGAAGTGATTATAAAAGCTTATCGTGATGATGATATAGAAATCTATTCCAAGATGGTAAGAGAAGTGAACCGCGTGGTTGTTGCAGAAGAGGAACAGTTAGCAGACCGGGCTTATATGATAGAAATTTAGTCGATATAAAAATAAAGGTTGCATCGGTGCCGGAGTTTCCGGCACCGATGCAAAGAAAGAGGCATGAAATGACAAATGAAATGATAATTTTTAACAATCGAATAGAGCTGATGAAACAGGGCGTGATTAAGGGCACAGGACAGTACATCAAAGTTGAGAATGAGAAAGGGGAGAAAATAGAACTTGAAGAGCCGGAAGAACTGCATACTTATAGAGGCTGGCAGGAACTAAGACGGCAAGTAAAAAAAGGAGAGAAGGCGGTAGCAACATTTTTGATTTGGAAACATACGGTCAAGAAGACAGAAGAGGACGAGGAAAAAGAGAAAATGTTTATGACGAAAGCTTTCTTTTTCACCGTTGGACAGACGGAAACAATCAAGGAGGAAAAATAAATGAAAAAACATTTTTATGTGGGGCAGAATGTATTATGGAATACGCCAGACGATTTATTTAACAAGTTTGTTCATGCTGTTATTGTCGAGAAGAAAAATGACCATTGCTTAGCTCTCACAGAGGGAAATGAGAACCCGGGGCAGAATGATTTAATGCTTTGGATAGACGAGGATACAGAAATGTATTTCTTTGATGAAGATATGTTAAGGACGCTGAGCCGAGAACTTTAAAAAAGAGGAGTGCCGGGAGGGCGCTTCTCTTCGCTGGGGGACCACGTCCCTCAGCCTTCCCCCAGACCCCCTACCGTATGGCAGGGGGAACGGGCCCGGCAAATCCAAAAAGTTATTTCTGCTGAAGCTGTTCAATTTGAGCCTGCAGTTTTGCGTTTTCACGATTTAAGTTTATGATTTCTTCATTCATTTCTCTTTCTTTGGCAATCAGAGCCTTTTCTAATTCGAGATCTGCAGATGCCTTGGCCTGATCCAGCTGATGCTGATATTCGAGTTCTTTGGTATTTAAGTCATTTTGGTATTCCTTTTTAAGCTCTTCCAGTTGATGTCGGAGATTAATGACTTCTGTTTTATTTTCAAATTCTGATTTTTTCAGATCATCGTAGCCAGCTAATTGCTCTTTGGCCTTTGATAATTCTGTCTGCAGGGTTTCGTTGTTCTTTTTTGTTTCAGCAGTGAGGGCTTCTGCAGAGGTTGCTTTTTCAGTAGCAATTTTCAAATCTTTTAGATCAGATTCCCTGGCTTTAGTAAGCGCTTCGGCCTTGGCCTCAGCCTCAGCTTTAGCCTTTTGGGCTTCAGCAATTTTTTCTCTAAGTTCATTCTCCAATGCATCTTTTTTGTTTTTTACATCAGCAATTTTGGTTTCATATGCAATCTTCTTTTCTTCGTTTCCATTTACAGTGGCCATAAATAATGATCGGATATTTTCTAAAGAAGAGTTGAGAGATTTTATATCTACACCGTTATATTTTAATTGCTCGTCTTCAAGGGTGGTCAGTGCGATGTCAAAAGCTCTATTTAATGCATCAGCTTTCTTTTCTCCGTCTCGTTGTAATTTGACCAGCACGGCATTACATTTAGCAAGCAACTCTTCTGATACTGATACTGCAAAATTAGCCATTTCATTGCTCCTTTCATTGATTTCGTAGAATTTATTTGATATATTGATTATAGCACGGAAAAAGATATAAAACAACAAATTAATTTTAAATTAATTAGATTAATTGAAAATTAATTGATGTATCAAAGAGAAAATGAATGTCAGATAGAAGATGGGTATATTGCAAATAAGAACTGCATATGATATAATGTCGTTAGACAAAAATGAAATGAAGTGTCCATTATGACACAGCAAAAGCCCCGGAGGTACCAGCTCCGGGGCTTTTTGTCCGTTTGGGTAAGGTGGATTAAACCTTAGGCTCACTACCCAGCTTATTTTCTATCGAGCCATTTGCAAATATAAAAAGAGATTATACTTGCCATGATAGAAACAAAAAATGAAATGAAATAATCCATTATGATATCCCCCCTTTCTCTACCCATTATAGGGAGGAGGTAGCAGTAAGTATTGTACCATGGTTCGAAATGCGAGAAAAGAAGAAATTAACAGGAATGGAAAGGACTATAATTGTGTATGCAATTTCCGGTATAGAGTGCGGAAAACGCTTTTTTTGAAAAATATCAGATTGTGATCGGCTGGATCAGCGCTATGATCTGGCAAATTGTGTGTGAATTGAGCATGATTTATTGGACAAATCTAGGTTTGTTAAATAAAATAAATTCGATAATGCGAAATCAGATAATTATTATAAATTATTTGTAAATAATATGGTTAGTCTGATTTTTGGTGTATAGAGGTGTGGTTGTGTGATCTCCACGTGAAGGAAAAGTGATTCGTTTTGCTTTGGTTCAGATAAATCAGAATCTAATGTATGTATATGTATACTTCACTTAAAATTCAAAATATGATAAAATTATATGAAGAGGAAAAAGAAAGGAACAAAAAGGATATGAAGGAGAAAATAAAAAATAAAAAAATAGTTATTTCGATGCTGGTTGTTCTTGTTTTAGTGCTTTGCTGTATTGGTGGATATGTAGCTAAAATTAAATATGATCAGAAACAAGAAAAAATTCGGCTTGAAAAAATTGAAAAGAAAAATAAAGAAATTCAGTCTGAATATGATCAATTCGAAAAAGAAGAAGATAGAGCAAATAAATTAGCTATGGTCAAGACGTTTTCTAGTGAAATTGAGAAATATAAAAAATCAGAAGAAAAATTTGATATTTGTGAAAAAGAGTATGAAAATAAATTAGCTCTTATGAAGAAATACTTTAGCGATGATTATGATAATGTAATTAATAATATTTCTACAGAAATTGGCGATCTTAATAATTTTGGAGATAAAGAAAAACTTGCATCATATGTTACTACTTTAACAGATTTAAAAACAACAATTCAAAGTGAATATGAAAATTACAATATGATTGATAAAGATAGATTTGACGGTTATAATTCAACTATTGACACAAATATTCAGTCATACAATGATAGAATTGCTGCCATTCAAAAGGCAGAAGAAGAAGCTGAAGCAGCTAGAAAGAAAGCTGAGGAGGAAGCAGCTGCAGCTGCTGCAGAAGAATCTGCTAGACAGGCACAGAGTTCTTCTAAATCAAGTGGAAAATCTTCATCTTCTAAATCTGGAGGATCTTCTGGATCAAGTAGTAAATCTTCTGGAGGATCAAGCTCTTCAGGAAGTTATAGATATGATGGTTGGGTTGAAGGTAAAGATGGAAAAATTAATCGTTATTATCAAGATGCTGATGGTAATACATATGATTCAGAAACTGGTAAATATGAAGGAAATATCTATGATTGGTATTAAATTCTGATATTTTATTTAAGTAATGGTGGCCTTAAAGTCATCATTACTATTTTTTTACAAATTTTCCAAAGAAATCTACGTATCATTTCCGCTTTAATGCTATCGTCCTCTAGTTCAGCCAGGAACGTAATATAGATAGAATTTAGTGGTATGAATGATTTCATAAAAAAATCTCCGTAAAATTTGTAAAAATGCGTCAGTTTTTCTTGACTCAAGTGTCTTATATAATAGACGGGAAAAAAATAACCTGTCATATCTGATTGTTATAATATGAGTAAGGTTTAAGGTAAACTCAATGGGTAGAAGATTCCGGCAGTGTCCCGGAGTCTTTTACTTTTGAAAAAAGATTCCGGAAAAGCATATTATTCTTTATACCTTTTTGGGGACTGATCAATATGGTTCTCCGGAATCTTTTTACACAGAGGTGTGGAGGTGTAGCCTCCACGATATCAGGTTTGTAATTAGTAATTAATTCGTCATAATTTAATTAATTAAAATTAATTGTAAAATTGGCAATAAAAAAACACCTGTGGCAAGGTGCTTTTTTTATAAAAGAATAAGTTGTTTGAGAAGTGGCATTCTCATAAGCTCTTCGATATCCCATACATATTTCAGAGCAGGCACAACCACTTAAAAAGCGAAAAGCCTTAAACAATAGGTTTATAATGTTATTATATGTCAACAATTATTTTTTTTCAAGTGTTAGATATTAGAATACAGAAAAAAATCTAGAAAAATGTCATTATGTAAAAATAACGGTAAAATAATAGTTTTATAACGTTATAAAACTATTATTTTACCGTTAGAAAATATAGTAGCAGAAGACAAGAAGACTTTTAAAAGCGCTCTCCGGTGTCGTTTAATACAAGACTGGCTTCAAAATGACAGTCCAAGACTTCTGCAATTTTGTTCATTTCCTGTTCTGAAAAATTATTACGAGAAAGTTTGTTGTAAAGATTGGAAGTTGAACAGCCAAGTTTCCGGGCAAGCTCGGCTTTGCTCATATTTCTTTTCACAAGTACTAATTTAATAGATTCTGCTAACATAGTAGATCGCTCCTTTTATTAATAAAACAATGGTTTAATAACAGTAAAATAACGTTATTAAATTAGGATTTTCTAGAAATTGTTCGTTTTTCAGCCTTTTTATCTAAGCGTTCGTCATAACGTTTTTTAGCTTCTTCGTTTAATTTCTCATCGTACAATGAAATGGAAAGCTTTTCGCAATAACATTCGACGGCCTGTCTGAGAAACTCAGAGAGAGAAGCTTTGTTTGTAAGTTCGCTGATAAGGATATATTTTTCAAATAAAATAGGATCCGTACTGATCGTGCGGTTTTCAGCTTTCGGTGTAGTTTTTTTAGGACGGCCGGGTTTTCCCTTAGTTTTTGCACTTGGCTTAGGTTGCTCTGCAGGTTCTGCAGGTTCCAAAGCTTTGACAGCGTTTTCAGATAAAGCGCCCGCTGTGGTATTAATATGTATGTTTGACTTTGATTTGGATTTATTATTGTCAATAGTAACTTTTTTTCCCTTGAGTGCCATATAATCCCTTTCTTGATTTAATAATAATATAATAACGTTATTATATTATTATATTAATATAGTGAAATTTCATTCAGCAATGATCTATAATCTTCGATGATGTCTTTTGTATTTGGATAGTCAATGACGGATTTTTGCTGGCTCTGTGCCTCACGAAGTTTCACCCGGTCTCGGATTTTTGCATTGAAGACTTTTGTGTGCATACGTTCAGCCATTTCGTTGAGTCCATCGACAACAGCCTTATCCAAATTAGAGCGACCGCTGTATTTGACAAGAAGAATTCCCTCAATGGAAAGATCCGGGTTCAGTTTCTTCTTAATTTGGGTGATTCGTCCGTATAGCTGATTTAATCCCATCATTGCAAAGTAATCAGCAAGGCAAGGTATAATGACTTTTGTACATGCGGTTAGAGCCATGCTGTTTAAAATATTAAGTGAAGGAGGCGTGTCCAGGATCACAATGTCATAAGCTCCTTCTGCAGGTGCCAGGACGTCTTTTAACAAAGTCTCTTTAGAGATTACATTGCTAAAAATACTGTCGGCATCTGTCAGGCTCAGAGAGCCGGGAACAATGTCATAGTATTCAGACTCAGCAATACATTCACTCAGTGAATACTCTTCTTTTAGCAGGCCTAACAGATTTTTGTCTTGGTAATCCATGAGATTGATTCCGGACGCAACACTGAGATTGCATTGAGGATCCATGTCTATACACAATACGGTTTTATCAGCTTCTTTACCCAAGAGTTCTGCAAGAAGCTGACAGGTTGTGGTCTTTCCACAGCCACCTTTCTGAACTGTGACAGAGATAATCTCCATAGTAATTTCCCTCCAATCAAATAAATAACGTTAAAAAAACGTTATTATAATAATTTTATAACATTTTTTTAATGATTTTATATTATTATAATAACATATATAATTGGAAAATAGAAGTCATATTTGAATAAAATAACACTTTTAAGTGCAAAATGTTGTTGATTTTATGGAAAGGATAGTGTAGGATAATATATAAGAGAAATAAAAAAGTGTCTGTGGCAGGGCTCTTTTTTAGAGACACAGGAAGTGGCATTTCTGTATCGAACATAATATCCCATACATATACCAGCTCATATAACAGTAGGTTTCATGATTATATCTGTATTGGTCTATGTATTTCGCGCATAGGCTTTTTTATTTTCCCGCGTAACAACTCGATAGAGACTCAGCGCGCCATGCTGAGGGAAGATGGCAGTGAAGAGAGGTAAACCACTTAAAAACAACCTTTTCGTATGAGGAACGGGCTTCATCAGCCCCTTATAATCTACGAAGGAAGCCCGGTCAGATCGTGTCGGGGATACTGGGTTGAACGGCAGTACTGAACCGCTGTTTTTCTGTCCAGTCACAGACCTGGACAACCTCTATATGAGGCGGATACAAAACTGAAAGATGGAGTTGACCGTGCTTCGTGCGGTATGGATCGGAGGCCTTGAGAAAGCGTCCGGTTATGAAAGTTCATAACATACTGCAAGGGGGGACTCGCAAATAGTGATGCTATACGGCGTTTTAACCGGAGACCTTGGCCGTGCCAGTAATGGTGAAGCGTGACCTGCAGTAATGTGGGTAGTGAGAGAATACGGATACTCAGGCGTACTATACGCTAAGTACATAGTAACTTATTTCCTCTGCAATTCTCAGACTGATGCACTATCCGTGGGATTTTACGCATTTTTCTGAGAGTTGCGGGGGGAAGTTCAAAAGCCGTTCCTCGGCACCGACCGCTTAGTATCCTTTGCCCGGTTAGTTATGTCAAGTGTGAGTTTACTTGTTTTCGAAAGGTTTTTGAACGGTTTGTTGGTCTCCGGTTTCAGGATAAGACAAAGAGACAAAGAGACAAAAAGACACTTAGAAATATAATCCTAAGTGTCTTTTTTTATTAGTCTGTATAACAATTGAGTTTTTCACAGAGGCAGTGTTTGCCTTTGAAGTATATAATGGCTTGTTTCCGGGCTGGAAGATCTCCGAAATCTTCCGGATAGAATACGGGTTCTCTTGCTTCTTGGATCGTTTGTCCGGAGGAGTTATTAAGAGAGGCTGTTTCGGTATTACTGACTTTTAGAACCTTTTTTGTTCCGAAAGTTTCACTGTAAAGTTTGCCTGTGTTAATGTCGTTGGAACCTAGTATGATTTGGTAGTTACAGTTTCCCAGTAAAGCTCGGGCTCCTGCTGGCTGATATTTGTACTCGATTTGGCTTAAGTTTTGGAATATCAGGCAGGTGATAATGGATTTTGACCGTAATGTCGATAAATTTGAGTTAATCAGTTTATAGCTGAAGGTCAGGGCTGGAAATTCATCACACAGCATGAGGATAGGACGGTTATGTATTCCGGGAACAGAAGAAGCCGTGGAAGAATCCGTGCGTTTGGAAAATTCTACACTGAAATACTGAATGATCAAAGTAAATAGCGACGCGTAGGAATCGAGGTGTTGCTGGGAGATTTGTAAATAAATATCCCAGCCATCTTCCAAGGTTTTGATGGAAATACAGTTGTCATTATCAGTCAAAAGGACATCTAGTATGTCATTGGAAAAGCTGGCAATATTTGAACACAAAGTATCGTATACTCCGCTTAAGTTCTTTTCCGAGTTCCCGTAAAAACTTGATAAAAGTTCGATAGCTTCATTGCATTCACTCTCCATTGCGGTTGTAACCCAGTCAAAAGGATTTCCTCTTAAGATTGCATGGACAATGTCAGGAAATGTCGTCTGTGGATTTTGGAAAAGAAGCAGGTGTACGATGCCTTGAAAGTATTTCCTTGCTCGGGTAGTAAAATAGTTTCCATCAGAGCCTCCCTCGTCCGGGATCAGGATTGTTGCCATGGAGTCAATATAAAGTTTTTTGTCGGTAGGTGTCATAGCATGGATTCCGGCCAGCGGATTAAAGTGACAGCTATCCTGCAGGGCGGTCGGGGAGTCCGGACAGAAGCGGATAATTTTCCGTTTATTTCTGCAGAAATTATAGAGGTCGGACTTTACATCAATTGCAAGAACACTGCCCTTAAAGGTAAGGAGGGTGATGATGGCCATGCTTGATTTTCCACTTCCTGGAGGCCCGGCTATGGCAATATTCGACTCGCAGTTTTCAGGTATAGAAATCAGTTTCTTGCCGTCCCGTCCGAAAACAAACCCGTTTGCATTTCTCCAATTGATTTCCGGAAAATTAGAAGTGTCTAATTTATGCGGATCCGCATTTTCAAAATAGTCGATTAATTCAAAAATTGTCCGTCTGTATTTTTTAGAATCGTGCCGATAAATCCGGCCGGTAATTTTGGTGTAGTATCGGCTACGGCATAGGTTCAGAGTAACAAGGATCCAAAGCCCTAATAAGCCGATCGTTATAGTGATACGGAAAGGCAGGTAAAGCAGGTTCTTTGGCTCAAGTTTCATAGTTTTGCAGGCGATTGACAGAATGTAATTTTTTGAAAGCAGTAGCAACAGTCCAAAGCCAGCCAGCTGAATGATTTTGTAATAGGTTATTAGATTTATCAGTTTGTTTTTTATCTGTTTCATACTTAAAACTCCTTATCATAAATGTGTTCGCGTGTTCCCCAGGACGAATTTTTTTGTCCCCAGTCTGCAGATTTTCCCCATGCCTGTTCCGGCTCTTGAATGGTGTGTTCCTTTTGAATTTCTAGTGATTTTTCAAGAGTATGGATCTGTTCTTTGCATTGGGAGATTTCTAAATCTTTTAACTTAAGCTGTTCGGTCAGATCCGCGATTGTAAATTCCTTTTCCCGGATAAAATCCCGAAGCTTTTCTTGATTGATTTGAAGCTCTTTCAAGGATTCCAGCGTGAGTCCGGTGGCTCTAGTAAATTCTTTCATGGATCGGACGGATATATTTTTGCCTCCGGTTACTCCGGTATAAACCTGATCCGCGCCGGGGATTTGATTTTTCCGGAGATAATCCGACAGATCTCTGTGAAAATGTTGCAGTTCGGCTTTATTAAATACTTCTGCTGAGGAAATTTTAAAGTCATAATAATCACTCATTTTCGCGTAGTTTTTTAGTAAAATTCGCTGGCCGTTTTCATCAGTTTTAAAACGGTACTGGAATTCATAACGGCCGGATTCTGTACGGACAGCCGTGTGGGTTTTGGCTGTTTTATAATGGATACGGTCATGATCTATTTTTGTGCGTGGAGCAATAAAAAAATGGCCGTGTGGCTGGCCTCCTTCATCGTAGTGAATACTGCCGTGAAAACAG
>OGEQ01002623.1_pt1 | contig 11675 bp, 10 predicted proteins | sample 1570731 | NCBI WGS metagenome assembly OGEQ01 (sample SAMEA2582132, study PRJEB24529) | metagenome | biome: Human gut stool | place: China | collected 2011 | reverse complement strand
AGCCAAGTTGTGGTAGATGTAGGAAGCATCTCGCAAAGCCCTCGGCGTTTGAGAGCGAAATACACCCATCGCACAAATCAAAGATTTGTACTCAGGATATTTCGCCCTGCCGGGAGCTAATATAGCCGGAAACGGTAGTAAGTTCATAAACGGATGCCAATGCATCCACTCACAAATAATATGGCAGAATTTACTTTGCCGAAGACAAGGAGGGAGTGCCTATCGGAAGAAATTCATTTATTCAAATGACAAAACTAAGCAATGTAAAAGGCAGGATCACTTATATATCCAGTCACGCAAAACAGGAAAACCTCTATGCAGTTTATGAAACCACAGAACGGAAATTTTGGAAGGAACTTGCAAAATGTAATCAGGAAGAATTTGTAAAAAGTGGGACAGAAGGAAAATGTATTGAGGCAAGAGAATTAATCATTGCATTACCAGAGAGCTTTACAGAATATCAGCCGGACAGATTGTTGCAACTTTTTACAAATCATTTTAAACAGAATTATGGAACAGAGTGTATTGCTGCTTTGCACCACAATAAAAGAAAGACCAATTATCACATTCATTTGATATTTGCAGAACGGAAACTACTGGATGAACCAATCATTAAGATTGCCAGCAGAAATATGTTTTATGATGAAAATGGAAAACATGTCCGAACCAAGAAAGAGATACTGGGAGAAGATGGCGAGATACGAGAAGGTTGCCACATTGTGAAAAAAGGCGAAGTCTATGAAAAGGAGCTGTTTACAGCGAAAGATGAACGATTTAAGAGTAATTCATTTCTGGATGAGATAAAGCATTCGTATACAGATTTAATCAATATTTATGTGCAGGACGAAAGTCAGAAGTTGCAGGTATTTGAGCGTGGCAGTGTTTATCTTGCAACAAAGAAAATTGGAAAAAATAATCCGAAAGCACAGGAAATAGAAGCGGATAACCAAAAACGCCGGGAATGGAACAGAGCTGTTGATATGGCATTGATTAGTGGAGTGCCGGAACCGAAGATAATGGAAGTGAAGCGGAAAGAAATCACGGAGCCAATCAGGGAATCCATTGCTCGGCGTGGAAACAGACCACGATTATTTTCCAGAGTTGTAACAGTGGCGGTCGAGGCATTGGAGTTTTTGATAGCAAGTGTGCTGTTTAAGAAGCCCAGGGAAGTGCCGGAGCAGACAAGTGTGGCACAGACAGAGCGAACGGAAGCCGAACACCAAGAGCATATTGCTGAAAATAGTATGGCAGCAGTTAAAGTAACAAAAGATGAAAAGTCAGAACCGGAACAACCCAAAATGACAAGGCTTGCATCAAAATATTCAAAACTTTTTAAGGTGAATAAAGAACTAGAAGAACAAAATAGTGCAATTCAGAAGAAACAAAAACAGCTTTCTGCAAAAAAGAAAGAACTGTCAGAGGTAAAGGGATGGTTTAAAGGAAGAAAGAAAAAAGAATTGCAGAATGAAATTGATGAATTGAAAAGTCAGATTAGAGATATGAAAGATTATCTTCCAAGGATTGTGCAGAAAATCGGATATAGAAGTGTACAGGAATTTTTAAAGGATTTTAAGGCTTCTCAAACTGAGTATAGTCAGTATCGAACTGCAATAGAAAAATGGAAGAAAGAAACAGGAAAAGAGCCAGTAGCGCATGGTATTAGGGCGAAGCTGGCAGAAAAGAAACAAGAAATACAGAATGAACAGAAAAATAAACAGCATACCCGTAGTCAGAACAAAGATCGGGGAGTAAGATAGGAGGACAATCATGGAGAAACACATTATGGGAGAAAATGGAATCAGTTATACTTTAGGAGAGGACGGTCTGTATTATCCAGACCTGTACCTCCCGGGAGAGACAGAGTATCCGATTGGAAAGTATGGAATGTTGAGAAAGATATATTTGCAGGAGCATCGGAAAGGATTATATCTGGAGTTGGTACTTGCCGGGAAGTTAAATGAGCATCTGCATCAGATTGACAAGGAATGTAATCAGATGATGGACAGACTGATGGAGCAGATGAAAGAAAAGCAGGGAGTGACAGAAGAATTGAAGATGCAGAATCAGATGGCATGGGTTGGGAAAATGAATAATATCCGGGCTTGTGCGGAGGAGATTGTAGTAAAAAAGATTGTCTATGCGTAGAGTGTAGGGCGGCTTTTTAGCTGCCCTTTATCATAAAAATAATGCAATATAAAAATATCGAGAAAAGAACATAAGTTCGATAAAAAAGCTTGCAATTATTCAGATAAATGAATATAATGATGAGGAGAACTAACGGAGGATGAATATGGATTACTTAACAACAATGGAGATGTCAAAAGAGTGGGGGATTTCTTCAAGGAGAATTGCTGTTCTTTGCGAACAAAATCGTATAAATGGAGTTATAAAAAAAGGAAAAACATGGCTTATTCCGCAAGATTCTATAAAGCCTGCAGATGCTAGAAAAAATAATCATGGTCAGCGAGGTGTATCAAAATGTTAAAAGATAAAACATTGACATATATAAGCTTGTTTAGTTGTGCAGGTGTTGGTTGCTTTGGATTTAAAAAAGCAGGATTCGAATGTATAGCAACAAATGAATTGATTGAAAGAAGAATAAATGTTCAAAAGTTTAATGATAAATGTAAATTTGATTCTGGATACATCTGTGACGATATAACGACAGAAGAAACAAAAAATAAGATTTTTGCAGAAATAAAAAAATGGGAAAAGATGGGCAACGATAAAGTGGACGTTCTAATTGCAACTCCGCCTTGTCAGGGTATGTCAGTTGCTAACCATAAGAAAGCCGAAAATGAGATTATTAGAAATAGCTTAGTAGTAGAATCGGTACATTTGGTTCAAAAAATAAATCCTAGATTTTTTATTTTTGAAAATGTGGCTGCTTTTATGAAAACTGGATGTACAGCACCAGATGGTTCGGTAAAGGCAATAGGCGATGTTATATATGAAGAATTAGGAGAAAAGTATATTATTGCTAGCAGAATATTGAATTTTAAAAATTATGGTTCCAATTCATCTAGAACACGTACTGTTGTTATAGGTGTAAATAGAGAGATGGCAGAATATGTATCTCCAATAGAGTTGTATCCAGCGTATGTAGAAGAAAAAAGTCTTAGAAGTATTATCGGCAATATGCCGGAACTTGAATGGGGAGAGATTTGTTCAAGCGATTTTTACCATGCATTTAGAACATATCCAGAGAGAATGAGATGTTGGATACATGATTTGAAAGAAGGCGAGTGCGCTTTTGATAATCAAGATGAACTGAAACGTCCACATAAAATAGTAGATGGTAAAATTGTACCTAATATTCAGAAAAACGGCGATAAGTATACACGTCAATACTGGGATAAAGTTGCACCATGTATTCATACAAGAAATGATCAGCTGGCAAGTCAAAATACAGTTCATCCGAAAGAAGATAGAGTATTTTCTGTTCGTGAACTTATGAAAATTATGACTATTCCAGATGAATTTAAATGGGTAAATTTTTCTCTGGAAGAATTAAATGCACTTCCAGAAAAAAATAAAAAAGCTTTGTTAAAAAAAGAAGAAATAAAGATAAGACAAAGTATTGGAGAAGCAGTTCCGACAAATGTATTTTTCCAAATAGCGGAGAATATAAAAAATTTTATGGAACAAGAGCATTTTACAACTGCAATTATAAATAAAACGATAGAGAATTATAAGTTGGAAGATGCAGATAATTTGATTAAATTTATTCAGAATAATCCGCTCAATTTAGGGAATGCATCATTAGCAAGGATTGCTGAATTAACAAATTCAAAAAGGGAAAATAATGCTGCATATTATACGAACAAGTTTATTTTGAATGAAATATTTAAGGAGTTGCCATCTATAGAGAAAGATGTGATAACTATTTTGGAACCATCTGTAGGAATAGGGAATTTCTTGCCTTTTATTTTCAAAAAATATGAGGAAACCAAAGAAGTAAATATTGATGTGGTAGATATTGATGGTCGTAACCTGGAAATATTAAGACTATTGTTAGCTAAGCAAAAGATACCATCTAATATGAAATTGAATTTTATTCAAGCAGACACATTGTTGTATGATTTTAACAAGCATTATGATTTAGTTATTGGAAACCCTCCATTTTCAAAGTTGAAATCAAAAGATGCCGCAAAGTATCTGAAAAACAACATTAATAAAGAAACAACTAATACATTTGAGTTCTTTCTAGAAAAGGCAATGACACTATCAGATTATGTTGTTATGATAACGCCAAAAGCGGTATTAAATACCCCGGAATTCAGAAAAACTCGTGACCTGCTTGCAACTAAAAAAATTGATTGTATACAGGACTATGGGGAAAATGGTTTCAAGGGAGTGCTGGTAGAAACAATTTGCCTATTTGTTGGTACAAACGAAAAGCCAAATGAAACTAAAGTGGAATCATTGACTTTGAAGAAAACCGTGGTTCAAAAGCAGAAGTATATTACAGATAAGGAATATCCATACTGGATTATTTATAGAAATGATTTTTTTGATGGTATTTCTCAAAGACTTGATTTTGATAAGTTTACGGTATTCAGAGATAGACAGATTACCAATTCCAATACAACTCAGGATAAAGGCAAAGATTGTTTAAGAGTTATTAAATCAAGAAATATAAGTGATGATGGAAAGGAAATAATTGATATTCCGGGATATGACTCTTATATAAAGAAAGACACTGTAGAAAATTTGAGTGCTTATAAATTTGTGGGAAATCAGAATGTTTATTTAACTCCGAATATGACATATAAACCAAGGGTAATGCGTAATACTGGAAATGTAGTAGTAAATGGTTCGGTTGCAGTATTGATTCCTAAAGAAAAGATGGCATTATCAGAAAGACAAATGGAATATTTCTCTTCTGCAGAATATAGAAAGTTTTATCAAATCGCAAGAAACTATCAAACACGTTCATTAAACGTGGATGCAACAAGTGTATTTTTTTATGGGGTACTAAAGGAGTGTTGTAATGGATAATACAACAATACAAAAATTTTTAGATGAACATGATTATGATATCAGGAAAACACATAATGGGCGTTGGATAGATCAAAAATGTACAATGGATGTAGTATGCCTGGTATCTGATTGTATTGTGGAATATACCAGTAATAGAGAGGATAAAAGATTTACAGTAAATGATATCTGGTATAGTGATTATACGGTGGAAAATGTTCAACAAATTTTTAGCAAACCAAATCCTACTCAGAAAGCATCAAATGAATATGATAAGTATTTTGGACAGCCAATAAAGTTACTGGATGCGGCAGGCGTAATTCACGGTGAAAAAAGTGGAAGAGGATACACGTATTCTATCGTGAATCAAGAATTGTTAGAGTATATAAGCTTCAGAGAAAGAAATAGCTTTAACTTCTTATGTTTATATATTGAAAAAGTTCTTAAGGATAGTGGACTTTATAGAATATTTGAATACTTTTTTAGGTTACAGGATAAAAACAGTTTTAGAGAATTGAAAGATGCATATACGCAATTTACAATCAATTATACGCCGATAAATGGAGCAACAGAATGTGGTAGAATTTTTACTAAAGTGTTGAATCCATTAGCTTGTAAATATCGGAAATGTGGAACGGAAAGAGGTCATATATCAAAAGATATTATTACTCAAGATATGATCATGTATAATCAGAGAAATTGGAGAGATATTTTATCTGAGAAACCGAAAGATATGACGAGAATTGAGTATGAAATAACATTGCCGAAGCCTAGTGAAGACTGCATGACAACGTATCGCATTAATCGAGCTAAAAAGAATTTGCGTAGATTTAATGATCAGTATCGAAATGGAAAGACGGAAGTTTATGATGAAAGGCATATCAAGGATCCAGCTACACAGATGCATCATATATTTCCGGCAAGTGATTATCCTGCAATTGCAGACTACTTGGAGAACTTGATTGCCTTGACACCTACACAACATTATACATATGCTCATCCGAACAATAATACCCAATATATTGATAGAGCGTATCAATATGTGTGTTTGGTTTCGAAAACGGGAACAATTAGAGATAATTTATTACAGAAAAATAAAGAACCTATTATATATGACTTCTATTTGTATCAGACAGTGTTAAATATAGGATTAGGAACAGAAGAATTTTATGAGGTTCAAGAAATGGATTTTGGTGATGTTTTAAACAGATTAGAACAGTATTATTGAAGAAAGAAGGAAAAAATATGGCGAAATTGGATTGGGGAAGAGGAATTGGGCTGCATTTTAAAAACAATAACGAATACTATGAAACATTAGGATTTTTAACAAAAAGAAGTAGACTTGTTGATATATACACTCATGATAATGGAAGAAGTGGAGCATGGGGAGGACAAGGAAAGTTAGAGACACATGTTGGAACTCATATTTTACCAAGGCCTTTAAGAGAAGCATTTGAAAAATCTGGGGATGCTAGACTAAGTGTTACAGATTATGTTCTGAATTTGCGGAATCATGGATTTACAATTGAACAAGATTTTGCTGGAAATAGGTACACATATCACTTGTTTCCAGAATCATTAGATGTAGTTGTAAAAAGTATAGAATCAGAAGAGTATGAAGAAGATTTTTTTAGAGGATATAACTGGTAAAGGAGGCATTTTATGGGATTAGCTAATTTAGTACAAAATATTGACAATCAAATTATTCAGATACGAACAAAAAGCTTAGATGTTTCATTCAATGAATTATATGATATGTACAAAGATGGAGAACTTGCAATAGCACCAGACTATCAGAGACTATTCCGGTGGGATGAAGAAAAACAATCTAGATTTATAGAGTCATTGATATTAGAAATGCCAGTTCCACCAATATTTGTAATTGAAACAGAAAATGGAGTTTATGAATTAATTGATGGATTACAAAGAATTTCTAGTTATTTGCACTTTAGAGGAGAAAAACTTGGAGATGAAAATAGAGAATCGTTGGTTTTAAATGGTTGTGATATTGTAGAGGAGCTAAATGGCTTATCATACGACGAACTTCCAAAAACATTACAGATAAAAATAAAAAGAAGTTTTGTGCGTATGGAGGTGATAAAAAAAGAGAGTGAAAAGAGTTTAAAATATCATATGTTTAAGCGGCTAAATACTGGTGGGGAATTACTTTCAGATCAAGAAATTCGTAATTGTACTATTAGATTGTTAAATTCAGATGCACTCACGTTTATTGAAGATTGTAGTCAGAATCCTGATTACCGAGAAGTAATCAAAAAAATAGGAGATGAAAAGATTAGAAAGAAAGAAGACCAAGAATTAGTGCTGAGATTTTTTGCTTTAAAAAATGATATTGAGCATTACAAATTTCCGGTAGCTGAATATTTAACGAATTATTTAGAGGGAATTACTACACAAGAAAAACCTTTTGATTATATAAAAGAAAAAGAAATTTTTGACAAAACATTTAAAATTATTAATTTAAATTTAGGGGATTCAGCTTTCTCAAGTATTACAAAGGCCAAAAATATCAAAAACGATTTTGTTACTTATTTATTTGACGGTATCTCTATTGCTATAGCAAATTTAGTAGATAGAATAGCTGTAGATAAAAAGAACGTAAAGATTGAAGAAAAGGTTTATGATATAAAAATTGGTTCAGAATTGCAATCTTACAAAACTGGAACAATGAGTAGTTTGAATAAACGAATCGAATTGTTCAAAGAAGGAGTTGAAAATGTAATTGACGAAAGATGAGTTAAGAGAACTTTTGGAAGATGAATTACTGTGGAGATTTGAAGAAATAAATTTTTTTAAAAAGCAGTTAATAAATCTGGAAGAAGAAAATGAACAGAGAAAATATCGAAAAAGTATGGTATTAATTCTTTATTCACATTTAGAGGGATTTATAAAATCTGCTTTAATAAATTATGCCCAATATCTAAATGGATTAGGAAGAAAACGTGAGGAATTTGATTTCACATTAATTGCAACAAGTATGAATAGAGAATTTAAAGCATATGAAAACAAAAACAGCAAGAGTTCTTTGTTTAATAATAAAAAAATTCCTTCAGATGATTCAATACATGGTTTATATAGACGAGTTAATTTGTTGGAAAGCAGTTCTAATTTATTAAGCCAACCACTAATTATTGAAGATACGGCTGTTGATACAGAGTCAAATCTATGGTACGTTGTGTTACAAAAGAACTTATATCGTCTAGGGTTGCCAACTGATATGTTCGAGGAATATAGATCAGATATTGATAATTTGGTTAATAGAAGAAATACTATTGCACATGGAAGTAGAACAGATGGTGTTGCAGATACGGAATATGTAAGATGGGAAAGCAGCACAAAAAGTGTTATGGAAAATATTGTGCGAAAAATATATTTTTATGCTAACAATGAAAAATATTTACGAACGGAAAATGAAAGTTAAATCCGTGATGAAGTAACAGTTGTCAAATACATATATCTTAGTTATAATGAAGTGGCAACAAAATGGCAACAGAAAATCAGCGAGCCAAAATAATATATGTAACAGAAATAAAATAACGGCAAAAAAGACATAAAACTTAAACAAATATATTTAAGAATATTTTTGAATTTGCCGAGTTCGAGTAGCGGACTAAATTGCGAAAAAGCCCATAAATAAAGGCTTTGCGGGCTGTCTGGATGTTCCAGTGGAGTGCAAATGGAGTTAAAAAATATTTTTTTTCTTTGTTTTCTTTCCGGAGTTATCTGAGATTTTCGCAAAAAGTAACTATGCTCAGAAAATATAATTAGTGTGAATATGAAGAACAGTTTGTTTTGATGGAAATATTTTCCGTCAGGGCAGACTGTTTTTTTATACCCTTTTTCAATGATATAAATTCCATGGTTCAGCGATAACACGTATGGAAACTGTGAAATTAAAATAATTTGCTAAATTTCGGAAAATGATGTCCGATTTTGCATCTGCCAGTACAGAGTATATGAAGAGATAAATATTCAAAATACAGGAGGTACTGATTATATATAGATACAGATAATGAGTATATGTATTATTATTCGGCTGAGTTTGTAAAATAAGAATTGCAAAAGTGAGAAGAGGATACCACAAATCATTGTTTTGATGATTCGGTGGTATCCTCTTTGTGGATTTCAGAATTTGTTTCTCAGCTTTCGGTATTCTCTCGGTGAATATCCTTTCAGCTTGTGAAAAAGCCGACTGAAATAAAGCTGGTTATCATATCCGACGATTTTAGAGATTTCATTGATGGAATAGGTTGTTGCATCAAGTAGCATCTGAGCATTGTTGATCCGGGTTTCTACGATGAATTGCATTGGTGTGGAACCGGTGTATTTTTTGAAATTCCGGATAAACCAGCTGACACTCATTCCTCGTGAGGCTGCGTAATCCTCTATGTTGATGTTCTGATTATAATTTTCGCTGAAATAGGTCACTGCAGTGTTCATTTCCTGATCCAGGTATTCGCTTTTCAGAATATGTTCCCGTGTCAGTTCTCGGTGGAAATTGATTAGCAGATGACGAAGCAGAAGAACAAGCATTTCCTCATAGTCGTTTTGACAGTGTTGAAGCTCTATGATAATACTCTTGAAAATCCGTTCATATTCCATAGATGTGCCGATTTGGAAAACTCGTTCTTTATCCGGAAATCCATACTGACGCAAGATATTTTTTACATTGCTACCTGTAAAATGAATCCAGTATACTTCTGTCTTATCTTCTCCATAATATTCATATTTCTGAAGTTCCTTCGGTCTGTACAGCACAATATTACCGGCGGGAACAATCGTTTCATTATCTACATTGTCAAAATGAAAATGCCCACAACCAGCAGTGATATAGATGATCTGATAATCCAGGCGTCCCTTTGGACGGTAGGTTGGCAATTTTGGATAGCTGGAAAGGCGATAAGTGCCACAGCTTCCTACAATCAGTGGACGACTTTTGTTTTTGAAATCCATGTGGGAGTGATTCAGATAACCAGTATTCATATACATAGAGCAGCACCTCTTTTCACACTTTTTATTATTGTATCATTTAGTGCATATTTTATCCAATCAAATTCATAGACATATTTTGCAGAATAAGATAAGCTATATATAACATAACAAAGGAATGCAAGCATATAAGTAAAGTATTAAGGTTTATTTTAGAAAAGCAAAAAACAAAAAAGTATATGTATTGAAGGAGAGCTATTTATGATTGTACCACGTTATTATGAAAACTTAAACGTACTGCACGAAAACACAATGCCAGCCAGAGCCTATTATATTCCAGCATCCAAAAGAATGGATAATTTGGTGGAACACAGGGAAGAATCAGACCGTATGCAGTTATTAAACGGAACTTGGAAATTCCAGTATTTTACCAGCATCTATAATATTAAGGATTCTTTCTTTGAGAAGAATTATGATACAGAAAATTTTGATGAGATTCAGGTTCCAAGTGTATGGCAGATGGCAGGATATGATACACATCAGTATACAAACATCCGGTATCCGTTTCCATTTGATCCACCATATGTGCCGCAGGATATTCCGTGTGGAGCCTATGTACATAATTTTGAGTACAGTAGAGATGAGAAAGCATCAAAAGCTTTTTTGAACTTTGAAGGAGTAGACAGTTGCTTTTATGTATGGATCAATGGTTCTTATGTAGGATACAGCCAGGTTTCCCATATGACCAGTGAGTTTGATGTTACAGATGTACTTCAGGATGGAACAAATACGGTGGCAGTGTTGGTAATGAAGTGGTGTGATGGTTCTTATTTGGAAGATCAGGACAAATTCCGTATGAGTGGTATTTTCCGGGATGTGTACATTTTGAAACGTCCAGAGCAGGCAATCAGCGATTATCATATAAAATCAAAGATTGAGGATATACTTGCAAAGGTAGAACTTGATGTGAAATTCTACTCTCCAACAAATGTAAAAATTTCGATTGAAGATAAAAATGGAGCAGTTGTAGCACTAGGAAGTATTGACGAAGAAGGAACAGCTGTATTAGAAATCGCAAGTCCGGAACTTTGGAATACAGAGAATCCATATCTGTATAAACTGATCCTTGAAACAGAAAATGAAGTAATTGTGGATCACATTGCATTAAGAAAGGTAGAGATTAAAGACCAGGTCATTTATCTAAATGGACAGAAGATTAAATTCCGTGGAGTCAATCGACATGATTCCGATCCGGTTACGGGATTTACAATCAGTCTGGAACAGATTACAACCGATCTTACGTTAATGAAGCAGCATAATTTTAATGCGATCCGTTCCAGCCACTATCCGAACGCACCATTTTTCTATGAAATGTGTGACAAGTATGGATTCATGGTGATAGATGAAGCAGATATTGAAGCTCATGGTCCATTTATGATTTACAGAAAAGAAGACACCGATTACAATCGGTTCAAGCGATGGAATGAGAAGATTGCAGATGATCCGGTATGGGAAGAGGCAATCGTTGATCGTGTAAAACTCATGGTGGAACGTGACAAAAACCGTTTCTGTATTGTTATGTGGTCAATGGGAAATGAGAGTGCTTATGGCTGCAACTTTGAAAAAGCACTAGAATGGACAAAGAATTATGATCCAGACCGCATCACACAATATGAGAGTGCAAGATACCGTAATTATGATGAAACATATGATTACAGCAATCTGGATGTGTACAGCCGGATGTACCC
>OGEQ01002621.1_pt1 | contig 11682 bp, 8 predicted proteins | sample 1570731 | NCBI WGS metagenome assembly OGEQ01 (sample SAMEA2582132, study PRJEB24529) | metagenome | biome: Human gut stool | place: China | collected 2011 | reverse complement strand
GCCTTGCCGTTGTGGAAGTGAAGGAGAAGCGCGGCTGGGAGTGCATCGTCTGCAAAAAGGCGTGAAATCATAAGCTGGCTCGCCCTCTCCGTCACCTTCGGTGCCATCTCCCCCAAAGGGGGGAGGCCTTGGCAAAGAGATGAAGTTTGCGTGGACTGCCAAGGGCTCTCCCCTTGGGAGAGCGGACACGTTAGCGACTGAGAGGGCGAGGATGTTTCAGGAGGAACTATGCCGCACCGTTATTTTACCACCGAGATCGCCGACGGCACGGCTGTGCTGCGCGGCACCGATGCCCATCATCTGGCCCGCGTGATGCGTGCCCGCATGGGCGATACTGTCATTCTATGCGACGGCAGCGCCGTGGAATACACCGCCACCATCACCGGCTTCGGGGATGACTGCGTGGAATTCTCGGTAGAGCCGGGCTACCCCAGCGCCGCCGAGCCCAGCGTGGAGGTCACCCTGCTGGCCGGTTACCCCAAACAGGACAAGCTGGAGCAGATCATCAAGCACGGCGTGGAACTGGGGGCCGCCCATGTGGTGCCCTTCTTCAGCCGGTATTGCGTGGCCGCCCCCAAAAAAGAGGAGCAGAAGAATGAGCGCTACAACCGCATCGCGCTGGAAGCCGCCAAGCAGTGCGGCCGGGGCGTGCTGCCGGACGTGGCCCTGCCGCTGCCCAACTTCGGGGCCGTGTGCCGCACCTTTGACCAGTACGACCTGGTGCTGTTCTGCTACGAGTGCGGCGGCGCGCCGGTGCGCCAGCTGCTGGCCGAGGCAGCACCTGCCGACGGCAAAAAGCGGAAGATCGCCATCGTGACCGGTGCAGAGGGCGGCTTTGCCGCCGAGGAGGCCGAAATGGCCGCCAAAGCCGGAGCCAAAACGGTTGGCCTTGGCCCCCGCATCCTGCGGTGCGAGACCGCCCCGCTGGCTGTACTGGCCGCCGTGATGACCCTGACCGGCAATCTGGAATAACCGGGGGCTCCGGGCGGCGCACCTTCCATAAACGAAAAATTCTGACCCACGGGTTCGGGAAAGTCTGCGGGCTTTCCCGGGCCCGTTTTTTATTTTTTGCCTCGTATAAAGATCTCCCGGATTTTTGTGCCGTTTTGCCCTGTTATTCTGTCGCAAATTTTCGGATTATTTTGTGCTCGTTCGACAAAATTGCATACCCCCCCCCCGAAAATTCAGCATTTCGTCTTGACATTCTCCACGGCACCGTACCATACTTGCGCCACAAAGAGACGCCGGGCATGAAAATGCACAGCCATGTGATTTTCTGCCCCAAAATCCGGGTTTTGCCGGTTTTTGGCATCGTTCCCGGTAACGTTCACGTCTCTGTAAGTTTTTTGTTTGGAGGGTTTTGCAATGAGGAAAAACGTGAAACAACAGCTGGCCTTGCGGGTACTTTCTACAGCTGCGTTGATGGCCATGGTCTCGTCCATCGCCACGGCAGCCTTTGCGGCAGAATACAATGTAAAAGACGGCAGTGTGGAGATCGTGGCTAAAGATGGTATCCAGTCCATCACCCAGCGGGATGATACGGGTGCCTTTGTGAAGGATGAGAAGGGCGACATCGACCATCGTCAGGATGATGACATCATCCTGACCACCAAAAACAAAGACACCGGCGAGACCGAGACCACTTCCAACACCGTCACCATTACCGCCGAAGAGAAGGGCGACACCGCCAATGTGACCCTGCAGGATGTGCACATTGAAGTTGACACTGCTAAAACCAAGTCCGGTGCGATCGAAGTAAAGGGCGACGGCAATACCAACCTTGAGCTGAACGGCGATAATACCGTTTTGGTTGAGAACAGGTGGGGGGAAGAACACGCCGCCATCGAAAAAGCGGACAAATACGGCAAGGAGGGCACCCTGACCATCAAGGACGATGTGAACGATGATGGTTCTGAAAAAAAGGGTACCGATAAGGACACTACCGGCACGCTGCTGGCAGGCGGCTACCATCAGGCCGCCGCCATCGGCGGCGGTAAGGGGGAAGACCTTCGTGATACATCCAACATTACCATCACCGGCGGTAAGATCACTGCCATTGCCGGATATGATGGTGGCGCCGGCATTGGCGGCGGCAACGACGGTACCGGCAAAAACATCCGCATTGAAGGCAATGCCGATGTTATTGCCACTGCCGGCGAGGGTGCTGCGATTGGCGGTGGTACCGGCAGTGGAAACAGCGTCACCATTACGGACGATGCCGTTGTTAAGGCTTATTCTGTTTACGGCGCTGCAATTGGAGGTGGCGATAGTGAGGGCCGCCTCAACAGCCCTTCTACTATTACAATCTCCGGAAATGCCACCGTACATGCAGAAACCAGTCTAGGAGGCTGCGCCATTGGTAGTGGTCGGTATGGCAGCTGTTCTGATCTCACGATCAATATTGAAAAGAATGCCAACGTTACTGCCATCGGTTCCCATGACGCCCCCGCGATCGGAAATTGTGCCGGTACTTACGGTACAACAACCATCAACATTACCGGCGGCACCGTAAATGCGATCAATTCCGTTGATTCTAAGTACGGCTCAAATGATGGAATCGGTGACCACAGCCCTGCAATTGGCGCTACTATAGATCCTGAGCGTGGCGGTGCTTGTAACGTCAACATCAACAGCAGCACCGGCGATACCGTTGTCAACGCATACATTTATGGAAAAGGCTCCGGCACTGCGATTGGTTCCAGATACAAAGGTCAGAATGTCCCTGCCGACAGCGCCAGCTACAAGGCAGACGGTTCCTCCCACTTTGGCGAAAGCAACTCTGCCATCGTCAATTGCTATCAGAATGGTGCTGCCCCCAAAAAAGAAAAACTTAACCTGCCGAGCACAAAAGATGATTCTGCCCTGAATAATATCTCCTCCTATCGCCACGAAATCACCGGCGGCACCCTCACCAAGGTCGTCCACAACCGCAAGTACATGGACGAGAACCCCAACATTGACACCAGCAAGCTGAAGGACGAGGACCTGCACGACTGGAAGCTGGTGGGCGAAGTCGTAGAGCCTACTACCGAAAAGGACGGCTATGCCGACTACATCTGCTCCATCGACAAGTGCGGGCAGACCAAACATGTGGTGCTGCCCAAAATCGTGCCGGACACGCCCAGCACCCCGGAAACTCCGGACACGCCCGACACCCCGGACACGCCCAGCACCCCTGTGACCCCGGATGCCCCGGTGCAGGACGTCACTGCACCGGCTGACACTCCCGCCGCAGACACCACCGCTGACACTGCTACCGTACCGGCAGACGCTGCTGTGGCCCCCGCAGCCGCACAGAACGTCGTGCAGGACGCAAAGCCGGAAGCTGCTGCCACAGCTGCCGTTTCTGCCGCCGCCCTGCCCCAGACCGGTGCAAACTGGCTGGCGGTGGTGGGCAGTGCCCTGAGCGGCCTGTTCCTGCTGGCCGCAGGCTTTGTGCTGGACCGCAAAGGCCGCCGCATGAACTGAGAAACCATTTTTATAAAAGCCATCTTCTCCTGCTGTGCATTCCGCAAGCTGCACGGCAGGTTCCCCAAACAAAGGGGGCTGCTGCACAGCGTGCAGCAGCCCCTTTCTTTTATCGCTTTATTCCAGCTCGGTGTCGTCCGGGTGGGCGTCGGCTTCCAGCAGAGCCTTTTTGGTACTCAGCAGGTTCTGCGGGCTCACCGAGAAGCTGCGCAGGCCCATCTGCAGATACTGCACCGTATTCACCGGATTGCCCACGGCAAGGCCGCAGATGGTCACCGGCACGCTGCCGGCCTTTGCCGCCTCCATGACCATGGTGATGAGCTTTTTCATGGCCGGGCTGGCGGGGCGGTAATACCGCTCTGCGCTGGCCAGCTCCCGGTCGGCGGCGTGGGTGTACTGGGTCAGGTCGTTGGTGCCGATGACCAGAAAATCGCACCCGTGGGCCACGAATTCCTCCGCGGTCAGGCAGGCCGACGGCACGCTGAGCATGACGCCGAAGGGGGTCTTTTCGTTGAAGGGCACGCCCCGCTCCCGCAGGCTCTGGCGGCAGTGCTCCACGATGTGCATGGCGGCGTCCCAGTCCTCCACATCGGTCACCATGGGGAACATCACCCGCAGCGGGCCGCGGGCCGCGGCCCGCAGCAGGGCACAGATCTGGGTCTCAAACTGGCGGGGCTGGCGCAGGCTGTTGCGGATGCCCCGCAGCCCCAGCTTGGAGGACTGCACCCCCTGATAGGCGTCCGCCATGGTGCGGTCGGCGCCAAAATCGAAGGTGCGCACGGTCACAGGGCAGCCCTGTGCCGCTGCAAGGCAGGAAGAATAGAAATAGAACTGCTCCTGCTCGTCCAGAATGCGGCCGGGCAGCATCATATAGCTGCTGCGCAGCAGGCCCACGCCCCGGGCACCGGACTGCATGGCGGTGTCGATGTCCTCCGGGCCAAAGCAGTTGGCCAGCAGCTCAAAGGCTGCGCCGTCCCGGGTGTAGCCGGGCTGGCGGCCCAGCACCCGCATTTCTTCGTTTTCACGCTGCAGCTCACAGATGCGGGCCTCTGCCTGCTGGCGGGCCACCGCGTCCGGGTCCAGGATGCACTCGCCCTTGGTGGCATCCAGAATGACCGTGCGGCCGTCGCAATCCTCCAGAAAATCCGCTCCCACCTGCACGATGCCGGGGATGTTCATGGCCCGGGCAATGATGGCGGCATGGCTCTGGCCGCTGCCCTCGGTGGTGACGACGCCCAGGATCATGCCGGAGGGCACACTGAACAGGTCGGTGGGCATCAGGCGGTCGGCGGCCAGGATCACCGGGTGGTCCAGTGCCAGCCACATGCGGGGCCGGTTGCCCAGAATGTTGATCACCCGGCTGGTGGCGTCCAGAATGTCCACGCTGCGCAGCTGCATGTAGGGGTTGTCCTTCATGTTGGCCAGCTGGTCGGCGTAACGCTGGCCAACCTTGTCCATGGCGGCAGCGGCGCTGATGCCTGCCTTGATGCAGAACCGCACCTCGTTCATCATGCCTTCGTCGTCCAGCATCATGCTCTGGAACTGCAGGATGGCCTGCTCGGTGGAAGCGGCCCGCTCTGCCATGGAGTCCAGCTCGCTCTGGGCGGTGCGCACCGCATCTTCCAGCTGGCGCAGCTCCCGTTCCGGGTCAAAAGGCCCGGTGCTGAACGTTTCCACATGGCGTTCCAACCGGCTCACCTGCCCCAGCACAAGGCCCGGGGACGCAGAAACACCTTTACAGATCTTCATGTTCGGTCACCTCCGGCAGTTCCGGCGCGGTCAGGGCCTGCCAGACCAGCGCCTGCAAGAATGTATTGGGCAGCAGGGCTGCCAGCGCCGCCCGGCCCGCGTCCGCGCTGCCTGCAAACAACGGGGCGAACCCGGCCATGCGCGCACGGTCGCATTTGTCCAGAAACGCCTGCCCCAGCGTCCGGGTGGTGTAGTACACCGTGGGGTCTACCCCCACGTCCTCGGCCACGGCTTCCAGCGGGGCAAGCTCGGCGTCCTTCATCCGGGCCAGCAGCAGGGCCGCGTCTGCGGTAAGGGTCACGGGGTATTTCTCCCGCACGGCCTTCTGCACCGCGTCGAACCGTGCCCGGAACGCGGCAGCATCGGCGCTGCTGTCCGGGCCGTTGTCCACGGCATAGGCGCAGCCCCGCACCCGGCCAAAGGCCCGCAGGGTGTCGTAATAACCCAGCTCCACATTGCGGCGGGCGGTATCGGGGTCAAAGTGCAGGATGTCGCCCAGCTCCCAGTAGCTGCGCACCATGGTGGTGGGCAGACCGGTGAGGTTGGGGCGGGTGATGCCCACCCCCTCCAGGTCCACGCACACCAGCTCGTCAGCCCCCATCTTTTTCGCAAGGCCGGTGGGCATGTTGTCGCTATAGCCGCCGTCCAGGAACTTGACCCCGTCGATATCCCGCGCCCGCAGGGCAGGGAAGCAGGCCGCCGAGGCCATGAGGTAATCCTTCACGCGGCCCTGCGGGATCTCGTCCAGCGTCAGCTCCCGGGGCTTCAGGCCCCGCTGCTCCACCGTGACAAGGCCAAAGCGGATGTTGGCGCGGCGCAGCGCGTCCTCGTCCAGCACCCGTTCCACGATCTCTTCCAGCGGCGAGACGTCCATACCGCCGGCCTTCACCACGCTGTGCAGAAAACTGTGCAGGGCCGACAGGTCGGCGTTTTCTTCGGGCAGCTCCATCACATCCTTGCTGCGGATGGTCAGCCACATATCCCGCGCCACCTCGTACAGGTCCAGCACGAACATGGCACCGTTCAGGCTGCCCACACTGGTGCCGGTGATGATCTGCGGGTGCCAGTCCAGCTCCATCAGAGCCTTCCACACGCCCACCTGATAGCTGCCGCGTGCTCCGCCGCCGGCCAGCACCAGCGCTTTGCACGGAATGGTTTGGTTTTCCATACTGCCTGCCTCCCTGTCTGTCTTTGCTGAAATTATACCATATTTTCCGGAAAATTTCTCCCCGTTTTTTGCCTTTACACGGCTTTTATGCGGCTAAGATCCGTGGTATACTGGGCAGGAATCATCTTGAAGGAGGAACTTTGCCCCATGCGCTGCAAGCAATGGATCTTTGATATGGACGGCACCCTCACCGACAGCATGACCGTGGTGTGGCGGGGTGCCCCGCTGGCGCTGCTGCAGCGCTATGGCCGCACGCCCAAAGCAGACCTGAACGACGTGCTGCTGACCATGGGCATGGCCGACGGTGCCCGCTACCTCATCCGAGAATACGGCCTGCCCCTGACCGAGGCGGAATATTACGACGTGATGCGGGACGTGATCGCCCAGCTGTACGAAACGGTGGACCTGAAGCCCGGTGTGCGCACCCTGCTGGCAAAGCTGCAGGCCGAGGGGGCCCGGCTGTGCCTGTGCTCCAACACCTGGGCCGACCAGTGCCGCACCGTGCTCACCCGGCTGGGCATCGCGGACTATTTTTCCTTCATCGTGGAGGCGCAGGGCGTGCTGCACAAGAGCCGCCCGGAGGTGTTCTTCGAGTGCATGCACCGGCTGGGCGGGGCCGACCCCGCCGCCTGCGCCGTGTGCGAGGACGCCATTTACGCCGCTTCCACTGCCCACAAGGCCGGGTTCACCGTGCTGGGCGTGCAGGACGCCGCCAGTGCCGCCGATGCCCCTGCCATGGCGCAGGTGTGCGACCAGTTCCTGCCGGACTGGACCGCACTGGACTGGACAACGATCTGAGAAATTTTTCCGCAAAAAACACGCCGGTGTTCCCGCTGTGGGAGCACCGGCGTGCTGTTATTTCAGGCTGTATTTCTGCTGCTGCACCCATTGCTGGAAGGCGTCCCGCACGGCACCCTCCCGCCCGCGGGGGATGGAGATGCGGGCCCCGCTGCGCATGCGCAGCTCCCCGGCAGAAAGCAGGTCCGCCTCGGCCAGATTGACCACATAGGAGCGGTGGGGCTGCAAAAAGCGCCCATCCGCCAGCAGAGGCTGTGCCACCGCAGAAAACGGCACCCGCAGCGACAGGGTGGGCACGTCCTCCCCGCTGGTGAGGTGGAAGTGCACGATGTGGTGGGTGCACTCCAGATATTCGATGCCCGCATAGGGCAGCGCCCGCAGGCCCTCGGCGGTGTTCACCGTGACAGACGGGCCGTATTCCGGCTCGGTGGCGCGGGCCAGCAGGGCCGAAAGCTCCCGCTGGCGCACCGGCAGCAGCAGATATTGCAGCGCATCCACCTTGTAGGCGCTGTAAGCGTGGGCCGTGGTGCGGGCCACAAAGGCCAGCGGGGCCCGGCGGCCCCGGCGGCGCAGCTCCCCGGCAGCCGCCAGCCCCACCGGCGTAGCCGAGCCGGAAAGCTCCAGCAGGTACAGGTCGTACCGCACGCCCTCCCCGTCCTTCCGCAGCAGGGCGTCGGTGTCCGGCAGGTGTTCCACGATGCAGGCGTCCGCCCGCCGGGCAAAAAATTCCATGCACTGGCGTTCCAGCCCGCTGCGCAGGCCCGCGTCCGGGCTGCACACCGCAATGTGAAAGATCACAGGATCCCTCCTCTTCAAACCCGCCCTTGCATTTTGCGCGGTGCGGGGGTATAGTAATCAAAAAACAACAAAGGAGACGCCGCCATGTCAAAGCCCCTTGTCAGCATCATTCTGCCCGTGTACAACGCCCAGAACCACATCGCCCGCTGTCTGGAGAGCATCTGCGCCCAGAGCTGGCAGAACATCGAGGTCATCGTGCTGAACGATGGCTCCAAGGATCAGAGCCTGCCCGTGTGCGAAGCGTTCCGCGCAAAGGACGAGCGCATCGTGCTGGTGGACAAGGCCAACTCCGGCGTGTCCGACACCCGCAACCTGGGCCTGAAGCTGGCCAGCGGCAAGTATGTGCAGTTCGTGGACAGCGACGACTATATCGACCCGGACTTCACCGAGCATCTGGTCACCGCTGCCGAACAGAACCACGCCGACCTGGTCATCGCACCTTACAAGATGGTGATCCCCGCCGGGGCCACCAAGCCCGAACAGGTGCTGGAAAAGCTGCAGGACGACCTTGGCGTGATGCACGTTGCCCGCCCGCCGGAGGTGCGGGTGTACGGTTTTCTGCCCGAGGGCGTGTACGACAAGGACACCTTTGCCCGCCGCCTGATGGACAAGCCCGCCTCCTATTTTTACAGCGTGCTGTGGAACAAGCTCTACCGCCGCGAAATGCTGCTTGCGCACGACATCCGGTTCACCAGCGAGATGCGCTGGGCCGAAGATCTGGTGTTCAACATGCAGTACATCCAGTACGCCGCGGTGTTTGCTTCCATTGCACAGCCGGGCTACTACTATGTGCAGAATCCCCAGAGCATCTGCCACACCCAGATCAACCCCGCCACCCTCGTGCAGAACAAGATCCAGGTGTTCCGCTATTACAAGGACCTGTACACCCGTCTGGGCATGTACGAGCAGGTGCGCCCGCAGCTGTACAAATTCCTGGTGGATATCGCGGAGAGCACTTACCCTTCCGGCCCCTTCAAGGAGGTCATCGACGAGGCCAAGGCCTACTGGAAGGATGCCCGCGAGGACGTGCAGACCCGCACCGCCGAAGCGCGCGAGCGCTGGAACGGCATGCGGGAGGAGCTGCGGGAAACGGCGCAGGAACGCAGTGCCGAGTGGAAGGCCCGGCACGACAGCGACCCCAAAGAATAAGCAAAAACAACAAACGGGAAGCCGCAGGAGCTTGCACGCTCCGGCACGGCTTCCCGCTTTTTTATGCGATGTTCAGCAGCCGGGTGCTCAGCAGCCGATGGCGGCGCACTTCTTGGCCAGCCATTCGCGCTCCTCGTCGTTCAGGCGGGGTGCCAGCTTCTCGAACACCTGACGGTGGTAGTTGTTCAGCCAGTCCAGCTCGTCCTTGGTCAGCACACCGGGCACGATGGGAGAAGTGGCGATGGGCACGAACATGATCGGCTCAAAGCCCAGGAAGGTGCCGTACTGGTTGTCGGCCTTGTGCACGCACACCAGCTCGTTCTCGATGCGGATGCCCACCAGATCGGTCTCGTACACGCCGGGCTCGTCGGTCACGATCATGCCCGGGCGCATCAGGGTGGTGTTGCGGCCGTTCAGGGCGTGGGGGCCTTCGTGGACGTTGCCCACAAAGCTGACGCTGTGGCCGGTGCCGCAGCGGTAGTTGATCAGGTGCTGCCACAGCGGTTCACGGGCGATGGTGTCGATCATGTGGCAGTCGCAGTAGTCCAGCCAGATAGCCTTGGCGATGTCGATGTGGCACTGCAGGGTCCAGGTGTAGAACTTGCGCTCGTCCTCGGTCAGCTCACCCAGCGGGTAGGTGCGGGTGATGTCGGTGGTGCCGTCCATGTAAGTGGCACCGCTGTCCACCAGCAAAAAGCCCTTGCGCTGGAGCTTTGCGTGGTCCTCCGGGGTGGCGTGGTAGTGCATCATGGCTGCGTTGCCGCCGTAGGCCGCAATGGTGCCAAAGCTCTCCACGATGAACTTATCGGTGGTGCTGCGGTACTTGTGCAGGATCTCGTCCACGGTCAGCTCGGTCAGCTCTTCGCCGGCTTCCAGACGCTTTTCCAGCTCGATCTGGAACCGCACCATGGCCACAGCGTCGCGCAGGTGGGCTTCCTTGTCGTGGGTCAGCTCCACTTCGTTCTTCACGCCCTTCATGGGCAGCAGCGGGTCGGCCAGGTCCTTCACGGTGAGGGCGGCGTTGTTCTCCAGCACCTGATACACAGCATAGTTCACGGTGGCGCTCTCTGCCAGCACGGTCTGGGGCTCGGTCTCAGCGGCCATGAAGTCCAGCACACTGTCGTACTCGGCCAGGGTCACACCGTTGGCTTCCAGTTCCGCCTTTGCCTCCGGGGTCACGCGGGCGGTGTGGATGAACAGCACGGCGCGGTCCGGGGTGACATAGCAGTAGGCCATGGCGTAGGGGGTGCACTCGATGTCCATGGCGCGCAGGTTCAGCAGCCAGGCAAGGTTGTCCAGCTTGCCCACCAGCTGGGCGGTGCAGCCCAACTCGGCCAGCTTTGCACGCAGCTGGCCCAGCTTTTCGGCGGGGGAGAAGCCTGCGTATTCCTTGGGCAGGATCCAGGCCGGGGTGGCGGGCAGAGCCGGGCGGCCCTCGGTCCACAGCTCATCCTCCAGGAACAGGGTCTGGATGGCGGCGTTCTTGGTTTCCAGCGCCTTCTTCACGCTGTTCACCAGCGCGCAGCTGGCGGTCAGACCGCACAGGCCCAGCTTGCCGCCCTCAGGCACCACCTTGGCGCAGTATTCCTCCACGGTGGGCACGCCCGGCTCACCCATCTTCATCAGCTGGATCTCGGTGCCTGCGATCTCCTTCTCGGCCTGCACAAAGTAACGGCCGTCGGCCCAGACAGCACTCTCGGTCATGGTGACCACGAAGTTGGAGTTTTCACCATGGAAGCCGGAGAAGTAGGTCAGGGAGGTGTAGTGATCGGGCAGGTACTCGCTGGAGTGGGGGTCGCCCACCGGGATCAGGTACACGTCCACACCGTTTGCCTGCATGGCGGCACGCAGGGCGGCCAGCCGTTCGGGAACTGTATTCATGCTCATAGAAAAGCCTTCTTTCTCCTATTTGCCGGAAGAACGTCCGGCGGCGGTGGTTTGCTACTGCATATTGTAGCATTCCGGCGCAAAGAATGCAATGCGGGAGTGTCGGCTGTTCCGGACGCAAACACGGTTGCCGTGCTGTCGACAGCCGCCGCAGTGTCACCTGCATCCTGCGGGGGCTGACCGCCTGCCGGTCGTTGACCGTCCGTTGGCGGGGTCTTGCCGTCCGGGGGCGTCCGTCCCTCTGCCGGAGCCTGCCCCTTGCCGAATCGCTGCCCGCCGGGGCCGCCGGTTCCCCTTATTTGTCGTCCAAAACGCGAAAACGCAACCAAATTGCAAAAAATGTTACAATTTTTTCTTGAAAAAGGCCGTTTTCCCATTGACAGGCTTGCTATAATAGAGATGTAAGATTTTACGGGCCAGCGCTCTGCGGCTCTGTCTGCTAACAAAGAAAGAGGCATTCAAACTATGACCAAAATTGATATTTTTTCCGGCTTCCTGGGCGCCGGCAAGACCACTCTGATCAAAAAACTCATCAAGGAGGCCTTTGCCGGCCAGCAGGTCGTTCTGATCGAGAACGAGTTCGGTGAGATCGGCATCGACGGCGGCTTCCTGAAGGAGTCCGGCATCCAGATCAATGAGCTGAACGCCGGCTGCATCTGCTGCTC